>JAANMX010001837.1_pt1 | contig 22838 bp, 27 predicted proteins | sample 7279681 | NCBI WGS metagenome assembly JAANMX01 (sample SAMN14094542, study PRJNA606508) | bioreactor metagenome | isolation source: A lab-scale SPAN reactor treating ammonium-rich wastewater day 351 | place: Ireland: Galway | collected 2018-01-01
AACCGCAATGCATACGGCTCCTGTGACCTTTAGCGCCGAGGCACCTGGACATACGTCGCAGGCCCCCGGCCTTTGGCCAGAGGATCCCGGTGCCGGTTTCGGACGGCACCAACCGATGCATTGCGAGGTTTCTAAACCCCGGGCAGCGCGTACTGCCTAGAGCGGTTATAAGCAGACAGGGCATGTGACGCTAGGCGCGACGCCCACAGATGCTGCTTTTCAGTGTGAAAATTCGCCGGGACGGTGAATTGTCGGCACGAACGCTCGACCAGGTTGTATCTCCCACGCGCTCGCGCTGTGTTCGAGGCTGGTTCGGTCGACGCTTTATCCTCCAGGGACCGCTTCAACTCCGTAGAAGCCGAATTGCGACGATTCGCTCTCGGTTGTCATAACCTCGTGTCTCAACCGCCCACTTCGTTTTGGTTCTTGTCACTCGACTTACCCCGCCAATTGGCGACAGATCGATGCGGATCCCCCGCGCTTTTAATCGAACTCCGGAGCGGGTCGATCGACAGGAGGATTAGCAAGGCGTTCACGCGGAGCGCCCTTATCTCCGCGCGGGGGCGCCGAGGCGGCGGGACCGGGATCGGGCGCCGCGAACACGACCACATCCTCGAACGTCCCGGTGCGCCATGCGATGATCGCGTCCTCGAACCCATTGTCATTTTCGACGCCATACCGTTTCCCAACGATGCGGTAGACCTTCGTAAACAGTGCGGTCCCTTGCGGATGTTCTTGCAGGGATCGACCAGATCGCCGGTGACTGCGACGGGTCGGCCACGGCGACGCCGGCCGGATATTGCGTGGCGCCGACACGCACGACGGCCCCGGCCGACATAGCGGCGCACGAGTTCGAGCGCATCATCGGACGATCTCGGCGGGGGTGCGAGCACCACGCGGCCTCGGGCGCGCACCGTGACGGGGAGCGGATTTTCCGACCCAGCGTGGCGATGAAGTCATCAACTCCCACAACCAAATTGCGTGGTATCTTCGTAAGCGAATGGCGAGCGTGTCGCTGCCGTTCCGCCGATCAACAGATCCCTGCCTTGGAGCATACGCTGGCTAGGTCGAAATCATCTGATTCTTGCCAGAGTCCACGCTGTGTGGGTCGCGGAATGTGCTCCTCCAGAAGAGTATTAAACCTAGAACGCGGTATAACATCAAAACCCGCCCCGGCATGATGCCCGGAAATCCATTTCGCGTCGCGAAGGGCAAACCCCCATTCCGCAAGATGGTGGTTCAGAAATACTGAAGCGATCTTCGATGCCCCATTCACTCGAGAGAATTGCGATTCTCCAAAAAAAATGCCGCCAATCGCGACGCCGAAGATGCCTTCAACTAATTGCGGTTCAAGGTCCCAAACTTCTACCGAGTGCGCCAGTCCAACCCTATGCAGCTCCCAGAATGCTCTCATCACGCGTGGAGTGAGCCAAGTAAGAGGCGTCTTACCAGGTCGTGGCTCTGCACAAGCGCGCATAACCGCAGCGAAATTTCGGTCAAACGTAACATCGAAGCGATCACGCTTGATCGCCTTTCTTGTGCCCTTCTCAATGTGAGCATTGTTGAAGAATAGTACGGCACGCTGCTCCGGTGCCCACCATTTCATCGGACCGAGATGACAGAATGGAAAGGCACCGCGGCTATAAGCATAGACTAGGGAATCAACTGACATATCGTTTGAAATGCCAATCAATCCTTTGCGTCCAACCGGCATGTTTCGATCGAGCAAAGCAGGAATAGATAGTTCCGCTCCAAGCAAATATCGGGTCGTGTGAAGCATTAAGCCCGGCACTAGCTCAAGTCGCTTGGGCTGCATCGCATAGGCGCTGCAGAACGCGACCCGGCAAAGCCGTCTCGATAGCGGTTCACGAAACCTTTCATTGTAACGGAAGGGTAGCGAAACGTCGCAGACGTCATTGGTCAACGTCGACATCATCTATCCATCAGTAGCCGGATTCACGGGACTCTAAACCTGCGAGATTTGACGATTTGTTAAGCCGCTCCGCGAAACACCGCATACTACCCCGGTTGTGGCGCGACGAAGCCTCGCCGCCCGCAACATTGAGTCGCCAGGTTCCGCAGCGGCTCGAACTGCAGCGATTCGAGAACATCGTCACAAGGAGCGAGTTCACTCGTCCACCTGGCTTTTTGGTTTATCTAGCGGTTTCGCGGCGCCAATTCCCGACAAATCGATGCGGATTCCCGCGCGGTTCGGATCGATCTCCGGCGCTCGCTGCTCGGCCGCCGGCTTCGAAGGCCGTGCGTCGGGCGGCCGGTCGTCGGAGCGCGCTGACGTCGCTCTTGTCGGGCCAGGATCGGGCGCTGAGAAAACGGCAACATCCTCGAACGTCCCGGTTCGCCATGCGATGATGGCATCCTCGAACGCGTTGAAGTTTTCGACGCCATACCATTTCACAACGATGCGATAGACCTTGGCGAAGAGCGCCGAGCCCATGCGGATGTTCTTGCAGGCATCGACCAGATCCGCTGTGAGCTGCGAGGCGTCGGTTATGCCGACGCCTGCCGGATATTGCGTGATGCCTACACGAACGACGGCCTGGCCGACATAGCGGCGCACGAGCTCGAGTGCGTCGTCCGGAGACCGCGGCGGCGGCACGAGCACTACGCGTCCGCCGGCGCGCACGGTGATGGTGAACGGATTGTCTGACCCGGCCGTGGCGATGAACTTTTCGATGATCGCCGGCTTGAGACCGAGATCAGCGCATTGTTGGATCATGGCTGCATCGATCATCAGCATCTCCTCATAGATTAAACGCCATCACGAGCGGCACGCCGAACAACCGCGCCCACGCCTCGACGCTGGCGCGCTGAATTCCGACGATGGATGTGCCGGCGGTCCACCATCCGTTTCCGGCCGCGACTATTATGTCGGGCGCATGCAGCATCGACTGCAGCACCGGCCAGACGAGGAGCTGCTCGTAGCAAATCAGCGGCGCGATCTGTCGGCCGTGAGACGTGGCGATGGGATTGGCGAAGAGATGCGCCCGCGCGCTGCCGCCCTCGCCGGTCCACGACAGCCACGGCTGCCACATCGACACCGGCACCGGCATCCGCTCGCGATAGAGAACACGCGCCTGCCCGGCGGAAATTTCGACCAGGACGTTGTCGTACCCCTGCTGGTCGACGACGGCGGCGCCGGCGATCACGACGACGCGTGTCGTGCGCAGCGCGTCCATCCAGAACTGCGAAACGGTCGGGGTCCATAGACCCAGTGCGCTCTCCGGCAGCACGACGACCTGCCCGCCCTCCTCGGCCGCTCGCTGCACCTGCCCCAGCACGACCCGATGTTGCTCGAGATCCGCCGCGCGGCTGAGCGAAGCGCCCATCGCGGTGTCGACACCGCGCCAGCCGCCCGGTTCGGGTGTCGTCGCCCAGCTCGCGGCGGCCCAGAGCCATGCGGCCCCGAGGGCTAAGGCCGCAACCGGACACAGCCTGGTGGTGAGCGCCAGCATGGCGATCGCCGCCGCGCCCAGGCCCAGCCATCCCGATCCCGGAAACAGCACCCCGGCGGCAGTCAGCGGGTGAGCCCAGCCGACGATCCCGAGCGGCGGCATGGCCATCACGAGGCTGGCCAGCCCGAACCGCCCGGCCCGCCCCCATCCCGGGCGAGGCGACCATAGGAGGCCGTGGACGGCGACGAAAGCGAGGCAGGCGGCAATCCAAAGCGTCCCACCCAAGGCGATCCCTGACCCATAGAAGGCCATCACGCCCTGGGGCAGGCCACGGGAGGCGGCCAGGAAGTAAGCCGCCGAGACCGCGACCGCGATCCAGCGCCGCGGCGCCGCCGCCCAGAGCGCCGGAAAGGCCAGGGCAAGGGGCAGCGCCAGCGTGGCGCCGCTCCATCCGAGCGTTCCGGCCGCGGCCGCGCCGGCGATCAGCGCCCCTGCGAGCAGCCGCTCACGGATCGAAGGTGGCAGCCGGCCGGGCGAGCCCGAGAAGCCCTGCGGCGGGGACCGGCCCGAAATAGCGTGAGTCATAAGAGCCTGCGTAGTCGGAGTGGAGATAGAGGTGCCCCGGCGGGACGATCCCGCCCCCATGGATGGCGAGCGCCCTGCCCTCGGCGTCGGCCCGGCGGATGTGGGAATGTCCGAGGGGGCGGCCGTCGATCATCACGAATCGGCCGACCTCGATATGCGCGCCCGGCAGGGCCGCGACCGTCTTGATGAGTGGTCCTGCGCCGCCCGGGCATAAACCGGCGCGGAGGTAGCCGCGGGCGAGCCCGAGCGTCAGTTCCGGGCCAGGCGGCATACAGATAAAGACGAGGTCGCCGACCTTGATCGGCGCCACGGCGCGCTCAATGCGCCAGAGACCCAACGGATAACTCGGGGTCACGTTCACACGAAAGCCGCCAACCCAGCCGAGACCCGCGAGCGCGGCGAGCGCGGCCGCGCCAATGCCCAACACCGACAAGGCGGCGCGCGATCTCATTTCATGGCCATCCCGCGCCGCTCGGCTTGGACCTGGACTTGGCGCTGGCTTTCGACCTTCCTGGCGGCTTCAGCCGCCTGCTTCTGCTGCGCGGCGAGCTGCTGTGCCGCGCGCAGCATGGGCCATGCGGCCGCGAGCGCGGGTCGATCGCTTTCCCGCAGGCCTGCGGCCGCGGCGTCGAACGCGGCTCCCTTCGGCTCCTTCGCGCGATTGGACAGGAATGCGCCCTCCCCGAACCGCTCCGACACGGCCTTGTTGAACCCCTCGATCTCGGCCGCGACCATTTTGTTCGAGAGCGCGAAGGCCAGCGCGTTCGGCAGATCGTTGCGGTCGATGGCGTCGCGAACGCGTTCCAGCACCAGCGACGCGGCCGGCGATAGCGCCGGCACGTCGACGGTGACGCGCAGGCGCAGAGCGCGCTCCTCGGCGTCGTGCTTGCGCAAAGCCTCCGCGCGCAACCGCGCATAGCGCTCGATCTCGCGACCGAGGGTGGCGACATTGGCTTCGGCCTCACGCCGCGCTTTGGTCGCCGCCTTGCCGGCCAGCATGCCCTTGTCACCGCGCAGATCGCCGAAGCTGGCAGGCGCCGTCGTAAGCCGGTCGAGCGTCGCCTTGCGGGTTGCTGAATCGTGCAAGACGGCATCGAAGTTCATGGCCTTGAAGGTCACTTCCGGATTCGCGAATACGAGCGCGAAGCGGCTGGACACTTCCTGCCACTGCTTCCTGCACGCGGGATCGGCGAGGATCTTGTCTTCGACCGCCTCGGCGACGGATTTCGGCCATGTGGTAACACCGGGCAGCATGGACGCGGCCTCCTTCTTGCGGCTGGTGGGCGGAACATGACGAGGGTCGAAAAGGCCGAGACGGGCGCCGACGGCCCGCAGGCGCGCGGCCACATCATCGAGCCGCTGCTTCTGACGCCGCGCCCAGCGCACGCGGTCGGACACGAGGGTTCGGGCGACGCGCATCACATGCAGGCCGCGGTTGGCGGCGAAGCGAAGCGCGTCGCGATAGAGGCCGCCACGCTCGTAGTCGAGCGTCGTCTCCTTGGCGTTGCGTTGGGATAGAATGGGGATCAGGCCGCCGGCTTTGCCGAACGATCGGCGGCCGTAATAGAGCGCAACATCCTCACGGTGTCGGGTCAACGCCACATAGGCGAGATGCCGGTCGAGCGACAAGCTCGCCAGCACCTTCACACGGTCGACGGTCGCGCCTTGCGCCTTGTGAATCGTGGTGGCGTAGCCGTGGTCGACATTGCGGTAGAAACGCTGATCAACCTCGACGGGCCGGCGGTGACTGCCATCCCCGACCTCGGCCGTGAACCGGCCCGCCGCCGCCTCGACCACGCGTCCGATCATGCCGTTCTTGACGCCGAGCGACCCCTCGTTGCGCAGGAACACGATCTGATCCCCAGCCGCGAACCGGCGCTCTCCGTCCTCGGTGCGGAAGGCGTGACCAGCGCCGACGAGACCCCGCGATACGAGCCTGTCGCGGGCCAGGTCATTGAGCGCGCGCACGTCACGGCGCAGATGCGCCAAGATCAAGGTCGACTTCGCCGGATCGTAGTCGCGGCTCCAATCGCCGATCAGCGCCGACACGGCCTGCGCCTTCAACTCAGAGCCCATGACGTGGCCGTGATGGCGATACGCTGCGAGCGCTTTTCCGACCCGGCCGCGGGCAAGATCGAGCGAGGCGTCACGCATCCATTGCGTGTTCTGGCGATAGATCGTCTCGAGCTCGGCATAGCCGATGCGCTCGACCAGGGCGCGGAAGGCGGCGCCGGCTTCGATCGGCTGGAGCTGCTCGGCGTCGCCGACCAGGATCAGCTTGGCGCCGGCGCGCGACACCGCCTCGACGAAGGCCGCCATCTGGCGTGATGCGACCATACCTGCCTCGTCGAGAACGAAGACCGTGCGGTTGTCGAGGATCAACCGGCCCTTTCCCCAGGCGAGCTCCCATGACGCCAATGTGCGCGAGGCGATCCCCGCTTCTTTCTCCAGACCCTCGGCCGCCTTGCCCGCCAATGTGCCACCGACAACCCGATAGCCGGCGGCCTCCCAGACCTCGCGCGCGGCCCGCATCATCGTGGTCTTGCCAGCGCCGGCGCGCCCGACCACGGCCGCCGCGCGGCCGGGAGCGGTCACATGCTCGATCGCCGACCGCTGCTCGGCCGAGAGCATGGCGTGACGATCAAGAACGGCGTTGCGGATCTGATCGCGCACGCCGAACGTGTCCGCGCCGGCAAGCCCGATCGCGCGCCTGGCCATCTCGGATTCGATGCGGATCAGCTCGCGTGTCGTGTAGCGTGCCGGCGTTCTGGCGCCGCTCGCAAAGTCGATCCCCTCGCGCTCGAGGCGGACGGCATCCGGGCTTTGCAGGATGCGCGCGAGCAGTACCCCGAACGCGGCGGGGTCGTCGACATAGCGATGCAGCACCTTGGCGACGTCGCGCTCATCGAACACGCTCTTCTCGCGCGATACGATGTCGAGGATGATCTCCGGGCGACGCAGCACGCGCTCGGCCGAGACCTGCCGCTGCTCCTCGAACAACCGCAGGCGATCGAGGTTTGGTCCGCGTCCCTGCCGCTTCGCCTTGCGCTCGATCGCCTTTGCGGCGACCCCGACATGGGTCGTCGGCACGATGTCGATTCCACGCTCGGCATAGGATCGGCCATCCACGCGCACGTCGAGGCCCGCGAGCGCGAGATGATGGTTCTGCAGATCGATCCATCCCTGGCGAACCGCCAGAAACTCATTCTTGTCGCCGGCCCAGAGCTTGTAGACGATCTTGCCGGCCCGGTTGCGCAGCGGCGCTCCGTCCGCGCCCAATACGGCCACGCGCTTCGGACCGAATCCATCCTCGGTGAGCGCGCGCAGACTCGTCATCAGATGGACATGCGGATTGCCCGGATCGTCGTGATAGGCCCAATCCGCCACGATCCCTGCGGGCAGGATGTGCTCGGCCACGAACTGGCGCATGAGCGCGATGTTCTGCGCGGTCGTCAGCTCGATCGGCAGCGCGATAATGTACTCCTTGGAGAGCTGCGCATCCGAGCGCTTCTCGAAGCCCTCAATCTTGTTCCAGAACGCCTCCGATGCCTGCGCTACGGAGCGGTCCGCCACCATCGCCCGCGCCCATTGCGGCGCGTCCGCCGGCAGTAGGAATTCTTCATGCACCATGTTGCGCTTGGCCGTGTAATCGACGGTGCGGCCCTCGGCCTCGAAGGTCATCTTCGCGCAGTGGCGATACGCGGCCGCCAGCACAGCGCTGCGGCCATCGGCGCGGCTGATGAGCTGGGGTGTGAAGTGCGTGATGGCCAAGGCGGCGGTCCTGCGAGAATGACGACACGGCTCGTCCGCAGGGATCGGCGTCGTCCTTCCGGCTGAGCAGACCTACGTCGCGCCAGCGACGTATTACTGCGCCCTTGGAGCCGACCCTTCGGATCGGCGGGATGATCCCCCAAAGTGTCGGCTTCGCCGACCTGTCGTTTCCGACGGGGTGCGCTTCGCGCATCCCCGGTCAATTCTCCCTCGCGCGTACCGCGCGCCAGCAGGAGGATGACCAACCGGAATGAAAAAACCGTCCCGACAGATTCGAGAGGAAATCGCCCGCCTGCAGGACCAGCTCAAGGCCGCCGAGACGCGCGAAGCGGAGCGGATCGGCCGGGTGGCCCTGAAGGCCGGCCTCGGCGATCTGGAGATCGACGAGGCAGACCTGCTGACCGCCTTCGAAGAGGTGAAGGCGCGATTTCGCAAGGCCGGCGCCGCGCCGCGATCCGCGCGCGGGTCGGGTTCGCCCGAGCCGCCTGGCGCGGGTGCGGGCGCGTCTTCTGAGGCTTGAGCGCATGGACAGAACCCGCCGCAGCGACGACAGGAAGAAGGACACGCGCGAGAAGATTCAGCTCGGCGGGCTGATCGTGAGGGCGGGACTGCGTTACGAGAAGCGCGCGCTGTTGCTCGGCATGCTGATCGACGCCGCAGAGCGGGCGCGAGCGAGCGAAGCGGAGCGCGAGCGGTTCGTGGCGATCGGCACGAAGGCCTTCAGCCATGAACGCGAATAAGGTGGCGCTGACGATCGTGCCCGCAGCGCTGATGATCGGCGCGATGATCGCGCTGCGCGGTCATGAGCAATGGTTCGCGAGCTTCGCAAAGACGCCGCAGGCGGCGCTGTTGCTGGGGCGGACCGGCATCGCCCTGCCCTATCTCGGCGCGGCCGCAATCGGCGTCATCATCCTGTTCGCCTGCGCCGGCGCGCTGGCCGTGCGCTCAGCCGGCTGGGGCGTCCTCGCCGGCGCGACGGCTGTCGTCGGCTTCGCCGCATGGTCAGAAGGGAGCCGGCTGTTCGCCCTCGCCGGCCGCGTGCGCGACGGATCGGTTCTTGCTTATGCGGACCCCGCCACGCTGATGGGGTCGTTCGCCGCGCTCGCATGCGGTTTGTTCGCATTGCGCGTCGCGCTGGCCGGCAATGCCGCGTTCGCGGCGGCAGCGCCGCGGCGGGTGTCAGGCCAGCGCGCGATTCACGGCGACGCGCAATGGATGAGCGTCGGCGAGGCGGCGCGGCTGTTTCCGGAAGGCGGCGGCATCGTCATCGGCGAACGCTATCGTGTCGACAGGGATTCCGTCGGCGATCGCGCGTTCCGCGCCGGCGAGCCCGAAAGCTGGGGCGCGGGTGGCCGCGCGCCGCTCCTGTGCTTCGATGCATCGTGGGGCTCGACCCACGGCATCGTGTTCGCCGGCTCTGGTGGCTTCAAGACGACATCGGTGACGATCCCGACCGCGCTCAAATGGGGCGGCGGCCTGGTCGCGCTCGATCCATCCAACGAGGTCGCGCCGATGGTGATCGACCATCGCAAGCGCGCCGGCCGCACCGTCTTCGTGCTCGATCCAAAGACGCCGGAGACCGGCTTCAACGCGCTCGACTGGATCGGCCGGTTCGGCGCGACGAAAGAGGAGGACATCGCCTCGGTCGCGTCGTGGATCATGACCGACGTGGCGCGCACCCACTCGGTGCGCGACGACTTCTTCAGGGCGTCGGCGCTGCAATTGCTGACCGCGCTGATCGCCGATGTCTGCCTGTCAGGTCATACGGAACAGAAGGATCAGCACCTGCGCCGCGTGCGAGCAAACCTGTCCGAGCCCGAGCCGAAGCTGCGCGAGCGGCTGCAGGCGATCTACGATCATTCGGGCTCGGACTTCGTAAAGGAGAATGTCGCATCCTTCGTCAACATGACGCCCGAGACCTTCAGCGGCGTGTACGCGAATGCGGTGAAAGAAACGCACTGGCTCTCGTATGAGAACTATGCGGCGCTGGTGTCCGGCGCGAGCTTCTCGACCGACGAGCTGGCGGCCGGCACAATGGACGTGTTCATCAATCTGGACTTGAAGACGCTGGAGAACCATCCGGGGTTGGCGCGCCTCATCATCGGCTCATTGATGAACGCGATCTATAACCGCGCGGGCGAGGTGGCCGGCCGCACGCTGTTCCTGCTCGATGAAGTGGCGCGGCTCGGGTTCCTGCGCGTGCTCGAGACCGCGCGCGACGCTGGACGCAAATATGGCATCACGCTCCTGATGCTGTTCCAGTCGATCGGCCAGATGCGCGAGGTCTATGGCGGCCGCGACGCCGCATCGAAGTGGTTCGAGTCGGCATCGTGGATGTCGTTCAGCGCCATCAACGATCCCGAGACAGCCGAATACATCTCGCGGCGCTGCGGCGACACGACGGTCGAGGTCAGCCAAATCAGCCGCAGTTCGCAGGCCTCCGGGTCGTCGCGGACGCGCTCGCGGTTGCTGTCGCGTCGGCCGCTGATCCTGCCGCACGAGATCACGCAAATGCGCGGCGACGAGCAGATCGTGTTCACGGCCGGTAATCCGCCGCTGCGGTGCGGGCGAGCGATCTATTTCCGGCGCAAGGACATGACGGCCTGCGTCGCCAGCAACAGGTTCGCGCCCACGGGCGGGCGGCGATCGGCATAATCGCACAGCAGGCGAATCAACGGATGCGAAGGGAGCGGACGTGACCGGACGGGAGGAAAAGCGCAGGTGAGGATCGGCGGACCTGGCAGAGGATCGACAGCGTATGACGTCGGCACGCGGCTGGTGATTGCGGCGTTGGTGGTCGCCGGCGTCACGGCGTGGATGTTCCATTCGCGGGATGGCAGTCTGTTGGAAGCGCCGGTGTCGCGCGGCGCGACGTCCGAACAGACGGTGGCCGTCACGTTCTCGATCTGCGGCGCCGGCCGCCGAACCGATTGCGTCGTCGACGGCGATACGTTCTGGTTCCGCGGCGAGAAAATCCGGATCGCCGACATCGATACGCCCGAGCTGAGCCCGCCGCGCTGCCAGCGCGAGGCCGAGCTCGGCGAGGCGGCGCAGCGGCGGTTGCAGACGCTGCTGAATGCCGGCCCGTTCACGCTCGTCGCCGCCACGCGCGACCAGGATCAATATGGTCGCAAGCTCCGCACGGTCTCCCGCGGCGGCCGCTCCCTCGGTGACGTGCTCGTGGCGGAAGGGCTCGCGCGACGCTGGAACGGTCCGCGCGGAAGCTGGTGCCAGTGACGGACGCACCCCCGATCTGCGTTGGCGGCTACGCGGCGCAGGCCAGAATTTCGCTATCCCAATTCGACCCGCGCTGTGGCATTTTCGGCCTGATCAGAGGACGCTATGCCAAACCGGATTCCGCTGGACCCCAAGTTGCCAAAGGCCTTCGACGCGACGCCGAACGACGCACGAGCAAGGCGCAGCTTGATGCATGGTGGGACCGTCCCTATGGCGTCACGTTGTCGGGTGGCCGTATCGAGGTCCGGTGCCTGAATGGCGGCGCGTGGGACCGCTCGACTCATCTCGGCATTGCGGACGGTTATGACGCAGCCTGCGCCTTGGCCGAAGCCAAGCAAGCGGAATGGCTGAAGTTCCGCGAGCGCCCGTGTCTTCTGTTCGACGAAGGTCAGGTCCTGGTGATGCGGCAGGCCCAGCGGCCGGACGAAGCGCAGCAGCAGCTCGCGGCGTTCCCCTCCGCGGAGGCCGCGAACGCCTATCTTCGCGCCAACTTCCCCGAAGTGTAACCGCGATAGCGGGGCACCGGCCGTCCCGAGTTCGCGAGAGGATCGTCACCCGAAGGGCGGAGACCGCGCAGCGGGCTCCGTGAGCGAAGCGAATAGAGCCGTCCGCCGAAGGCGGCTCGCCCAACACTTCATGCCAAGCGCATCGGAGTTCCGACGCATCATGATTTTGAATCACTGGCGGATGATCGATTCGATCTCCTGATTGGACATCATGATGGTGACGAAGCGAGACTCGGCAGATGATTGAGGACCGCTCCACACCCACGCTGCTTCGCCGGATTGATCCTTCGCGCAACATGGCGCGGTTCTATGCCCTCAGCATCGAGCCGTCGCTGTTCGGCGCCGCTGCGCTGGTCCGGGAATGGGGCCGGATCGGCTCCCGCGGCAGGCGGCGGATCGAACTCTTTGGGCGGAGAGAAGAGGCGGAAGCGGCGCTCAATCGGATCGAAAGCCGCAAGCGCCGCCGCGGCTACGTCGATCGGTGACGTGAGTGGCCCGTCCGCGCTCCGAGGCCATGTCTTCATGTACCGCTTGGATGTCGGTCAGAAGAATCCCATCAGCCAGCGATTGACATCAATCGCGCGGTGAGCGTCCGTGTCCTTTCAGCAATGTGGTCTGGCAAAGGAGACGCTGCGATATGTCGACGATTCAGCTTTCTGCCACGCCCAAAGGCAACGGCTATCAGGCGACCGTGACATTCCCCGACGGCGTCTCGATCAGTTCGCAGGAAACCTATCCGACGATCATGGAAGCCCTCACCGCCGCGGCGCGCAAGCTGCTCGACATGCCCGAGCGTTTGGCGACGCTCGATCGAACAGGCGCGTGATCAGCGCCTGTTGGCGAGGTCGATCAGCTCGTCGCCGTGGCATGCGAGCGGCGCGCACCAGCAGACGAGATCGCGGCCGCGCAGCTCATCGAGCGCGTTCATCAGCGCGGGCTGCGCGACGATCCACGCGCGATACTTCGCGATGACCTCGGCGCGCGAGCCGTCGCGCCCGATGACGAACGGGTTGCCCCATTTGCTCGGGCGCCCGATGTAGACCCGCGTCGCGCTTGCGTGCTTGCCGACCTGTCGCGCGTTCAAGACCTTGCACATGATCGTTCTCCACTCACGAGCGAAGGCCCCGCCGCGCGGCGGGGCCTTCTTGCGTGACCGCTCAGTCGCGGTTCGGGCGGGACCAGATGAGCGAGTGGCCTTCCTCGCCTTCCACCTCGACCAGCGTGGCGTAGATGGGCGCTGCGAAGCTCGGGTCGTCGAGCTTGACCGAGAGATAGTCGCGGCTCGACTCCTGGGACTTCTTCTTCCACGCGGCGCCGAACTCGATGGTGCCCGCGAAGATCCGGAAGTCCGGGGCCTTCTCCGAGGTGCGCTCGGCGGCGACGATCTTCGCCTTGACGGTGCCGAGGGCGAGGGTCTTGACGGTGCCCACGAAGCCGTTGCCGTTCACGGTGAAATTGCCGATGGTTGCCATGTTCGTGTCCTCTTTCGTTTCTCGGGCCGCGACCATCGCGACCTCGATGGCTGTCGTTGACCGGAGGCGATCGGGCCGCACCCGAAGGGCCGCAACGCAGTGGAGGACGGCCAGGGCGAGGCTTTCTTGTCTCGCGAGGAATGGGCGCGCAGCGACCAGGGGAAGAAAGCTGAGAACGGCCGTTGCGGACTTGAGATCGAGACGGAGCGCAGCGACGACGGCCTTCGGTCAGACAAGCCAAATCGAGGACGCAGTGGGCGCGTCAGACCGAACGATGGGGACACGACGGAGCGGGCGGCACACCACCCCGAACGACAACGATGTCCGGGCACCTGACGAAAAGCCCACCCGCACACCACACAAGGTCTCGCGCCGCCGACCACCACGAGACACCGGACAGCCGATCTGCGAGGCAACCGGCGATCGCCGCGGGCAGAGGGTCCGGGCAGGGCAATGCCGACGGCTCGGACAGCCACGCGAACCGCCGCTGCCCCGTCTCTTCGGCGCGGCTCGGTCGGGAGGGCGGAAGGACCGCTCCTCTCCGGTCGCCGGCGCAGCATGACGAAGCACGCAACGAAGGCCCCGCCGGGTGGCGGGGCCTTCGTTTATTTCCAGACAAGGAGAGCGATCATGTGCAAGGCGGCGCGCCTGGCCTGCCCAGCAATCGACGCAGCGGGCCGCATCATGCCGCCTCCCGGACCATGCCCGAGTCAGGTTGGAGTCCGTGAAGATAGGCGACGGCGCGTTGCGCGTGCGCGGCCGCTGAGAAGATGAGGCGCTTGTCGTTGGACAGAACCTCGAGCCACGATGCGAGGTAGCTCGCATGATCGGCGCGCGGCTCGAGTTCGGGCGCGATGTCGAGATCTGCGCAAAGGAAACATGCGCCGAGCTCGGCGACCAACTCTTCGCGGGCGCGCTCGCTGCGATCCTTCGCGTAGCGGCTGAGGTCGCGATTGACGCGCTGCGCTGGCGCGGTCCAATGGACGCTTTCATGCGCGAGCGTCGCCGTGTAGCTCTCGGCGTCGCGAAAGCTTTCGAACGGCGGCATCTGAATGATGTCGAGCGACGGCGCAAAGAACGCCTTGTCGCCGCCGTGTCGGATGGTCGCGCCGGTATTGGCGAAAAACGCGTCGGCGTGTGCGATACGCCGGGCCGGCGCAACGGTCGGTGCCGGACGCCCGTAATAATGATCCGGCAGGTTGTCGATCTGGTCGACGCAAAAGACGACATAGGCGCGCAGGAATGGAATCGCGCGCTCGACCTCATCGCCATGCTCATTGGTTTCGGTTTTCGTCACCCGATTTGCATAGACGACCATCGTGCCGGTCTCGCCCTTGCGGACATGGCCGCCGAGCTCCCCCGCCTGCTTGAATGTCATCCAGATCGGCGACGTGAAGCCGCGCGCAACTGCCTCCGACCAGAGCAGCACGACGTTGATCCCCTGATAAGGCATGCCGTTGTGGCGCAGCGGGCGCGTGATGCGTCCGGCCGTATTGGCCGCGTTCCAGGGCTGGACCCAGGGTCGCACGCCGCGTTCGAGGTCAGCGACGATGCGATCGGTGATCCGCGCATAGATATCGGCGCGGGGCTTGGTTTCCTTCCGGCTCATGATTCGAACCTCCGTTGGAGGCCGCGCCCATCGCGGCCCGTCACGGCGGTCCGCGGCGGAGGTCCGCGGGGCCGCGCATCCGGTCGCGAAAATGTGCCGCGTGACGACGGAGAACGCCGGACCGGAACGTCAGTGGAGGACGGCGCAGCCGTTGCGCTGCCGCGCGGTCCGCAGCATGGACCGAAAGCCGCGACGGGCCGCGATGGGCGCTTCATGCCGATTCATTTTCTATTTGCGCAATTCTCGTGCAGCGTTTGCGCGGCGCCGGCGCGCGACATGAAAAAGGCCGGCCCTGAAGGGGCCGGCCGGCATTGGATGATAGTGGAAGAAGGCGGGGCCGAAGCCCCGCCAGCGGCGTCAGCCGAACGCCGCCATCTGCACCTCTGCCGCCTTGCGGCTGACGGTCTCGCCGGGCTGCTCGGACTGACGCTCGAACGGCTTCCAGCTCTCGCCGACGACGTGTTCGTAAGCCGCCACGGCGCCCTCGGCCGCCATGCGCAGCGCGTGGGCTTGAAGGGCGACCTCAGCGGCGAACTCGCGCTTGCGCTGTGCCGCCGAGTCGAAGCCGACCGGACCATCGAGGTCGGCGTCGCGCGCATCGTTGGCGAGTCGCGCCGTGGCTTCGCGCGCTTCGGTGACGGCGCGACTATAGAACTGCCCGGCGCCGTGTGCAGAACCGACATACGATCCGACGATGCGCTGCAGATGAATCTGCATGGCGCGTTCGCTGAGGCCTTCGTTGAGTGCGTCGGCGGTTTCGACGATGAGCCGCTGGTGCAGATCGCGGATGCCGTCGCTGTCGAGGACGGTGAGGCCGAAGCTCTCCGCGATGCGGGTGGCTTGCGCGGCATCCGGGCAAACGAGCCGGATCATTTCGAGGGTGGTGCCGCGACGGAGCGGGACGACGCGGGCGCTGGTGCGGGGTGCGCGGGCGGTCTTGGTCATGTGCAGTCCTTTCCTGGTTTCGCCGCCGGGTTCGATCCGGCCCCTGCCGGACCTCCCTTCGGGTGCGGTCGCCGGGCGCCGCCGGATTGAGGGCCGCTTCAAGGCCCGGGGGCCGCCAGGCGAGCGAGGTCCGGTTGCGGACAAGCGGGGCGAAAGCCCTGCGCAGGCCGCGGCCGGGCCCTTGGCGAGATCGGCGGGCTCCGGTCGCTTGCGACTTGGCCTTGAAGCGGACCGCCGGCGGCGCAGACCGCAGCAAACCCGAGGGGAGGACCGACAGGGTGCGGGCCGGGTTGGCGATGCCGGGAAGGGCGTGACGTGGCCGCGCGGTCCCCACATCCAGCGCCGTCTTGGCCGTCCGGGGCTCTCCCGAATGGTCGCGACGTCTCCGACGCCACGCCCGCGTCGCGGTTCAGCTTCTCCCGGAGGAGATGCCGATGCACCGGGCGATCAGCGCGAGCGGCCACGGTTGCCGACGATCAGCGCTCGGCAACGGCCGCGGTGGCCGCGATGTCGTATCGGATGCGCAAGGCGGTGAGTGCGTCGTCCTGTCGGGCGAGGTGGCGGATCAACACGTCGAACTCCGGCATGCGCGCGAGCATCAGGTCGGCGACATAGCCTTGATAGGCGCGCTCGTCAGCGCCGGTCCAGGCGCCAGCGCTAGATCGGCGACAGCGCCGTTTCGCCCGCGCCGTGATCGTCATCCGCTCGGCGCGTTTGGCGACCTGCCGCTCGATCACGGCGAGATGGTGCTGGGTGCCGCGTCGCGCGGCGTCCATGCGGGCGAGCAAGGCGCCGATGTCCGTGTGGCGCGTCATGGCCGTCGTCTCCGCGGCCAGGCCGGAAACGTTGTCGCGTCGGGTAGGTAGTCGCCAGCGATGGCGACGGGGACAATCGAGCCCGCGATGTCGTCGCCGGCGACGGCCCAGTCGATGAGGGACGAGTGCGCGCCGGCATATTTGCGCATGTCCTGCGTGAGGATGCCGTGCAGCGCATCGGCGACCTCGGCTTCCGGCGATCCGTTCGCCTCGACAAGGAGATGAACCGCGACGAGATAGGTCGTCATCGCGAGGGCTCCTTTCGCGTGTGAGGAAAGTTCGAAGCCGTCGGCGCGCGCACCGACAGCAGCACGGCCCGCTTCCACGCGTCGGCGCCCGTGAAATGGCGATGCAGCTTCGGATGCCAGACGACGAGCACATCCTCATCGTCGTCATGCGCCGCCTTCCAGCCGAAGGCAGCGGCGATGATTTTCGAGGGCATCGCCGCCTCCTATCGCTGCCAGCCGATGAAGCTCGACGGACCGCCATAGAGGGGATGCCGAACTTCATTGATGACGAAGCCGAACCGGCCGACGTGATACTCCTCCGCGGGAACGAGAAAGCGCCGCTCCTCGGTGCCAGGGCCGCGCTTGCCGCCGAGGGTGGCGACAACTTCGACGAAGCCCTTTTCGTGATCGGAGGTGATCGCGGAGACGACGATCCAGTCGCCGGCATGGTCGCGCTCGAAAGCGCTCCGATCCTTCTCGCGGGATTCTCCGGGTTGCAGCACGGTCCCGAAGATCGCTTCCCACGCATCGGGCCAGCTATCCTTGACCGTGCGCTCCGCGCAACGCTGCTCATAGCTGGTGAAGAGTTGCGGGAAGGTCAGCGCGACGATCGCCCAAGCCGCGTCTTCCTCGTACCAGCCGCCGCTCGCGCGCAGCATCGAATGGACCTTGCGGTTGCGCTCGGCCGAGAGGTGGAAGCCGCCGTGACCGGCCGTCGCGTGGCAGGTGACACCCTCCGCATAGACGGTTGCGCCCTGCGAGCGGCCCCATGGCGTATTCGCTGTGGAGGCGATGTCGCTGCGGTGGAGCATGCGCTTCTCGCGCTGGTGCTCGGCGTTTTCATCGACCTTGGCGCGGAAGGCGGCCTCATCTGCGAGCTCGCCGGAATGCCCGTAGAAGTCGGAGCGCATCCACTCCGCAATCGGTCGGCCGATGCGCCAGCCGCTCGTGAGATAGTGACGTCCATCATGCGCCGGCAACATGGCGAGTGCGATGTCGCCGACGCGCGCGGCGAGAAAGCCCTCGGCGCTGCGTCCGAATTCCACCTGCGGCATTGCAGAGGTGGACTCGTCGTCGATCGTGGTGGAAGCGCGCGTTGTCATGCGACAGCCCTCCCCTCAACGCTCTCGTTCGCGTGGGTGTCCGCCGTCACCTCGTCGAGGACGGCATCGGGATAGCCGTGGCTCTTGAGCCAGGTTTCGGCGTCGGCACGGCTGCCGGCGAGATGGACAAGCTCGGCATCGTCTCCGCAGCGGTCGAACACGCGAACGGCGCCGGCAGCCGGCTGCTCGGTGACGACGAAGGTGAGCGCACTGTCGACCGAAAACGTGCGATGCACGCGAAGGACGACGACACCGCCGCCGCCGTAGTCGCCTTCGTGCAGCGTGAAGGTCGCGGCCAATGTCGTGTTGCCGACGCGCCGTTCGGCCAGCTTGCGGATCAGTCGGCCGCCGCTGTTGCGGCGCTCCCAGGCGGCGAGCTTCTTCGTGAATCGCGCGGGTGGCCGCGGAGCGCCGTCGGAATAGCGGATGATCGCGCCGAGCGGCGCGCATTCGAAGATCGATCGTGCAGACATGATGTCCTCCTGTTCTTGAGCGTGGAAACGAAATCGCCGCCGGCTGGACGCCGGCGGCGGGAGTGTTCGAAGTGGCTCGAACGCGCGCCTATTCGGCGGCGATCGCGTAGTCGCCGTGCTCGTCGTCGCCGGCATCGGCCTCGTCGAACTCGCCGTCGTCGCCATCGTCGGCGTGCCTTTCGGTCCATTCCGCAATCGCGTCGGCCTGCGGCGCGAACAGCGCGGCGGGATGCACGAAGCGGCCGTCCGCGAAATGCGCGACAAGCGCCGCGCGCGTATCCTTGACGCGCGGACGCGGCAGGACCGACGTTCCCTGCAGCGCGGCCTCGAGCGCCGTGCGCGACAGGCACGAGAGAAACTCCTCCGTCGCCAGATTGGGGAGGAACTCGTCGGCGCCGACCGCTGCGCCGGCGACGCGCGCGACAACGCCGCTGTTCGAACGGTTCTCGCGGCACGACAGCACGTCACTCAGCACCTCGCGCGCGACCACGCGCAGGGTGTCGCGGTCGTAGGCAAGCGTGCCGTCCTCGGCGATGAGGCGCCTCGCCTGCTTCGCGCACGCGCCGTATCCGGACATGCGTCCTGATGCGACGGTGACATTGTTCGCCGCGATGGCGAGGACGAGCAGCGCGGTCAGCGTGTCGTCCTCGATCGGGGCGCGCGTCAGCGCCTCGTGCAGCGCGTCGGTGCGCAGATCGCCGATCATCTCCATGCCACGCCGCCATTCCCGTTTGTCCGAAGGGATCCGGCCCTTGTTCGAAGGCCTTGGCGGCAAACTCTCGGCGATCTTCGATCGCCTCACGAAGCGCGGCGCGCTCAGCGAGAGCGACGTCGGCGAGGCGCTGCGCGAGGTGCGCGTGGCGCTGCTGGAAGCCGACGTGGCGCTGCCGGTGGTCAAGGACTTCATCGAGAAGGTGAGGGTCCGCGCCGTCGGCCACGAAGTCCTGAAGTCGATCACGCCCGGCCAGCAGGTCGTCAAGATCGTCCATGACGCGCTGGTCGATACCCTCGGCGCCGAGGCCGAGCCGATCAATCTCCGCGCCGAGCCGCCGGCCGTCATCATGATGGTGGGCCTCCAGGGCTCGGGCAAAACCACGAGTTCGGCCAAGCTCGGCGTCTGGCTTGCCAAGCGCGAAGGCAAGAAAACGCTGCTCGCCTCGCTCGACGTGCGCCGGCCGGCCGCGCAAGAGCAGCTTCGCGTGCTCGGCGCCCAGGCGGGCATCGCGACGCTGCCGATCGTGCCGGGCGAGCCGCCTGTGGCCATCGCGAAGCGCGCGCTCAACACGGGGCGCCTCGAAGGCTACGACGTCGTCGTGCTCGACACGGCCGGCCGCCAGCACATCGACGATGCGCTGATGGCCGAGATCAAAGAGGTGAAGGCCGCGACGAAGCCGGTCGAGATCCTGCTCGTCGCCGACGCGATGACGGGCCAGGACGCCGTCACGATGGCCAAGGCGTTCCACGAAGCGGTGGACATCACCGGCGTCGTGCTGACCCGCGTCGATGGCGATGCGCGCGGCGGCGCGGCCCTCTCGATGCGCGCCGTCACCGGCCGGCCGATCAAGCTCATGGGCGTCGGCGAGAAGCTCGACGCGCTCGAGCCGTTTCACGGCGACCGCATCGCGCGCCGCATTCTGGGCATGGGCGACGTGGTTTCGCTGGTCGAGAAGGCGGCCGAGACGATCGAGCGCGATGAGGCCGAGAAGCTCGCGGCCAAGATCCAGAAGGGCCACTTCGATCTCGAAGACCTGCTGTCGCAGCTTCGCCAGCTCAAGAAAATGGGCGGAATGTCGGGCCTGCTCGGCCTGCTGCCGGGCGTCGCCAAGATGAAGAAGCAGCTCGCCGGCGCGCAGATCGACGAAAGCGTGCTCTCGCGCCAGGAAGCCATCATCCTGTCGATGACGAAGAAAGAGCGCGTGAACCCCGACGTGATCCAGGCGTCGAGGAAGCGCCGCATCGCCGCCGGCTCGGGCACCGAGGTGTCCGAGGTCAACCGGCTCTTGAAGCAGTTCATGGAAATGCAGCGCGTGATGAAGCAGGCGAAGAAGATGGGCGCCAAGTTCGGCGGCCAGATGCCGACGCCCGAGCAGATGCAGCAGATGCAGCGCATGCAGGGCCCGAAATTCCCGCCCGGATTCCCGCGCGGGGGAAAGTTCTGATGTCTGTGAATTTCGTCATGCTGAGCGAAGCGAAGCATCTCCCGACAGCGAAGCTCGCCGCGGAGAGATCCTTCGGCCACCGCAAGTGCGGCGGCCTCAGGATGACGAGTTCGTTCGAGCTCGTTTCACTTTCGAAAAACCAGGAGAAGTAACGACATGTCCCTCAAAATTCGCCTCGCGCGCGCCGGCGCCAAGAAGCGGCCGTTCTACAAGATCGTGGTCGCCGATTCGCGCAGCCCCCGCGATGGCCGCTTCATCGAGCGCATCGGCTCCTACAATCCGATGCTGCCGCAGGAAAGCGAGCAGCGCGTCGTCGTCGTCGAGGAACGCGCGAAGCATTGGCTGAGCGTCGGCGCCACGCCGTCGGACCGCGTCGCCCGCATGCTGAGCAAGAAGGGCCTCGTCGCCGCGCCCGCGATCCCGACGAACCAGACGAAGAAGGACAAGCCGCGCGCCAAGACGCTCGAGCGCATGGAAGAAGCCAAGAAGGCCGCCGCCGCCGCGGCGCCGGCGGAAGCGAAAGCCTAGCGTCGCGTCGGCCGCGTGCCGCGTCCGGAGAAGGTGTGCCTCGGCACGATCGTGGGCGTCCACGGCGTGCAGGGCGCCGTCCGCATCAAGAGCTTCACCGCCGATCCGGCCGATATCGCGGCCTATGGGGCGGTCAGCGACGAGAGCGGGGAACGGCGCTTCGAGGTGAAGGTGCTGGGGCAGGCGCGCGGCGCGGTTCTGGCTCGACTCTCGGGCGTGGCGGGCCGCGATGCGGCCGAGGCGCTCCGCGGCTTGCGGCTCTACGTGCCGCGCGCCGCGCTGCCGAAGACGAACGAGGATGAGTTCTACCATGCCGATCTCATCGGCTTGCCGGTCGAAACGAGGGAGGGCGCGCCGCTCGGCAGCGTGCGCGCCGTCCACAATTTCGGCGCCGGCGATATCCTCGAGCTGCGTGACGAGAGCGGACGCGAGCTTCTGCTGCCGTTCAGCGACGCCGTGGTGCCCGAGATCGACCTCGCGAACGGCCGCATCGTCGCCGTGCCTCCGGAGAGCCTGCTCGAAGATCGGGGCCAGGCCGCGGTCAAGGCGGGCGGCGATGCTCCTCGCCGCAAGCGCCGCCGCAAGCGCCGCTCTGCTGGCGGCGATACCGGCGCAGGCCGAAGCGGCCCGGGCGGCGGAGACGCGGGGCTATAGCTGGGCTTACGCGCCCGGCGCCGACACGATCGCAAGCCGCCTCGCGCCGCCGCCGGGATACAGTCGCGTCGCGGTTGCGCCGGGCAGCTTCGCCGCGTGGCTGCGCCATCTGCCGCTGAAGCCCGAAGGCGCGCCGGTGCTGCATTTCGACGGCAAGCCGAAGCCGAACCAGAATCTGCACGCCGCCGTCATCGACATCGACGTCGGCCGGCGCGACTTGCAGCAATGCGCCGACGCCGTGATCCGCCTGCGCGCCGAATATCTCTACGCCGGCGGCCCGGCCGAGCGCGCGACGATCGCGTTCAATTTCACGAGCGGCGACCGCGTCTCGTTCGCGCGCTGGGCGCGGGGCTGGCGTCCGGTCGTTTCCGCCAATCGAGTCTCGTGGCAGCGGAGCGGCGCGCAAGGCGATGGCCGCGCGCAGTTCGCCGCCTATCTCGAGCGCATCTTCACCTATGCCGGCAGCAAATCGCTCGAGCGCGAACTGGTGCCGGTTGGCGCGCGGCCGGTCATGGGCGGCGATGTGTTCGTCCAGGGCGGATTCCCCGGCCACGCGGTGATCGTCGTCGACGCGGCGGAAGATCCGAACGGCCGACGCGTGATGCTGCTCGCGCAAAGTTTCATGCCGGCGCAGAGCATCCACGTGCTGAAGAACCCCGCCGGCGGGGTGTGGTACGATGCCGCGGCGGGCGATCCGCAGACGCCGGAATGGAAGTTCCAGGCCGGCCAGGCCCGCCGCTTCCGTGGAGAGCGGCCGTGAGCGCCCCGAATCCATCGCCCGTGGGCGCGTGGAGGGCCACCGTCCTCACGCTTTTTCCCGAAATGTTCCCGGGCCCGCTCGGGCAATCGATCGCCGGCAAGGCCCTCGCCACCGGGCACTGGGCCTTGGAAACGGTGGACATTCGCGACTTCGCACGCGATAAACACGCCACCGTGGACGACGCGCCGTTCGGCGGCGGTCCCGGCATGGTCATGCGCCCCGATGTGGTCGACGCCGCGCTCGCCTCGCTACCGGCAGACGAGCGGCCCAAGGTGTTTCTGACCCCGCGCGGAAGGCTGCTCGATCAGGCCCGGGTCCGCGCTCTCGCCGAAGGGCCGGGCGTGGCGCTCCTGTGCGGGCGCTACGAGGGGATCGATGCCCGGGTGATCGAAGCGCGGGGGCTCGAAGAAGCGAGCCTCGGCGATTTCGTGCTCTCGGGCGGCGAGATCGCGGCCATGGCGGTGATCGATGCCTGCGTGCGCCTGCTGCCGGGGGTGGTGGGCACGGCGGCGTCGCTGGACGAAGAGAGCTTCGCCCAGGGATTGCTGGAATACCCGCACTACACGCGGCCGCAGAACTGG
>JAANMX010001844.1_pt1 | contig 22797 bp, 19 predicted proteins | sample 7279681 | NCBI WGS metagenome assembly JAANMX01 (sample SAMN14094542, study PRJNA606508) | bioreactor metagenome | isolation source: A lab-scale SPAN reactor treating ammonium-rich wastewater day 351 | place: Ireland: Galway | collected 2018-01-01
ACCGTGCTTTCGATCGACTGGTTGTTGGCAACAGCGGTTGCAACGCTGTTCACTTCCGGAAGATCAACAGCATCCTTGACGTCAACTACAGACGGTGGAACCGTGACTTCGCCGAAAGCGCGGAAGGTCAGGACCAGCTGGTCAGAACCTTCATCCAGGGTGTCGCCGAGCAGCTCAGCAGACAGGGGGCCTTCGCCGTTCCCTTCGTTTGACGGAGCCGGCAGAACGACGGAGGGGTCAACATCGTCGTTGGTGGTGGTGACGAAGGTGAAGGTTTCGTCGATTACGACTACGCCGCCTTCGCCATTACCGACAACGGGAGCATCGTTAGAAACGCCCAGAACGATAGAGGTTGCGGTAACATCGCCGATGTTCATCTGGATCTTTTCGATTTCGACCAGACCGGAGATGTCGAAGGTGTCATCAACATTGATGGTGATGTTTTCAACACTGGTAACAGTCTTGTTCCATTCCCAGTCAACATCATCGAACGCCTTGGCGGAAGTGGCACCGAAGCCCAGTACCATTACCGACGCGGACGCCAGCAAAAGGGTTTTAGTGATTTTCATTGGTAGTTACTCCTTCTTGAGAGTTGTTGGTTGTATCGGGCCGCTGTAGGTACGACTCCATGAAGTCGCTTTCCGTGAGGCCACAGCCCGGAGCCTCTGGAAGTCTTAAAAATTCAGTCATGATGTTGTAGACCGCCATTTCCGCAACAGAGCGAACGCCCAACTGCATCGGTTCGTTGCGGATTGCGCCCGCGTCGAATTCAATGAGGGTATCGCCGAAGAAGCGGAAGACGTTTGCCTCAACTTCGTAACCCAGGATCTGTTTTTGCAGGCTGGATACGTAGCGGATGGCGAAGTTACGGGAGTCGATGACGCGCAGATCCATGGCCACGTTGACCACGACCGTGCGCGCGCCGCCGCCCATGCCCTTTACAAAGAGCTGGGCTCCGCCGGATACGATATTGTAGTTCAGTTCCGTCAGAGCGCCGACGACGATAAAGTCGCTCGCCGGGAGCGCGGCGTATTGGGTCCGCGAGAGCTTCTTTTGTTCGGAGAGCTTGACTTCCGCCAAGGGGATCCGAAGATCCAGACGCTCGACCATGTGGACCTTACCGGTCTTGGCCATCGCGCTAATCACCATTTCGGAGGCGCCCTGAGTCAGGGCGTGGCCGTTTTCATCGTAATTGACCTGTCCGGTTTTGTCGGCGATCTCACCGACCGCGAAGATCGGGAGATTGTTCGCCGGAACATCGCGCATCGCCTTCAGACACTGGCTGTAGGGCGTGTCGTTATTTGTCACGTGGAAACTAAAGGCCGGCTTCACGCCAATCTTTTTGCCATCCACAGTCTGGCTCGGCGCACAGCCGGCAAGCAGGAGGCCACATAATGTGAAGCAGGTTGCTACTCTTGGAAGAAACATCTCATTCCTCAATTCGAATTGTTCAATGTTATAAAGCTGAATGAGCCTGACCTTAACGACTTATAAGTCTGGGTACAGGGGTAATATGGGCAGGGTTTTTACCCATTCGATTTACCTCTTTTGGGAATAATACCTATTAAGAGGTAGTCCTTTTTGGTTATCCCTTGATCCCTAAAGCGATTTTGCGGTATTCCTTATTTTCTTTGCCTCGGTAACGCTTCGTTTACGAATTCCGAATTAAGCTTTGTGCATGAATGGTTTCGGTTTTTACAGGCGGATATTAGGAGTTAGTGATGATCTGCGGGTTGTCATGTCCTCGTACTCCCTCTAGAATCGAAAGTTAAGGAATCACACAGGAGATTCGCATGAAGTACCCCCTATTCGTTTTCACCCTCGTTCTTGGTATCGGTTTTTGCGCCCTTCCGGCGCAGGCGCAGATGAACAATAAGCCGTTTTCCTTCAAGGGCACACCGGACGGCGGGGTGGGCATGAGCATGGGCGGCAAGCAGGCGATTCTCAATCAGGAGATCTTCGGCTCCACACCCAAAAACATGATCCGCGGCGCTGACGGCCAGCTTTTGAACCTCACCATGGGCGAAGGACGCGTGGCTATCGTTAGCAACGAAGGAAATTCCGGATTTCTTCCGGGCTTCAAGGGTTCAAGCTTCCGCGGCGATAACCCGGATATGTCTTATGGCGTTTTCAATACGTTCTTCTCACCGAGAAACAACGACGGCATATCCTCCTCAACGCTTGCGGCCCTGCATACCGGGTCGGTGATCAGCACCTGGACGGCGCGCGTGGCAACGGGCAGCGAGGGCATTTCGTTTTTGCCCAGCAGTTCGGTTGATAACTGGACCGCCATGGTTGACGGCCTGCAATAAGCGATCCAGCTGGACCATCAATTTAAAAAGGGCCGCCCGAAAGGTGGCCCTTTGACTTTGGCTCGTTCGGCTGATTTCAGTGCAGACCTTCGGCAATCGCCTTGGCTCTTCTGGCGGTGCTGATTTCCGGACAGGGAACGACCCCATTACGGATCGCCCAGATCGCCGCCTGAGTCCGGTTGCCGAGACCCAGTTTGCGAAGAATCGTCTTGAGGTGAACCTTTACAGTCGATTCCGTGATGCTGAGTTTGCGGGCTATGAATTTGTTGGTGTCGCCGTTCGCCAGACACGCGATGATGTCGAGTTCGCGGTCGGAGAGATCGTATTCGTCCGGGTCCTCGCTGCTGAAGTTGGTGACCCACGAGTCCCAGCCCTTCGTCAGGAGAGAGGCCATCGAAGTGGGGAACACTTTCTCTCCGAGCATGATGAGATTCAGGGAGCCGATAAAGGCGCTGGCCGAAATATCCTTCAGAATAAAGCCGTCCGCCCCGGCGGAAAAACAATCGCGTATCAGGATGGAGTCCATGTCCTGAGACAAAATCACGATGCGCGCATCGCGAAAGCAGGCCTTTAGGGTGTTGATCGTCAGGGTGGCGTCGTCGCTGTCCTCGTCTACGCCGCAGACGACAAGCTGGACATCCGCTCCGCAGAGCTGGGTTGCGGCATCCGCCGCATTTTTCAATTCGAGCACAGTGTCATAGTGCGACTGAACCAGAAGACTTTTCAGTCCTTCCCGAATGAATGAGTTTTTTTCAATCAGAAGGGTAGTCACTCTATTCATATACACTCACCGATATTACAACTATTAGTATATTTCTATTTATTTTTTTCGTCTACTTGCCGACACCGTTTCCGGCTTTACGCCAGACGAAACGCAACGCAGACGTTTTAAATGTGATTTGAGCGACAATGTATAGGAGCAGTTTACACAAATCAAGGAACTAATTCGGGAAAGCCGTGGGTTCTGCGCAATTTTGCTTTTCATAATCCCCGTCTCCCGGTTTCCGTAATGACTTTCAAAGTGCGATTCTCTTGTCAACTCTAGCTTTCACATTTAATCAGAAACTTTGAATATAAGACGCAGGGAAATTTAAGCGTTTCGGAAAAAAAATTTTGTTGCGTATTTACATCATAGAAAAAAAACACGCGCAGGGGGCGTGGCGGCTTTCGGTTTATGTTCTATAATGCCGTTGCTGAAGGTTTTTTTGTTGAGATGGTTTTGTACAGTGATTTTTTCCGCAACCACACTCCTCGGCACGGTTTAGTTTTCAGCTAAGTTTCTGCACATACATCGACATCAGGGGGTGCCCCATGGAATTCGACATCATTTTTTGGGATCACCAATATAATCTGAGGCTTTTCACGAATCTTGCCGTGGTCGTGGCCCTTTTTACCTCGCTGCGGTTTTTTTCCGGGATGATCGCGCACATCAACGCCTCCGAAGAGCTTTTTAAGAAGGACAACCCGGCTTTCGGCCTGACAATGGCCGGGACGGCTATCGGCGTTACGCTTATGCTGAGCGGAACAATTTACGGCGATCCGGAGATCCGTATTTTCGACGGGGCCACCATTATCGCGTTTCACGGGCTGCTCGGGCTTGGTTTTATGGCTATTACGCGGATTATCTTCGATAAGGTCGCGCTGGCCCCGATTTCGCTGCGTGATGAGATCGTCAAGGGCAATATGGCCGTTGCGATTGCGGATACGGGGAATGTTCTGGCCGCGGCCATTATAATCCGCGCTGTCATGGTTTGGTTTCCCTATACCGATCTGCAATCGATCGGGCTGCTTTGCCTGTGCTTCGCCCTTTCGCAGGTTATGCTTACCACTGCCACCCTGGCGCGTATCCGTATTTTCAAGGCCCGGCACAAGGGCTTTACGTCCGAGGGCGAACTTGAAGGCGGGAATATCGCTTACGCGCTGCAGTTCGCCGGGCGCCTGATCGGGACCGCGCTTGCCATCGGCATGGCTTCTGAGCTTGTTTCGTATGAGGATAGCGGGTTTGCGGCCATGCTTTTTGGGTGGGCGCTTATGTCCCTCATCGTGGTGGTGGTTCTTAAGGCTCTTTCCATGCTCGCCGAGCATGTCATCCTTATGAAGGTCGATCTCTCGCTGGAAATCCTCACGCAGCGGAATATCGCCGTGGGAGCCGTTCGCGGCGCTATTTACATAAGCCTTGGACTTTTGCTGGCTGAGCTTTAAATCACGCCTCTCAAAAAATCGTGAAAACAAGGGTTTCTTAAGGTTTCTTGCCGATACTGAGCGCAGGGTCCTGCCCGTTTCTGCGTATCCTTTCCAAGCCGCTTTGCATGTCTGTTTTCCGGGGTTTTTTTGTCGCTTTTTTGTACGGATGAGTTTAGAAATGACTTCCGCCTGCCTCCCCCGCACACATAAGTGCACCCAAAAGACCGCAGAGGTTGCGGACAGGGAGACTGGCGCAAAGCGGGAAGCGGAGTTGTTATGAAAAAATCTTATGTCATGGCGGGCGTATTAACGGGAGCGCTCATCCTTTGGATGCTGCCCGGTCTATTTGCCGGCCCCAAGAACGGCGAGCAAACCCTCGGAGACGAAGCCCTTCTTGTATCGGTCGAAGTTCGCACCGAAAAAAGCGAGTCTATCACCAGCGTTATCACCGCTCAGGGCGACATCACGCCCAACCGCGAGGTTACTTTGCGGGCCGAGACACATGGCAAGGTCAAGGACATCCTGATCGAGGAAGGGCAGAGCGTTCAAGAGGGCGATGTGATCCTGCGCCTTGATATGAGTGATCGGGAAATCCGGCTGGAGCGGGCGCGGGCGCGGGTCGCTGAAGCCAAGCGCAAGCATGACGCCGCGAAAAATCTGGGCCAGAAGGGTTATGCGGCGCAAAGCCGCGTGGACGAGGCGCTGGCGCTTTTGAAGGATGCGCAGGCTGAGGAGAAACAAATTCTTCTGGAGATCGAGGATACGGAAATCCGTGCCCCGTTTGACGGCATTCTGGACAAGCGCATGGTGGATATCGGCGACTATGTCAGCGTGCCTGATGAAATTATAGCCGTCGTTGACAATACACCTCTGGTGGTTGCCGTTCCGGTGCCTCAGCGCGAGATCAGCAGCCTGAAGGTCGGCGGGGCCGCCATGATCGTGAAGACCGACGGATCGCAGGTCGCCGGGAAAATCCGTTTCGTTTCGCCAAAGGCGGACCAGACAACGCGTACCTTCCGCGTCGAGATCGAAATCGCCAATCCCGCAGGCTTGGCCTCGGGGACAAGCGCGGACGTGTTTATTCCCAAGGGGAATGTCATGGCGCACGCCATCTCGCCGGGCATTCTTACGCTGGACGAGGCCGGGCAGACCGGTGTGAAGATTGTGGGTGAAGATGATACGGTTCTGTTTTTTCCGGTGAAAATTGTCAGCGCCACGCCCGGAAAACTCTATGTCAGCGGCCTTCCCGAAACGGCGCGTATTATCGTTAACGGCCAAGGTTATGTCCGTCAGGGCGAGCGGGTGCGCCCGGTAGAGGCGACGACCCCGGCCAAAGATGAGGCTCTGGATAGCGGATTGAACGATGCGCCAAACCTGCCCTCACCGTCCGGTCCGCTTGACGGCGGCGCTCCTTCGCAAGAGGGGCTGGGCGATGCAAACGCTCCCGAGAAGCACAGCCAGAAGGACGAGCCGCATGAACGCGTTGATTGACGCAACGCTGGGGAGAAGCCGCCTTATCCTTTTGCTCCTGTTGATGATCCTGATCGGCGGGATTCATTCTTTCGGGGCCATTCCCAAGGAATCGGAGCCGGATATTCCGATACCCATGATCTATGTCTCGATGTTCCATGAGGGCATTTCGCCCGAAGATTCCGAGCGGCTTTTGATTCGGCCGATGGAAAAGGAGCTCAAGGGACTGGAAGGCCTTAAGGAAATGACCGCCGTGGCGTCTGAGAGCCACGCCTCCGTCACGCTGGAGTTCAGCGCCGGGTTCGACCCGGACGAGGCGTTTCTGGACGTTCGGGAGAAGGTCGATATCGCCAAGGCCGAGTTGCCGCCCGACACCGAAGAGCCGCGCGTGGTAGAGGTCAATATTGCGCTGTTCCCAGTTTTGTCCATCGCGCTCTCGGGCCCGGTACCCGAACGCACGCTGTTGCGGATTGCGCGGGATTTGCAGGACAAGGTCGAGGGCCTGCCCGGCGTTCTGGAGGCGGAGATCGGCGGCGATCGTGATGAAATGCTCGAAGTTCTGGTCGATCCGAACGTGATGCAGAGCTATAACATCACATTTCAGGATATCTATAATCTTTTGCAGAACAACAACAGGCTGGTGGCCGCCGGAGCGATGGATACGGGCGCGGGGCGTATGGTCATCAAAGTTCCCGGCGTTATCGAGGAAGCCAAGGATATTTTCAGCCTGCCCATCAAGGTCAACGGCTCCACGGTCGTGACGTTCCGCGATGTTGCCTCCCTGCGGCGCGTGTACAAGGACCCGGAGAGCTTCGCGCGGGTGAACGGTCAGCCCGCGCTGGTTCTGGAGGTTTCCAAGCGGCTCGGGGCCAACATCATCGAGACGATCGAGGCGGTGCAAAAGCTAGTACGCGCGGAGCAGAAAAACTGGCCGGAGACGCTTCGGGTGACCTATATGCAGGATAAATCCGTGCAGATCCGGGATATGCTTAACGACCTCAACAACAACGTTTTGAGCGCGATCATCCTTGTGATGATCGTCATGGTTGCCGTTCTGGGCCTCAGGCCGTCATTACTGGTTGGCATGGCCATTCCCGGCTCGTTCCTGGCGGGGATCATGATTCTTTATTTCATGGGCATGACGATGAATATCGTCGTGCTGTTCAGCCTGATCCTTGTCTCGGGGATGCTGGTGGACGGGGCGATCGTTATTATCGAGCTGGCCGAGCGGAAAATCGCCGAGGGCTTAAGCCGGACGGAGGCGTTCGCCTTTGCCTCCAAACGGATGGCGTGGCCGGTGATCTCTTCGGCCGCTACGACGCTTGTGGTCTTTCTACCGCTCTTGTTCTGGCCGGGGATCGTAGGCGAGTTCATGAAGTTTTTGCCGATGACGGTACTGGTCACCCTGCTCTGCTCGATCTTTATGGCGCTGATTTTCATTCCGGTCGTGGGTAGCATGACCGCGAATAAAAAGGCGACCGACCAAGACGCGATTGATGCGATCAAAGCCGCAGAGAGCGGGGATCTTTCGTCGATTAAAGGGCTTGCGGGGGGGTACTTGCGCGTTTTGGGAACACTGCTCGACCGCCCCGCCTTGACGCTTCTGGCCGCTGTGCTGTTTTTGATCGGCTCTTATGTCGCGTACGGTTTTCTGGGGCGCGGGGTCGAGTTTTTCCCGGATATCGAGCCGGATTTCGTACAGGTGCAGGTGCAGGCACGGGGCGATCTGTCTATTTACGAGAAAGACGCACTGGTCAAGCGGGTGGAGCAGGATCTGCTCAAGCTTGATTCTATAAAATATGTATACGCGCGGACATTTGCGAATGTCGGCGGGGGAGAGCGTAATATGCCTGCGGACGCGATCGGCGTCGTGCAGCTGGAATTCGTCAACTGGCGCGAGCGGCGCAAAGCTTCGGAGATCATTCAGGACATCCGCGCGATCATCGCCAAGATTCCGGGCATCAAGGCGCAGGTCCGCAAGGAAGAAGGCGGGCCCAGTGAGGGCAAGCCTGTGCATGTGGAAATCCGGTCGAATACGTTTTCCAAAATCCCGCCCGCCGTTGAAAAGGTTCTCGCCATCATGGATGGGATTGGCGGGTTTGTGGATATCGAGGACAGCCGGCCCTTGCCCGGCCTTGAATGGCGCATCCAGATCGACCGGAGCGAAGCCGCCCGGTATGGTGCGGACGTTGTGACGCTGGGGTCGGCGGTGCAGATGTTGACCACCGGGCTGCTGGTTGCGGAATATACGCCGGACGATGCGGACGAGGAAATTGACATCCGCATGCGTTTCCCGGCGGACGAGCGGACGTTGGACCAGCTTCTCCAGATCAAGGTGCCAACGGCGCTGGGCCATATTCCGATCAAGAATTTCGTGACGTTCGAGACCGCTCAGAAAACCGGGACGATTACACGCGTCGATGGACGGCTTGCGATGAATATTCAGGCCGACGCCGCCGAGGGGATATTGGTGGACGAACAAGTCACCAAGCTCAAAGAGGCTGTGGAGGCGGCGCGAAACACCTTTGACCCGGATGTCGATATCGTCTTCAAAGGCGAGGACGAAGACCAGAAGGAAGCCGCGAATTTCCTGATCGGGGCGTTTTTGACGGCTGTTTTCCTGATGACGGCTATTCTGGTTACGCAATTTAACAGTTACTATCAGTCGATCCTTGTCCTGAGTGCGATTATCTTTTCGACTGCCGGGGTTTTGCTGGGGCTTTTGATCACCGGGAACGCGTTCGGCATCGTCATGGGCGGGATCGGGGTTATCGCGCTGGCGGGGATCGTGGTCAACAACAATATTATCCTGATCGATACGTATAACGATATGCGAAAGAACGGCATGGAGCCGCGCGAGGCCCTTCTGAGGACGGGTGCGCAGAGGTTGCGCCCGGTTCTGCTGACCTCCGTGACCACGGTTCTGGGGCTTATGCCCATGGTTCTGGCAATCAATCTGGATATCGTCAATCAGGATATTTCCATCGGCGCTCCCTCCACGCAGTGGTGGATCCAGCTCTCGAGTTCTATCGCCGGGGGCTTAAGTTTCGCGACCGTGCTGACGCTTTTGCTGACACCGTGTATGCTCATGCTAGGGGAAAAGATGGTCAGCTTGTTTTCCGGCGAGCGGGCAATGCCTGCTTTGCCCCCTGTGATCCGCCGTTTTTTCACGAGGTCGTCGACATGACGCGCTTGAGGCTCCGTTTACTGGTTTGTTGCTGCGCCCCGATCGCCCTCGGCGGGTGCGGTATGGCGGTTACGACCTTCGACAAGCCGGAGCAGTGGACTTCCCTGCCCGCTTCTGAAGATACGGTACAGGCCTATCCCAACGCCGGGTGGGTTGAGGATTTCGGCGATGCGCAGCTTACTGAGGCGGTCAAAATTGCGCTGGCGCATAATTACGACCTGAAACAGGCCGAGATGAATATCGCCATCGCCAAGGGGCACCTTAAAAAGGCCAAGGCGGAGCTTTTCCCGGTTTTGAATCTCAGCGGCCTCGCGCGGCGGAGCGGGTCTCTCGACAGCAGCGACGGCGGGGGCGGGTTTAATTTTTCCGGCGGGAGCGGCTTTTCCAATAATAACTTTTCGGGCGGCGGCGGGTCCACGAGTTACGATCTGACGCTGGACGCCTCGTGGGAGGCCGACGTCTGGGGCCGGGTGCGAGCGGGCAAGAGGGCCGCGCTTTATGAATATTACGCGGCGGAGAACGATTACGAGGCGGCGCGGCAATCGCTGGCCGCCCAGACCGCGCGGGCTTATCTGCTTTCGATTGAGACGGACAAGCAGCTGGCTCTGGCCCGCAGCTTCGAGAATAATCTTCAGGAAACCCTTGATGTTACTCAGGCTTTCTATGACGAAGGGCTGATCTCCTTGCAGGATATTCACCTGGTCAAGACCGACCTTGCGCGGGCGCGGGAGTCGATCCGCAACGCGGAGAGCGCCCATTTAAGCGCCCTGCGGGGCCTTGAGGTTCTTATGGGGCGCTATCCGGCCGCGAAGGCGGCGCATGGGGCGGGGTTCCCCGCCCTGCCCGATCCGGTTCCGGCGGGACTTCCGGCCGATCTTTTGGAGCGGCGGCCCGATCTGATCGCAGCGGAGCGGCGGGTAAATGCGGCGTTCGAGCGCAAGAAACAAGCGGTCACGGCCAAATTGCCGAAAATTTCCCTCACCGGGACGTTCGGAGGCAGCAGCGATGCGTTGCGCAACCTGACCGATCCGGCAAATGTTCTCTGGTCGCTGGCGGGCAATCTGCTTTTCCCGATTTTCAATGCGGGATCGTTGCAGGCGGACGTCGATATCCGCACCGCGGAGCAGGAAGCGGCAGGCGCGGCCTATAATCAGGCGGCGCTGCATGCGTTTTCGGATGTTGAGACCGCGCTCAGCAACGAGCAGCTGTTCCGCGAGCGGGCGAAGGATCTGGACGAGGCGTACGAGAATGCCCAGAAGGCTGAAACCATCGCCAACGCGAATTTCAAGGCAGGGGAGACGGATTTGCTGGACCTCCTGCAGATCAAACGGAACACCATTGCGGTTGAGATCGACCGCATCCGGGGGCAAAGGGAATTGCTGGAGCAGCGGGTTAACCTGCATCTGAGCCTCGGCGGGGCGATCCTGCGACCGGAGTCTCAGGCGCAACCTGAATCGCCGCCAGAATCCAAGGCCCCATAAAAAAACCCGGCATGAACGCCGGGTTTCTCTAAATTCCGTGTCAGCCTTGTCAGCCGCTGTCGGCTTGATCGGCTACGGTCAGTTCCGCCGAAGGACCGGTTTTAAGCGTGTGCGTCGGGCCCTTTTTAACAGCCTGAGCGAAAAGCACCTTTACAGCATTGTCGAACGTACCGCTGATCAGGATATCGCTGTTGAGCTTCACATCGTCCTGCGCCTGCCAGGTCAGGGTGACGTTGGCCTGTTTCGACCAGGAGTCCAGTGTTTCCTTCAGGCTCGAGCCGCGCTTGGCCTCCCAGATTCGAGGCTGGCTCAGCTGCGGCGCGCTTTCATTCGAGGCGGGCTCGGTTTTGGCGCTTTCGAGAGCCGTCTCAGAGGGCGGAGCGGCTTCCGGAGCCGGCGCAACCATCCTGGCCGTCTCTTCAGACTGGGATGCCTTTTCAGAAGATTTCTTCACGGCCTTGTTGGCGGGCTCAAGGGGCTTGGACTCGCCGGGGTCCAGAATAACGTTGCGGGACTTGGAGACTTTCTTAGCTTTGGGTTCCGGCTGGGGCTCGGCTTTCGCCTCCTCTACAGCTTCTAAAGGCGCAGGAGCGGGGGCAGTCTGTTGTTCAGCCGCTTCAGCGATTTCGGCTTCGTCCTGTACGGCCTTGGCTTCCTTGGCTATTTTCTTGGCTTCGCTTTCGGATACAGGCTCAAGCTTGAGTTCCTCGGCGGCAGCCTGCTGTTCTGCCGGCGCGGATTCCAGAGCGGGCAAAGGCTCAAGCGACGCGCCCTGATCCGGCTGAGCCACAGGCTCAGGCATTGCGGGGGCGTTCTTCGAGAGAATCTTTACAACGTTTCCGCTAATCGCGGCCTCAAGATTCAGAGGGCGGATCATGTCGTTCAAAACCTGATCCCACGGCTTACCGCCTTCCCAAGACACGAGATGCCCGGCATTCACGCCTTTGCCGAAGGAGAAGGCGTATTGAGCGGGCACAACCTGTTGCAGGGCCAGTGCGAGCGGCATGTCGGAGCCGAAGCCTTCAAGGACTTCATAGCCGCCTTGCCAGTTGATCTGTTCGGGCTCGGACGCGGCGACATTTGCTTCCACCGGAGGCGTAGCCTGACCGCCTTCGAGCGGATAAGGGTTGATACTCAAGCCCGCAGGCGCCGGTTCGGGAGCAGCTTCGGCGGCCGGAGCAGGCAGGATTGCATCCTGACCCTGATGGGTTTCTGTGAGGGGGAAAGGCTCCGGCGCGGTGTTATTGGCCGAGTCATCAGGCGTTACAGGCGCACTCATGACGACGGGCGCCTGGGGTTCGGGCTGCTGTTCGCGCGGCGGAGAGATTTCAATCACTTTGATTTTGTTGGATTGCTGCGGCTCGGGCTGCGCGGCGGGTGCCTCATCGGCAGGCACTTCGAAATCACCGACTTCGGGCAACGCACTGGAGTCCATGGGAATCTGAGAAGGCGCAGAGGGCGGTGGCAGCGGGGCCGGCGCACTTTTTTCAGGCGGCGTCCATTCAAAACCGGCGAAGGCGGGCGTTGTGACCGCACTCAGTGAGAGCGCCATTACGGCGAGGCTGGCGGAGGACAGAAAGCTGTTTTTCCTGATAAGCATGTGTTCGTTCCCAAATATGTAAAGACAGACCCCCTGCGCGATGCGGTACCCAAAAACGCTACGGCGACAGGCCAAGTTATGAGAGAATATCGCTAAATGTTTGAAAAAACAAGCTTCAAGACGTGGAACTTAAGGTCAGGGAGGCAGACGGGCCGAAAGCGCCAAAAATATAGTTAAGCCACAGTAAAATATAGACAATTACCCACTGTCGATAAAATGGTGGCGGTTTGATGAGAGGTGGCCCGGTCTCTCGCGGCCCACGATCCAAGCCCGAAACGCCCTGATCGCCGCAGGAAAAGACAGGCCTTTATTTTCTAAAAAGCGGAAGATGTAAAAGACCATAAACGAGATGATAATCGTGGACCAGCGCAAATAAATCAGCCAAACCGGAATCAGAAAAGCCACACGACCGTCAAAACTTAGGAAACGAATCGTGCGCATACTGTCGCGCCAGTGCCAGTTCACCTTTGCTTCCAGGTTCTCTAGCTCTTTTACCATTTTGACTCCGACGTTTAGGGACTGTGACCCAGTTTACAAAAAAATGCGGGCGCGAGGAACCTGAAAAAAAATCAGCCGGAGCCCGTGCTGGACGAAAGCAGCAGATAAGAACGGCGATCAATCAATCCGGCTTCGAATGCGATTTCCGCAGATTTCTGCATGGAGCGACCGTATTGGTTAATCATGCGCTGAATCTCATTCGGCCATTTCGTAAAATGCATGTCCATTAATTTTTCGCGCACATCGTCGGGGAACTGCATCCATTCACGCACACCGCAACGACCGCCGCCGACGCGCGGCACAAGCGCCTGGGTTACGATCAGGCGAAGTGTTTCCATAAGGGCGACTGCCCGCTCTTCGCGCTCGCTGATGTCGTAGGTGGACAGCATACGGGAGACGGTATTCGCCACGCCGAGCGTGTGGGTCGTGGTATAAACCGCGTGTCCGGTTTGCGCAGCCTCGATGGTGGCGCTGATCGTTTCGCGGTCACGGGCCTCACCGACCAGAATCACTTCCGGCTTGCGGCGCAGCGCATTTCGAATTCCGTGAGAAAAGCTGGGCAGGTGGCGCGGGATTTCGGTTTGGGAAACCAGCGAACGCGGGCTATGGATGCTGTCGTAGACGTATTCGATCGGCGCTTCATAGGTCAGCATCTTACCGCATCCTTTCGGGCGCTCCAGCAACATGCGGTTCCCGGCCGCCAGAAGTGTGGTTTTACCCGATCCGGTCGGGCCGGTGATGACGACGACCCCCTGACGCGGCGCCCAGGCATCGATGATTTCCTTTTCGATATTGAGGTCCTTCATGCTCGGCGGTTCGCTGGGCAGAGAACGCATGGTGATCTGCGCCGCATCACGTCCGCGGGACAGAACGGCCGTGATATTTACCCGGAAGCGGATCCGCGTGTATCGGTCGGGGCGGATTTCATAGGATACGTCCAGGTCCTTTGCGGATGCAAGGCGGGCGCGGGCCTCCGGGCCGTATAGCTTTTGCAGGAATATGCCCATGTCAGCCGCATCGAGTTCACGGAACGTCGCCGGGTAGAGAACGCCGTGGATCTCATTGTAGACCGGACGATCGCTCTGGATGGTAATGTCGGATGAATTTTGCTTAACGCACCAAAGAAGGAACTTGTCGACCTCCTCTTCCGTGAACCGGTTGGGTTCATCGGGCCAGGTTTGGGCGAAGTTGTCTTCCTTTTTAAGGAGGCTTACCGGTTTGCGGGCTTCCACTGATCGGCTCCCGTTACAAACTCCGGTACTCCAGTGATTTGAACGGCACGATCACCAACTCTCATTTCTTCGCCGCCACCTGTTACGCCGCGGTCAACCTGCAACGCGTAAGGGGGGGACACCATGCCTTGAGCCAGTAACAGCTTGTAGCGCACCATGCCTTCGAAGTCGAGCGTCAGGCGGCTGAGATCGTCATTGAAAATCTCATCGGCCTGTTCATAACCCAGTTTCCAGCCCTGACGGACGTATTGTTCCCAGATTTCGCGCTCATCTTCGTCTTTAGGCACCAGAAGAGCCGGGGGCGGGGTGACTTCACCCCATTCGCGCTCCAGATACTGGCGCCAGTCGCGGGGAGTCGATACGATACGGGCGTTTTTTATAATGTTGTAAATCCTGTCGGATACGGCAGCTTCCTGACCCGAGAAATCGACGATCACGGCATTCATCGCCTCGGTCACGATCGGCGGCTCGATCATGAACCCCGAAGGGGCCGCAATCAGCAGATTTCTGAAGTCGTAGACTTTATCCAGGTAGCGTGAGCGCTGATCAAGATTTTTGCGGATTTCCCATGTTCTTTTGGCCAAACCTCCACGGGCGCCAAACGAAAGGGCCGCTTCCTTGAGCGCATCAAGACGGATGTCTATAGGAAGAGCACTTTTTTCTTCTCCCTCTTTTTCAGGGACGTCGTAACCGAGAATCTCTTCGATATCCGCGGGCTCCTCGTCCGGACCGCTCAGGGGCGTTTCATCGTCAACCGGCAAAATCGCGTGAGCGGGCTGCGCAAGATGAATTGTTGCGAGCAGAAGAAGGAGGGCACAAGCGCCGATCTTGAGAGTGTTACGCATCGGTCAATACCCTTTCCTTAGCCGCCGAGACCAGCATTGGGAGCATAGTAAATTTCAACCATACGGCTCTTGGCATCCACTCTCACGTCGCCGCGCATGCCGAGCTGGAGCCCGATATCACGCAAGGAATCTACGACGCGGCGGTTTTCAACATCAAGCGATACGACGACCGGCGTGCTGGGCGTGTTACCGAGGACAAGGAAGCCATACCCGGCGCGATCAGCCAATGTCTTGGCGATGGGCTCAATCGGGCCGACCCAGTTGACCGTTACGGCGCGCGCCAATTCGGGCGGTACGTTGTCGATCGGCGAAAGCGTCGTTGCCGGGGTTCTCGCCCGCTCAACCGCCGCCAGAGTTTCCAGAGCCGCCGAGGCGCGGTCTGCGCTTTCGGCCAGCATGGCCGTTACCTTATCAGGCGAAGCGACGAGTTGGGGACTGCCTCCGCTGAAGGCCGCCTTGCTCGAAGAGGAGCCGCAACCAGTGACGAAAGCCAGACTGAACAAGAGCGGGAGAAAGAGCTGTTTACGTGACATAACTTTAAAAACCCTAATAAGACACTTTAGTCTATTGGAAATACTAGACAAAATAATACTCCAAATCAAGAATAACTACACCTTGCGGTAAAGATCAAGCCGTGTTTTCATATAGCCCCTACTCTATCTCCATTTTTATTTTCAAAAATGGCGGTTTTCCGGGATTTAAGCGCTTTACAAAGCCCTTAGAAAATATTTACCGTTCCGTTTTTACGAGCTTATTTCCCTTCAAAATCGACAGGACGCGGTCCTGATATTTCTGTCCGAAGGCCGGAGTCCGCGAGTGATAATACGACAAGGCCTTGGCGAGACTCTGGGTTTCGCTGAGGTGATTACGCAGAATCCATGCGGCGACGCTCATGTTCGTGCAGGCGTTATCGCGTATGGCCGCCCGGGCGCGGCGCTCGCTGACGCCCCATTTTTTAGCCACAACGGGCACCCAAAGCGTGTTAATTTGCATCGGCCCGAGATCGTGGGTGCCGTTCGTGTTGGCGACTTCCTGTCCAACCTTTCCGCCCTCAGCTTTATAGATGCCTGCGAGCAGAACCGGCGGCACGCTGTAGGTTTGCGATGCGATCAACAAACAGGTTAGAAGTGTTTTCCCCGCCATCTTTAGAACCTCCTCATTTGCGCCTTACTCCAAAACGGCTTGCGCCTATATATAATATGTGTACGAAACGAAGCGTCGTCATTTTTCAAGCGGACGCCGCCTCAGCTCCTCCCGCATGTTCCGAGCCATTTTCTTCCGGGGCGGCGGGCGGCAATGGGTCCGTATTGTCCCAACTTATTTCCGCAACGGCCTGTTCTTTTCGCACCGAGGGCAGGAACGTCCCGGCCAACGTTTCCAGCATGGAGGCCCGTAATTCGTAGGCGGCCCAGACCGCCTTCATTCCGTTCTCACCATTTTCGGCCTGCTCCTTTTTCATCAGGCGCTCTGTTTGCGCGACGTGGCAGTCGGCGTAAAGTGCCGCCAGCATTCTCAGAAAAATCAGATCGACGATCTTCGATTCGGCTGGATCAAGCGCTGCGCCGAAAAGACGCTCGCGAAAGGCCGAGGCCCATGCGGAGAGACGCTCGCCAATCTCCTTCACCAGCTTGGTTTCAGACTGACCGAAGGAGAAGGCCGCAACGGCCTGCAGAACCGGAAGGAAGGCCATTATCTGCTGCAGCTGGAGCTGCTGTCCATCCAGAAGGGCAAAGTCAGCGGACAGACCGCGCAAGCGGGCGATGGATTGTTCCTCGGGTACGAATCGGTCTGCAAAGGTGAGCACAGGCTCCAAGGCTGAAAAAATACGCTTCGCCTCGTTATCGCCAGGGACTTTTCCGTTTTGCTCCTTATATAAGGCCAGCGTTTGCGCGCCCAAGGCTGTCAGGGCGATGCGTAGCGGTTTGTTTTTTTCTTCGCCCGGGTTTAGATCTAAAGACTTCTCGATGTGGGTTCCGTACTCCGTGCTGCGGCGAAGCAGATCGGCCAGAGCGGATGACTCCTTGGCAGCGTCCTGGGTGGCATCGGCGGCGGATGCGAGCGAACGCAGAAGGGGCAGGCCGATCTGCTGAAGCATCAACAGTCCGAATTCAGTACGTTGGCGCATCGAACCTCCTGTTATAAGCTGTTTAGCCATTTATTCTTATTGGCGCGAAAACCTTGCGCAGGGGCGCATTATAACGGCTGTTTTACAGAACAAACAATAAAAGATTCCAAGTTACGGAACGTGTTGCGGCGCGATGTAGCCTCCGCGCCGCTTATGGTTTTTTCCTAATGTTGTGGGGATCAGCTCCGCGCCCCGAGATCGCCAATGAGCGTTTCGAGATTTTTGGGCTTACCCTCGATGATTTTGACCTTCTCTTCCTTATCGCGGTACATCACCGTGGGGGTCCCGTTCAGCTTCCAAACCTGCATGACGGACAGGTTGCGCTGAACTCCTTGTGTGTTGATTTCCTGTTTTGCCGGCAGGGCCGTCGTGTCACCGTCCATATTGCGCCACCAAAGCGCCACGGGGTCGGGCGCGGCCATCAGGAAGGCCGCCTGAGACTGCGTTTCCGGGGAGAAGCCGACAGGGATCAGGCGCAGCTGGACGCGGCCTTGGTCAAGAAGCGGGCGGAGCTCTTTCATCATTTCATGGCAATGAGGGCACTGGGGGTCTACAAACGCGTAGAAGACCGGGGTTCCCGCCTTGCCGAAGGGAATCCAGTTGCTGTTCTCCACATCGTAGAAGAACTGCTCGGACGGGGTCTTGAAATCGTACTTAGCCTTTCCTGCCTGGGCTTCGGACGGTTTTGCGGGCGCCATCTCGCCTGCGAGCTTATCAAGGAGATCATCCCCCTGCCCGCGCAGACGCGCGACTTGGTCAACGGTCAAGGTTTTTCCGGTTTTATCGAAAAGTATTCCGGTCACGAACGCGCCACTCGGGAGAACATAAAAATACTGTTCCACCCCGGTTTTGATCACGATCCAGCCCTCGACGCCCTCATCGCGGCCAAGGAAGCGGATCTGCGCACCCTCATTCACCAGACCCTTAAGGGGATCGGGTATCGTTGGCAGGAGCTCCTCCTGCGCGAAGGCCGCCGGGGCGGACAGGCAGGTCGCCAGAATCGCGAGGGTCAGGACGAAACGCTTGGAACTCTTGGTCATGCGGGGAACTCCGTGATGTTCTGTTGACTCTAATAAAACCTGTTCGGCTTCCTCGAACATAGCGTTACGGGGGGCGAAGTACAAATTCTTTCTGGGCTTCTGGCGGTCAGAAAAAGAGCACCAGAACGCCCGTATAGCCGTAAAGGCGTGCGTTGCTGATCTCCCCGCCCGCATAAAACCCGGCAAGGGGGGCGTTGCCGATGGCGGCGCGGATCACGTCCATTTCCCGTTGCGCGGCCGTGCCGGTTTCGGAAAAGCCGCGGGCAATGCAGGAAATGTACAGGGCGCCCTGAGGCTCGAATCTTCCCCGCTCAGCCGTTACGCGCTGGACCAATGAATCGAGGCTTTTTTTGAGGTCCTCAAGGACGATCTCATCGGTGCGCTGAACGAACAGAATATTGTCGCCGATGCTCACGGTTTGGGAGATTGTGAGGCTTTCCTCTCCCGGATCAAGAGCCATGATGTTGCGCACGAGGTAGTCTTTCTGGTCTGATTCCGAAATCGGGAGAGCGATGTGGACCTCTCCGCGGAAAAGGGGCAGCAGGGATTCCGGAATTTCGTCGGAAGAATCCATCCGGCGCAGGTCGGGCAAGGGGCCTATAATCGGCAGGTCGTCGGCCTTTTTGTCCATCGCCCGAAGGTCTTCGAGCAGACAGCGCAGGGCGCTGACCCCGTCGAGTTCGAAAATCGTCGTGCCGTCGGCGCGGGTGATCGTGCGAAAGTCGCTGAAAGGCCGGCAACCTTGCGAGAGCGCGGTGGCAACAGGTATTTTGTCGGAGAATAGCGCGCCGCCGATCGAATCCTCGCATATGCCGTTGGCAAAAAGGTCGTGGCTGGCGCGGGAGGATGTCAGGCCGCCGACAATGAAGCCGCCGCACAGGGATTCCAGTTCGGCCATTCTGGGCATAGGATCCTCGTCGGCCATGGGATCGGCATGAACGCAAACCAGCATGGGCGTGTGTTCTTCCAACCATTCGCGGAGGCTTTTAACATGGAGCGGCGGCTCTTCGACTGAGTGCTCCGGAAAGACGCAAAACTCGCCCTCGGGAAAGCGGCCAATCAGTGCGCTGATCGCGGGCTTGTCAACGAAGGCCTCGCCGGTGCCGATGATGCCCATGCCCACGGACCCGATCCAGTTCTCGATTCGTGTAACGGAGCGAAACAGATTCAGGATGCTGGGAGCATATTCCGCGAGCATGTCGGAAATATAAAGGAAACCGAAGTTGAAGCCATCCCCTTCGGTTCTGATTGTTTCGAGTTGCTCCAGAACGGATTTGGAAGCCTCGCGCCAATCGTTGCCGGAGGCGGCGCAGGAAGCAAAAGTTCTGGATGTGAAAACCGACATAATTTTTGTTCGCCGTATCAAGATTTTATGAAGACAAAGGCGTTTGATATCATTAAGATAACCTACGATGCCAAACTGTGAAAGGGAATAAAGGCTATGGAATGGATTGTACTTGCGGTAGTCGTCGTCGCCGCCCTCATGATGATCGTTCTGTATAACCGCCTTGTCGCCTTGCGGCAGACGCGGAACAACGCCTTTTCCGATATCGACGTGCAGCTTAAGCAGCGCTACGATCTGGTGCCGCAGCTTGTCGAAACCGTCAAGGGTTACGCCGCGCACGAGAAGCAGGTTTTCGAAAATGTCACCAACGCGCGGGCGCAAGTCGGTTCGGCCCGGGGCGGGAACCCCGAGGCACGCATGAAAGCGGAGGGCATGTTCGGCGGCGCGATTGCCGGGCTTCTGGCGGTTGCGGAAAACTACCCGCAGCTCAAGGCCGACCAGAATTTCCAGCGTCTGATGGACGAATTGTCGGATATCGAGAACAAGATCGCCGCCGCGCGCCGTTTCTTCAACAGCGCGACTGCCGAATACAACACCGCCACCGAGCAGTTCCCCGCCGTGCTTATCGCCGGGGCCTTCGGTTTCCGCCGCGAAGTGTTCTTCGAGCTGGATGAGCTTGAAAAAGCCGCCGTTCACAAGGCGCCGGAAATCAAGTTCTAGCGATTTTGCGGCCTCATGCGCCTTTTTGAGGGGTATTTCTTATGGCCATCGCCGCCGTTGGGCTTAGAACGCATATCTGGAACAACAATCTGAAATCGATTGTCCTGCTGGCGCTTTATCCGCTGATCCTCGGGGGTATCGTCTGGGCGGTGTTCTGGGCCTTGGGCATGTCTTTGGCGCGGCACAGCGGGACCAATCTGGTGCGTGGCTATTCAGCCCTCGGCGATCCGAAAGGTTTTCCTATCCAGGCGGCCGATACGCCGTTTCAGCCGGATCAATCGGTGCTGTTCGCGAACTCGATGGTCCTTGAATACTGGCCGATGATTCTGAGCGCCGTGGCGGTCTGGTTCATGATTGCTTGGTTTTTCCATACCTCGATGATTCGCAGGCTGGCGCGGTCACACCCGGTTACGCGGCAGGAAGAGCCGGAGCTTTATAATCTTCTTGAAAACCTCTGTATCTCGCAGGGTGTGCGAATGCCGCATCTGGAGATTATCGAGACGCATGCCCGCAACGCCTTTGCCAGCGGGGTGAGCGAGGATAGCTATGCCATCACGGTCACGCGGGGGTTGATGAACTCCCTCACGCGGGACGAGTTGGAGGGCGTTCTGGCGCACGAGTTGACGCATATCATCAACCGGGACGTGCGGCTTTTGATCGTGACGGTCATTTTCACCGGGATGTTCGGGTTTCTGGCACAGCTGGTCTGGAGCAGCTTCCGGTACCGGATTTTTTACATTCACGGGCGTCGGGACAGCAACCATGGCGGGGTTGTGGTCGCGGTTTTGCTGGTCGCGGTCATTTTGTGGCTGGGTTACGTCGCCACGCTGTTCATGCGGTTCGCGTTGTCGCGGCGGCGGGAATACATGGCGGATGCGGGCGCTGTGGAGATGACACGCAACCCCGAGGCCATGATGCGGGCGCTTATGAGGATTTCCGGGCGGGATCATATCCCCGAAACCACGGCCGACATCGCGATGATGTGCATTGAGAATCACGTGCCGTTTCTTGGCCTGTTCGCGACGCACCCCCCCATAGAACAGCGAATCAGGGCGATTTCCGAGACAACAGGCACCCCTGTTCCGCAGCTTTCGCATACCGGGCCAGCGGCGCGCGGGGAAACCTTCAGGGATCAGTATGCCAGCGGGCAGCGGCCTAACCCTTGGCTTATCCGGGGGCGGCGCGACTAAGCTTATGTAAAAGCGTAACTTTCCCGCTTTTCAAGCGAATTGAGATTTGTACGCCCATGATGTCGATTTTTCGCAAGAAGCTTTGAAATCTGTTAGAATGGCGTGTATATATCACTGCATATGTTTAACCGGAGATTTGGAGATATCCATGCAACCTGCACATTTATCCAGAGAACGCGCCCAAGGCCGGGATTTTGACGCTGGTTTACGGCGCCACATGAACAGCGTCTATCTGCGGATGACGGCTGGTGTTCTCGTAACGGCGATTGTAGCCCTTTTTGTGGCGAATTCGCCCATGCTGCTTGAGCTCTTCCTCGGCGGGCCTCAGAAGATGATTGTCATTTTCGCGCCGCTGGCGATCATCATGTTCGGGTTTAACCCGATGACGATGCGCTCTTCGACCTTGATGGCCGCATTTTTTGGCATTTCCGCTGCTTACGGTATTTCGTTCGCGACGATCGCCGTTGTGGCCACGCAAGATGCCGCGTTCGGCATGGATGTCGCGCGGGCGTTTTTCGTTGCAACCGCTATGTTCGCAGGCTTGAGCATCTTCGGCTATACGACCAAAGCCGACCTCACGCCAATCAGAACCTTTTCGGTCATGGCAATCTGGGGCCTCTTCGCGGCCAGCCTTATGAACTGGCTGTTCATCGAAAGCTCGATGATGTCGAACGCCATCGCGGGCATCGGGATCATCGTTTTCTCTGGCATGACGATCTGGCAGACCCAAGCGGTGAAGGACCTCTACTATCAGGTCGCCGATCAGGAAATGGTCAACCGTTTCAGCTGGGCCGCTGCGCTCAACCTGTACATCAGCTTTATCGCGCTGTTTCAGTATATTCTGCACTTCATGAGCCAGAATCGCTAAGCGCCTATAGATTCCGAAAAGCCCCGCGATGCGGGGCTTTTTTTGTTTCGGCCCGAAGCGCCCGATTGACTTTGGCTTACGCTTTGCTAATGTTCGGCCTTATCCAATTTAAAATTTTTACATCGTTCGGGGGTTTAAATGTTCAAAGAATTCAAGGCGTTCATTGCGCGCGGCAACGTCATCGATATGGCGGTCGGTATCATCATGGGGGCGGCCTTTACCGCCATCGTCAACTCGATGGTTGGCGATCTCATCATGCCCGTGATCGGCGTTCTGACCAGCGGGGTCGATTTCGCCGACAAGTTCGTGGCGCTGGACGGCAACAGCTATGTCAATCTCAAGGCCGCCAAGGATGCGGGCGTGAGCGTGGTTTCCTATGGGATTTTCATCAACGCGGTCATTAATTTCGTGATCATCTCGTTCGTCGTGTTCATGCTGGTCAAGGGCGTCAACAAGATCAAGGACGCCGCCGAGAAAGAGGAAAAGGCCAAGCAGGACGCCGCCCCGGCCGCGCCTCCGGCGGATGTCGTGCTGCTGAGCGAGATCCGGGATATTCTTAAGAAATCGGCCTAGGGCGCGGTTTAGGCTTTAGGGATAGAGTTTGAGAACGGCGCCTTCGGGGCGCCGTTTTTTCGCTTGAAATTGCCGGGTTTTCGCAGTACTCATAGCCCTACCTTTCAAAAAGGGCCCATAGCTCAGCTGGGAGAGCGCTTGCATGGCATGCAAGAGGTCGTCGGTTCGATCCCGATTGGGTCCACCA
>JAANMX010001846.1_pt1 | contig 22768 bp, 22 predicted proteins | sample 7279681 | NCBI WGS metagenome assembly JAANMX01 (sample SAMN14094542, study PRJNA606508) | bioreactor metagenome | isolation source: A lab-scale SPAN reactor treating ammonium-rich wastewater day 351 | place: Ireland: Galway | collected 2018-01-01
ACCCCCTGATCGTGGCCGACCCAGACCCGCCGCCCTCGCGGGGACAATCATCTGAGGCACGGCCCCTGCTACGCGGGGACTTCATGTGAGTCTCGTCGCGATTAGGTGGCCCGGCGGCCTCTCGGGTATCGTTGTCGAGGCCCTCATTGCGGGGCCCGTTCCCAAGCAATCAAGGAGTTACCAGTGGCTGCCGTGTGTGACATCTGCGCCAAGGGCCCCGGCTTTGGCCACAACGTGCCCTGGTCGAAGAAGAAGACCAACCGTCGGTGGAACCCGAACATCCAGCGCGTCCGCGCGGTGGTCGGTGGCGCGCCGAAGCGGCTGAACGTCTGCACTTCGTGCCTGAAGTCCGGCAAGGTCACCCGCTGACCTTCCCGACACGCTGAGGACCCGCCACGGCGGGTCCTTTCGCTTTGCGCGGGCGTTGCGCGCGTCCGGGCCCGCGCAGCGAACGCTAACCCGAGCAACGTGGGCGCAACGAGGCGCGTCCGCCTCGGAGCAGGACGCCCACGAAGAAACGTCGGCGGCTCCGATTAGGCTGCGGGCCATGGTGATGTGGCGGACTCAGGCGTACCGCGAGCTGCACACGCCGGTGGCCGAGGTGCTCGGCGCGCGCACCGCCAAGGAGTTCGAGAAGCTGCGGGTGTACACGGTCGGCGACCTGCTGTGTCACCTGCCGCGGCGCTACCTCTCCGGCACCGAGCTGACCGATCTGGCCACGCTCGACGAGGGCGAGCACGTCGCCGTGATGGCCCGGGTCAGTCGCACCAACGTGATCCGCGGGGCGGGCGGCAACAGGCCCGGCGAGCACCGACAGCGCGGCGGGCGTCCGAGCCGGCTCGAGGTGACCCTGACCGACGGGCATGGCTACCTGGCCGTCACCTTCTTCGGTCGCGACTACATGGTCGACTACTGGGAGCGCGAGCTGGGCAAAGGCGTCCGCGGCATCTTCGTCGGCAAGGTGGGCCGGTTCCGCGAACAGCTACAGCTCACCCACCCCGAGTTCGTGATGCTGGACGCCGCGGGCGCGATCGTCGGCTCATCGGAGGAGAAGCAGCGGCTGGCCACCATGAGCCGTTCGGGGCTGGTCGGCATGTATCCGGCGACGGCCAAGCTGCCCACCTGGAAGGTCGCCGAGTGCTGCCGGCTCGGCCTGGCCACCCTCAGCGGTGACGACCCGTGGCCCGAATGGGTGCTGGACGCCGCCGACGTGATGCGGCAGGCGGACGCCTTCGCCGCCGTCCATCAGCCGCACACGCTGGCCGAGGCCGAGGCGGGAGCCCGGCGGCTGCGCTTCGACGAGGCCTTCGCCACCCAGCTCACCATGGCCTACCGGCGCGCCGACGTCGCCACGCACACCGCGGTGCGTCGCCGCGCGAGTGCCGATGGGCTGCTGGCGGCGCTGGACGCCCGGCTGCCGTTCGCGCTCACCGAGGGCCAGCGCGAGGTCAGCGAGGTCCTGTTCGCCGAGCTCGACCGGCCCCGCCCGATGCAACGCCTGCTGCAGGGCGAGGTGGGATCGGGCAAGACCGTGGTGGCGCTGCGCGCGATGCTCGCCGTGGTGGACGCCGGGGGCCAGTGCGCGCTGCTGGCGCCGACCGAGGTGCTGGCCCAGCAGCACTACGCGACCATCCGGTCTCTCATGGGCGACCTGGCCGGCGGGCGACTGCTGGGTTCCCCGGATGCGGCCACCGATGTGGTGCTGCTGACCGGCTCGATGCCCGCCGCCGCCAAGAAGTCCGCGCTGCTGCGGGCGGCGTCCGGCGAGGCGGGAATCGTGGTCGGCACCCACGCGCTGCTCAACGACAAGGTGCAGTTCGCCGATCTCGGCTTCATCGTGATCGACGAGCAGCACCGGTTCGGCGTCGAGCAGCGGGGGGCGCTGACCGACAAGGCCTCGGCCCGGCCGCACGTGCTGGTGCTGACCGCGACGCCGATCCCGCGGTCGGTCGCGATGACGGTCTTCGGCGACCTGGACGTCTCCACCCTCGCCGAACTGCCCGCCGGCAGGCAGGTGGTCGGCACCGTCGTGGTCGACGCAGCCCTGCGTCCGGCCTGGGTGGAGCGGGCCTGGCAGCGGGTCGCCGAAGAGGTGGCGCAGGGCCGGCAGGCGTTCGTGGTGGTGCCCCGGATCAACAGCAGCGACGAGGGCGTCGGGGTGATCGAACTGGCCGAACGGCTGAGCGCCGGGCCGCTCGCCGGCGTCCGGGTCGGGGTGCTGCACGGCCAGCTGCCGTCCGATGCCAAGGAGGCCACCATGGCGGCGTTCGCCACCGGCGAGCTCGACGTGCTGGTGGCCACGACCGTGATCGAGGTCGGCGTCGATGTTCCGAACGCGACCATGATGGTGATCTGGGACGCCGAACGGTTCGGCATCTCCCAGCTGCATCAGCTGCGCGGCCGGATCGGCCGGGGCGAGCATCCGGGGGTCTGCCTGCTGATCTCGTCCGCGATAGGGCAGCAGTCCGCGCTGGTGGAGGACACCATCCGGGTGCGGCTCGACGCGGTGGCGGCCACCAACGACGGCTTCGAACTGGCCGAACTCGACCTGCAGCAGCGCCGCGAGGGAGACGTGCTGGGTGCGGAACAGTCCGGTTCGCGCTCCAGCCTGCGGCTGCTGCGGGTGCTGGAGCACGCCGAGGTGATCGCCCAGGCGAAGGACATCGCAAACGACGCGGTACGGCGCGACCCGGAACGCACGACGCCCGGCTTCGTCGACGCGGTCGCGGCCACCGAGCAGCTGATGGCCGGCGACTTCCTCGAACTCAGCTGAGCCCGCCGCGATCGGCCCGCGGGCACCGTTCCGCCGGTCACGGCGGGAGGGGTCGTCGACGCTCTGGCACGATGACCGGGTGACCCTGATCGCCGCAGCCGACGGCTCCGCCCTCGGCAACCCCGGCCCGGCCGGCTGGGCCTGGTACATCGACGCCGACCGCTGGGCCAGCGGCGGCTGGCCGAAGGGCACCAACAACATGGGCGAGCTGACCGCCGTCCTCGACCTGCTGCTGAGCACCGCCGGAATCGACGACGACCTGCTCATCTACTGCGACTCGATGTACGTGATCAACTCGCTCACCAAGTGGCTGCCGGGCTGGAAGCGCAAGGGCTGGCGCAAGGGCGACGGCAAGCCGGTGCTGAACGTCGACATCATGAAGGCCCTGGATCGGGCGCTGCAGGGCCGCCGGGTCCGGTTCGAGTGGGTGAAGGGGCACTCGGGACATCCGCTGAACGAGGAGGCCGACCGGCTGGCGAACGCCGCGGCCGTCGCGTTCAGCCAGGGACGCGAGCCGGACGCCGGACCCGGCCTGGGGGCACGAGCCGCCGAGCCATCCGGACCGGCGGGCGGCGGGGACGCGGGGGAGCGCGCCCCCCGGGAACCGGCCGCGGCCACCCCGCTCGCGCGTTCCCGGACCGCGACCACGGCGGCGCTCGCCGCTCCGGCCGACGAGCCCGAGGACCTGTTCTCCGCGATGGCCGACCTGCTGGCCGGCGAGCCGGAGCCGTCCGACACCGACCGGGTGATCGCCCTGGAGCGTTCCCTGCTGAGCGACGAGGTGCGGGCCGACCCGTCCGCGGTGGCCGCGCTGCTGCACCCGGACTGGTGCGAGATCGGCCGCTCCGGACGGCTCTGGACCCGCGCGGACCTGCTCGCCGAGATCGGCCCGCTGACCGCCCCGGCGCGGCTCGAGGTCATCGCCGTCGATCGCATCGACACCCGGACGATCCTGCTGGTCTGGCGCTCGGTCGGCGACCAGGATGCGGCCCTGCGCAGCTCCCTGTGGGTGAAGGACGCCGACTGGCGCCAGCGCTTCCACCAGGGCACTCCCGAGGCCTGACAGCCGGCTTGCCGAACCGGCCTTGCCTTCGTGGTCCGGCCCGCCCCGACATCCCGGGGTTCCCCGGGACGACGTCGCTGAGTCTGCGGGGAGGGGCTGGGCTCCCCGGAGCGGACGCCTGCGTCATCCCGGCCATTGCTGGGATCGCGGCGACCTCTACGAGTAGGTCGAGATCTCCGGCTCGGGTTCCTCGCCGAAGACGAACCGGCGTCCCTCGATCTCGTCGACGTCGATCCGGATCACGTGGGTCTTCACGGTCGCCACCCAGGGGTGCAGCACCCGCTCGATCCGGTCGCGCTCGTCGGCGTCCTCGATCTCGGTGGCGGCGCCCTTGACCACCACGCTCCAGCCGGTGTCGGTCACCCAGCCGTCGGCCTGGAAGGCGACCCGCGCGTTCACGGTGACCTGCAGCAGCTTCGATCCCTCGGCCGTCCGGAAGAACAGTGCGGAGTCCTCCACGACGAAGTTGACCGGGAAGATGTCCGGCTGCCGGTTGATGACGGTGGCGAGGCGTCCGACCGGGGCGCTGCGCAGCAGTTCCCAGGCCTCGGGCGCGCTCAGGATGGTGACCGGAGATTGCTGTGTCATGCCTCATTGTCACGCCTGGGGACGGCGCCCGCATGAGTTAGCGTGAGTCCATGTCGCGGATCATCGCCGGTAGCCGGAAGGGTCATCGACTGCACACGCCGGCCGGCGACGCGACCCGGCCCACCTCCGACCGGGTGCGCGAGGCGGCGTTCGCCATGCTGGCCTCCGAGCTGGGTCGCAGCGGGGACGCCGCCGACCAGCTGACGGGTCGGGCCTTCCTCGACCTCTACGCCGGGTCGGGTGCGGTGGCGTTGGAGGCGGCCAGCCGCGGGGCGGCGTCCGTCGTCGCCGTCGAGCAGGACCGCCGTGCCGCCGACGTGATCCGCCGCAACGTGCGCGAGACCGGACTGGGCGTAAAGGTGGTGGCGACGAGCGTCGAGAAGTACCTCGCCGGCGCCCCGGCACGGTTCGACGTCTGCTGGCTGGACCCGCCCTATCGGCTGGCCAACACCACCGTGCAGGCGGCCCTCGCACGGCTGGGGGAGGGTTGGCTGGCGCCCGGAGCCATCGTGGTGGTCGAACGGGCCCGACGCGGCGAACCGTTCGCCTGGCCGGATCGGTTGGGGGATCGCTGGGAGCGCCGCTACGGTGAGACGACGCTGTTTCTCGCGACGGAAGGTGGCGGATGAAGGCGGTCTGTCCCGGATCGTTCGATCCGATCACGCACGGCCATCTGGACGTGATCCGGCGGGCCCGCGCCCTGTTCGACGAGGTGATCGTCGGGGTGGGGCGGAACTCGGCGAAGAAGTACCTGTTCGACACCGGCGAACGGGTCGAGTTGGTGACGACCGCGATCGGCGACCAGGCCGGCGTCCGCGTCGCGGTGCTGTCGGGGCTGCTGGTCGACTTCTGCCGCGATCAGGGTGCCGGGGTCGTGGTCAAGGGCCTCCGGTTCGCCTCCGACTTCGACTTCGAGTTGCAGATGGCGCACATCAACCATTCGCTCACCGGCCTGGAGACGGTGCTGCTGCCGGCCTCGGCACAGTGGGGCACGCTGTCCTCCACGATGGTTCGGGAGGTCGCCTCGCTGGGCGGCGACGTCCGCGCCTTCGTGCCGCCCCTGGTCGCCGAGCGCATTCAACAGAAGAGGAACGACGCCCATGGCTGAATCGACCGCCGAGCGGTTGGACGCACTGCAGCGGTTGATCGAGCAGGCGAAGGCGGTGCCCATGTCGGCATCCTGCATGATCAACCGGGCGGAGGCGCTCGGCCTGATCGAGGCCCTCCGGTCGACGGTCGGCGCCGAACTGGACGCCGCCCGCCAGGCCGCCGAGGCCAGCCCGCCGGTCCTGGAACGCGCCAGGGAGGAGGCGGCGCAGGTCGTCCGGCTGGCCGAGGAGAGGGCGCAGCGCCTGGTCGACTCCGCCGAGGTCCTGAGCACCGCGCGTCGCCGCGCCGACGAGCTGCGGCGGCAGGCGGCCACCGAGGCCGACGCCCTCCGCAAGGAGGCCGACATCTACGTCGACGGCCGCATCGCGGCGATGGAGGCCGGCCTGCAGAAGACCCTCAGCCAGATCCAGACCATGCGTGCCCGACTGGCCTCGCGTTCCGGCCTGGACGCCGACGCGGCCGCCACCGGAGCCTGACTCCCCAAGGCCCTCCCTAACTATCTCTGCCCTCCCTTCGACGGGAGGGCAGAGATAGTTAGGGAGGGGTTTGGCGGGCGGCGGACGCAGGCCGATTGGCGCTGGGAGAACCTGCCCGGTAAAGTCTCCCTTCGGTCATGACCATGTCACTTCGCCATCCAGATCCCCGCTCCGGGCTCGTCCTCGACACCCACGAGCTGGGCCGAAGGGTCGGCGCCATGAAGGAGATCCACCGGATCGCCGAGGCGCCGGACGGCATTGGCACGGACGTGATCGGGGTGCCACCCGGATCCCCCGTCGAGATGGAGCTGCGGCTCGAATCGGTGGTGGAGGGGGTGCTGGTCACCGGAACCGCCGAGGTTTCGTTGCAGGGGCAGTGTGCACGCTGCCTGGAGCCCACGACGTCCGTCGAGGAGGTCGATCTCCAGGAGCTGTATCTCTATCCGGGCAAGGAACCCGACGACGACGAGGCCAGCCGGCTCGCGGACGATCTGATCGACCTCGAGCCCCTGCTACGGGACACGGTGGTGCTCGACCTGCCGTTCACGCCACTGTGCCGGCCGGACTGCGCAGGCTTGTGTCCCGATTGCGGGGCCAACCTGAACGTCGATCCGGATCACCGGCACGACGACCGGATCGACCCGCGTTGGGCCGGCCTGTCCGGCTGGACGTCAGCATCAGACGACGACGAGGCCTCTCAGCGGGCCGGAAACAAGGAGTGAGCCGTGGCCGTTCCCAAGCGGAAGATGTCCCGGAGCAACACGAGGCACCGCCGTTCCCAGTGGAAGGCGTCCGTGCCCACCCTGGTCACCTGTGCCAACGCGGCCTGCCGGGCCAAGCACCTGCCGCACACCGCGTGCCCGGAGTGTGGCCAGTACGGTCCGCGCTCCGCCCGGCGTCAGATCCTCGAGCCCTGACACCGGCGGCGATGAGCCGCATCCATAGCCTTCTCGACGAGCTGGGGATCACCATCGATCCCCAGCTCTTCGAGCTTGCCCTGGTGCACCGCAGCTATGCGTACGAGAACGGCGCCATTCCGCACAACGAGCGGCTGGAGTTCCTCGGCGACGCCGTCCTCGGCGTGGTGATCACGGAGCATCTCTACCTTCGCTTCCCGGAGCTTCCGGAGGGACGGCTGGCGAAGCTGCGCGCCGCCGTCGTCAACGCCCACGCCCTCGCCGACGTCGCCCGGAGCCTGGAGATCGGCCCGTTGCTGCGGCTCGGCAAGGGAGAGCTGGCCACCGGCGGCGCCAACAAATCGTCCATCCTCGCCGACTCGTTCGAGGCCGTTCTGGGAGCGCTCTACCTGTCCGCCGGACGCGACGCCGCCGACGCCTTCGTGCACACCCTGTTCGACCCGCTGGTCGAGACCGCCAACGGCCTGGGCGCCGGCCTGGATTGGAAGACCAGCCTGCAGGAACTCTGCGCCGAGCTCGAACTGGGCGCCCCGATCTATGCCGTCACCGAATCGGGACCCGATCACGACAAGCGGTTCCAGGCCGTCGCCCTGATCGGCACGGAGACCTTCCCGCCGGCCGGCGGTCGCTCCAAGAAGCAGGCCGAACAGGGCGCGGCGAAGGCCGCCTTCGAGGCTCTCGACGGTTCGAGCAGCCGCGCCGTCTCCTCGTAGCCCGGGCAGGGGCGGACGTTCGTGACCCCCTTCGGTGCGGACGCCGGACGCCGGACGCCCATCGGCCGGGACGCGGAGCTCCGAGCGGTTGTCCTTCGTGCTGCGTCCGCCGAGGGGGTGTGGCTGGTCGACGCGGTGCCGCCTTCCTATCTGACTGGGCACGGCGACGGTCCCCGGGTCTGAGGCCGGGCCCGGAACGAGGTCCCGGGCCGGTGGCTCAGGAGTCCGCTCGCTGTGCCCGCCGCGTCTCGCGCGTGGCCCACAGGCTGGTGGCGATCACGATGCCCAGAATGCCGACGATCACGCCGAGGGACGCCAGCGTGGGGATCACCGGAACCGCCGGCCACACGGTGTGCGCCCAGTGCAGCACCAGCTTCACGCCGATGAAGCCGAGGATGGCGGCCAGCCCGAAGCCCAGGTGCACCAGGGCCGACAAGGCCCCGGCGAGCACGAAGTACAGCGCCCGCAGGCCCAGCAGGGCGAACGCGTTGGTCGCGAACACCAGGAACGGGTCGCCGGTGATGCCGTAGACCGCGGGCACCGAGTCGACGGCGAAGACGATGTCGGCGGCCAGGATCGCGATCACCACCAGGGCCAGGGGCGTCAGTGCGGTGCGGCCGTCCTCGCGCACCATCAGCGCGGTGTCGCGATAGTCGTGGGTGACCGGCACGAAGCGGCGGACGAACCGCACCGAACGCAGCGACGAGACGTCCACGGCGTGGTCGTCGCCGCGGACGGCGTCCCGCAGCATCTTCACGGCCGTGGCCAGCAGGACCGCGCCGAACAGCAGGAACGCCCAGGAGAAGTTGCTGATCAGCTGGGCGCCCAGTGCGATGAAGATGCCGCGCAGCACCAGCGCGCCGGCCACCCCGAACAGCAGCACCCGTTGCTGCAGCCGCTTCGGGACCGCGAACGCCGACAGCAGCAGCATGAACACGAACAGGTTGTCCACCGACAGGGTCTTCTCGACCAGGTAGCCGGTGTAGTACTCCAGTCCGCGCTGGCCGCCGTGCGCGGCCCACACCCAGACGCCGAAGGCGAGCGGCAGGGCGATGTAGAAGGTCGACCAGCCGATCGCCTCACGCATGCCGACCTCATGCGGCTTGCGGGTGACCACGAAGTCGAGCACGAGCAGCAGCAGGACGGCGGCGATGGTGACGCCCCAGGAGAGCGGGGTGCCGATGGAGTCGATGACCATAAGGGGAGTCCTCGGTAGGCGGTCGAGGTCTCCTTAGCCGTGGCCTCCCACCCGAGGCGCCGACGGCGCCGTATTGACCGAGTAGGACGAGAAGTACTCCCCTCGGGGGTAAGTCTAGGGGAACGGCCCCGGAGAGGCCGAATTGAACCGGCCGGCCCGCGGTCGGCAAGCAGAACGAGACGCCTCCGGGTGCCTGTTTCGCCGCCGGTTACATCGTGACGCCGGAGGTCACGCCTCTTGGGTGAGCACCCGCTCACAACCAGAGGAGGACATCATACCCAGCGCATCCCGTTCGACCACCCCGGTCGGCATCGACCTGCCCATCGTCGAGGGCCGCTACGCCGAACTCGACGATCACACCGTCGCGTTCGAGACCTTCAAGCAGGACGTCGACGTGACCCCGTACTTCCGCGGACTGCCCGGCGACGTCTGCAGCTGCCAGCACCTCGGCTACGTTCTCGCGGGGCAGCTCACGTTCCGCTGGCCCGACCACGAGGAGACCTATGTCGCGGGCGACGCCTACGTCGTGGCCCCGGGGCACAGCCCGCTGATCGCGGCCGGCACGTCCGTCGTCGAGTTCAGCCGGACGTCCGACCTGCAGCCGGTGATGGAGGTCATCGGACGTAACATCGAGGCGATGGCCGGGGCAGCGAACTGAACGTCGTCGATCCCGGTGCGTTCGCCGCGGCCCGGGGAGTAGCGTCATTCCATGGCCGGCGAGCCGTCAGCGGAGTCGCTGCTGGCCCGTGCCGAACTGGCGTGGGCCGGTGGCGACGGCCCGGCGGCGATCGCGCTGTTCGAGCGGGCCGGCGCGACCGCGGAGGCCGAGGGCGACCTGTCGCGACGCGTCCGGGCCGTGCTCGGACAGGCCCGCGGCCAGCGCTACAACCTGACGCCGGGAGCGCTGCCCGTCCGGCTGCACGCCGTCTACGACCTGGTCGACGACCCGGTGCCGCGGGAGCGGCTGGCGGCCGCATTGGCCCGGTGTTGGGCCTACGCCAACGAGCCGCGCCGGGCCCGTCCGTTCGCCATCGAGGCGCTGCACCTGGCCAGCCAGGCCGACGATCCGGTGTTGCTGACCGATGCCCTGGACGCCGCCCTGGTGACCCACTGGGGTCCCGACGACCTGGCCCTGCGCAAGGACTGGGCGACCGGGCTCGCGGACGCCGCCGCGCATCTGGCCGATCCGGACGCCCGGCTGCAGGCCCAGTTGTGGACGCTCACCGTCGCCTGGGAAGTGCTCGACCTGCCGGCGATCCACCGGGCGATGGGGGCGATCGAACTGCTGGCCGACGAATCACCGAGGGCGGAGTTCTTCGCCGCCAGTCGGCGGCTGCCGATCGAGTTGCTGCGCGGACGCGGCGAGTTGGCGCAGCCGCTGATCCAGCGGGCCGCCGCGGCGTCCGAGGCGGCGGTGATACCGGACGGTTGGGCGGTACTGCAGTCGATGGCCGGCTACGCCGCGCTCTTCACCGGCGACGCGGACGGTTGTGCGGCGATGGCGCCGGTCTACGAGTCCCACGCGGTCGAGTTCGGCGTATCCGCCATCCGCGCCGAGGCGGCCGTGATCTGGCTCGGAGCCGGACGCCTCGACAAGGTCGCCGAGATGATCGGCCCGTTTACCGCAGAAGTCCTGACCCGACTGCCGCGGGACAGCGACTGGCTGCTGACCGTGCAATGCGTCCTGGAAGGAGCGCTGGCGGTCGGTGACGAGGCCGTCGTCGAGGCGGCGCTGGCGCTGCTCGCCCCCTAGGGCGCCACCTTCGTCCTGCCCCGGATGCGCGGGCTGGCGCACCTGCACGTCCTGCTGGGGCAGGCCGACCGCGACGTGGAGGCGCTCACCCTGGTCGGCGGGGCCGTCGAGCAGGCCGACCTCGAGGTGCTGGACGACGAGAGCCGGCGCCTCCTGCGCGCCCGGCTGGTCCGGCTGGACGCCGAACTCGCCGATGGCGACCGTCCCGAGCTGGCCGACGAGCGGGACGCGATCGCGTCCTACCTGGCCAGGGGCACCGGGCTGGGCGGCCGGCACCGGGTCACCGGGTCGTCCGCGGAACGCGCCCGGGTCGCCGTCCGGAAGGCGATCGTCGCCGCGCTGGCCCGGATCGGCGAGACCGACCCGTGGCTGGCGCGGCATCTGCACGACCGGGTGCACACCGGCCTGGTCTGCCGCTACGACACCGACCCGGATCATCCGGTGCGGTGGATACTCCGGCAGCGGTCGGACGCGACGGCCTGACCCGCGCCGGATGGCAGAATCGCGGGGTGCCCGAACTGCCCGAGGTCGAAACCGTCCGCGCCGGTCTCGCCGACATCGTCACCGGACGCCGCATCGACGCGGTCACCGTGCTGCACCCGCGTCCGGTGCGGCGCCACCCCGGTGGCCCGGACGACTTCGCCGCCACCCTGACCTGCCGCACCTTCGCCGAACCGCGGCGGCGCGGCAAGTACCTGTGGCTGCCGTTCACCGACGGGGACGCCCTGCTGGCGCACCTCGGCATGAGCGGCCAGTTCCGGCTGGACGCCCCCGACGCGCCGCTGCTGCCCAACACCCGCGTCCTGTTCGACCTGGACGATGCCGGCCAACTCCGCTTCATCGACCAGCGGATGTTCGGGGGTCTCTCGCTCAGCCCGGGCGGCGCGGAGCTGCCGGCCGAGCTGGCTCACATCGGACGCGATCCGTTCGATCCCGACTTCGACCCGGCCGCGGCCGCCCGCCGGATCAGGGCCAAACGCAGCGCCATCAAGCGGGTGCTGCTCGACCAGACGGTGGTTTCGGGCATCGGCAACATCTATGCCGACGAGGCGCTCTGGCGCGCCAGGCTGCACTACGACCGTCCGGCGGACACGCTGACCGCGGCCAGGGCGCGCGAGCTGCTCGGCCACGTCCACGACGTGATGGACGAGGCACTCGGCCAGGGCGGGACGTCCTTCGATTCCCTCTACGTGAACGTCAACGGCTCCTCCGGCTACTTCGAGCGCGCACTGGCCGCCTACGGTCGCGAGGGCCTGCCGTGCCTGCGCTGCGGCCGTCCGATGGTGCGCGAGCCGTTCATGAACCGGTCCTCGTTCCGCTGCCCGTGGTGCCAGCGCCGGCCCCGTCGCCGGGCGATATAGGGTGCCCCTCGTGACATCCGACGGGTCGTTCTTCCGCCGCTACGCCTACGTGGGACGGCAGTTCCTGAAGTTCGGCGCCGTCGGCGGGGCGGGCGTCGTCGTGAACATGCTGGTGGCCATCGCCATGAACAAGGCCAACGGCGGCACCGTCAACGCCCAGAACATCCTGTTCACGATTCCGGGCACCCCGTACAACTTCCGGTTCACCACCCTGGTCTGGATCGTCGCCTTCCTGGTCGCCAACCTGTTCAACTTCGAACTCAACCGGCACTGGACGTTCCGCAACCGCCCCAAAGCCCCGTGGCTGAAGGAGTTCCTGCCGTTCCTCGCCGTCGGCAGTTCGGCCGCGCTGATCGGCATCTTCATCAAGATCGGCTTCACCAACCCCACCTCACCGATCTACCTGCCCGAGCCGTGGTTCCACGAGAACGCCGGGCTGCAGTCGCGCGAGTACTGGGCGCAACTGCTCACGATCGTCATCACCACGCCGATCAACTTCCTGGTCAACAAACTGTGGACGTTCCGGCACGTCCGCAGGCGCCACGCCGAGACCCCCATCACCGCCCGGTAGCCCCATGCATCTGAAGTCCCTCACCCTGCGCGGATTCAAGTCGTTCGCCTCCACCACGACGCTCGCCTTCGAGCCGGGGATCACCTGCGTCGTCGGCCCGAACGGCTCCGGGAAGTCCAACGTGGTGGACGCCCTCAGCTGGGTGATGGGCGAGCAGGGTGCCAAGTCGCTGCGCGGCGGCAAGATGGAGGACGTCATCTTCGCCGGCACCTCCGGACGGGCCCCGCTGGGTCGCGCCGAGGTGACACTGACCATCGACAACACCGACGGCGCGCTGCCGATCGAGTACACCGAGGTGACGATCAGCCGGACGATGTTCCGCTCCGGCGGCTCCGAGTACGCCATCAACGGCAACCACGCCCGGCTGCTCGACGTCCAGGAGCTGCTCTCCGACTCCGGCATCGGGCGCGAGATGCACGTCATCGTCGGACAGGGGCAGCTCGACTCCATCCTGCAGGCCACCCCCGAGATCCGCCGCGGCTTCATCGAAGAGGCGGCCGGCGTCCTCAAGCACCGCAAGCGCAAGGAGAAGGCGCTGCGCAAACTGGAGGCGACCGCCACCAACCTCAACCGGCTGGGCGACCTGCTCGCCGAGATCCGCCGGCAGCTGAAACCGCTCGGACGCCAGGCCGAGGTGGCCCGCAAGGCGGCCGTGATCCAGGCCGAGCTGCGCGACGCCAAGGCCCGGCTGATCGCCGACGACTATGTGCTGGCCACCCTGTCCCTGGAATCCGACCTGGCAGTCGAGGCGGAACTGAAGGCGCGCCGGGCGGCTCTGGAGGCCCAGCTGGAGGCCGCCCGCGCGGCCGAGGCGGACGCCGAACAGGCCGCCCGCGAGGCGCTGCCGCGGCTCAACGCCGCCCAGGAGACCTGGTACGGGCTGGCGGCGCTGCGGGAGCGGCTGGCGTCCACGGTCAGCATCGCGGGCGAACGGGTGCGCAACGCGGACGCCGCCGGCGAGGGCGACCGGCCCGGACGCGACCCGGAGCTGATCGAACGCGAGGCCGCCGAGATGCGCAAGGCCGAGGCCGCGCTCAACGTCGAGGTCGCCCAGGCCGGCCAGGCGCTTTCCGACGCCACCGCCGCACTGAAAGAGGCCGAATCCGCGCACGAGCACGCGGAACGCACCTTCACCGCCCAGCAGCGGGCGATCGCCGACCGGCGCGAGGGCCTGGCCCGGCTCACCGGTGAGGTGAACACCCTGCGCAGCCGCACCGAGGCGGCCGGCGCCGAGATCGAACGGCTCACCGCCGCCCGCGACGACGCGCTGGGCCGGGCCGGCGCGGCCAAACGCTCCTTCGCCGCGCTGGAGACCAGGCTGGCCGGGGTCAGCGACGGCGAGTCCGGCCTGGACGCCGCCTACGAGTCGGCCGCCGCCGAGGTCGAGCGGATCGAGGCGACGCTGGCCGACGTCCGGCAGGCCGAGGCCAGGGCGCAGACCGAGCGGGCCACCCTGGCCGCCCGGCTGGACGCCCTCGCCCTCGGCCTGGAACGCAAGGACGCCTCGGCCGCGCTGATGGCGGCCGGTGACTCCGTCCGGGGGCTGCTCGGCTCGGTGGCCACCCTGATCGGCGTCGAATCCGGCTACGAGACGGCGATCTCGGCGGCGCTGGGCTCGGCCGCCGACGCCGTCGCCGTCGCCGGGCTGGACGCCGCCGTCGACGCCTTCGGGCACCTGAAGGCGGAGGATCTCGGCCGGGCCGGCCTGCTGCTGGGCGGATCGGCCGAGCCCGACGGCCATCCGTGGCCGGCGCTGCCGGACACCGCGTCCTGGGCGGTCGACGCGGTGACGTGTGCGGCCGACGTCCGGCCGGCGCTGGACCGGCTGTTGCGCAAGGTGGCGGTCGTCGAGGACCTGCCGGCCGCCCGCGCGCTGGTCGCCGAGCTGCCCGACGTGACCGCGGTGACCCGCGACGGTGACCTGCTCAGCCAGTGGTTCGCCGCTGGGGGGTCGTCGGCCAAGCCGTCGCTGATCGAGGTGCAGGCGGCCGTCGACGAGGCGGAAACCCGGCTGGCCGCCGTCCAGGCCGACCTGGAGCGGGCCCGGTTCGCGCTCGCCCAGGCCGACGGCGAGCTCACCGAGGCCCGGCAGCGGGCCGAGGCCGCGCTGGCCCGGCTGCACGAATCGGACGCCGAGCACGCCGCGCTCGCCGAGGAGCTGGCGGGGCTCAGCCAGACCACCCGGTCGGCGCTGGCCGAGGCGGACCGGCTGGAGGCCTCCATCGCGGCGGCCCAGGCCACCCGCGAGCAGAACCGCGCCGCGCTGGCCGGGCTGCAGACGCGGCTCGAACTCGCGTCGGTGCAGACCGAGGTGACCGAGGCCGACCCGGGCGAGCGGGACCGGCTCGGAGGCCTCGCCCGCGCCGCTCGCTCGGCCGAGATGGAGGCGCGGTTGGCGTTGCGCACCATCGAGGAGCGCGCGCGTGCCCTGGCCGGCCGAGCCGACTCGCTCACCCGAGCAGCCGCCGCCGAGCGGCAGGCGCGCGAACGCGCCGCGGCCCGGCGGGAGCAGCTGCGCCGGGAGGCCGCCGACGCCCGCGCGGTCGGCCAGGCGGCGGCCTGGCTGCTGACCCGGATCGAGGCGTCGCAGGAGCTGGCGGCGGCGGAGCGGGCCGCCGCCGAGGCCGCCCGGCTGGCCGCCGAGGCGACGCTGACCGACGCGCGGCGCCGCGGCCGTGAACTGGCCAAGGAGTTCGAGACCCTGGTCGACCACGTCCATCGCGACGAACTGGCCCGGGCGGAGCAGCGGCTGCGGATCGAGTCGCTGGCCGAGCGGGCGCTGGTCGAACTCGGCCTGGACGCCGAGGTGCTGGTCGCCGAGTACGGGCCCGACCAGCTGGTGCCGGTACTCACCCGCGCCGACGGCTCCGCGCTGGGTCCCGATGACGAGGCGCCCGACCCGGTGCCGTTCGTCCGGGCCGAGCAGGAGAAGCGGTTGCGCACCGCCGAACGGAACCTCGGCGTCCTGGGCAAGGTGAATCCGCTGGCGCTGGAGGAGTTCGACGCCCTGCAGGAACGGCACGCCTTCCTCGCCGAGCAGCTGGACGACCTGCGCAAGACCCGCGCCGACCTGGCCGAGATCATCGAGCAGGTGGACGCCCGGGTGCAGGAGGTGTTCGCCGCCGCCTACGTCGACGTCGAGAAGGCGTTCGAACAGTCGTTCGCCCGGCTCTTCCCCGGCGGCGAGGGCCGGCTGGTGCTGACCGAGCCGGGGGAGTGGCTGACCACCGGCGTCGACGTCGAGGCGCGTCCGGCCGGCAAGAAGGTGAAGCGGCTGTCGCTGCTGTCGGGCGGCGAGCGGTCCCTGGTGGCGGTGGCGTTCCTGGTGGCGCTGTTCAAGGCCCGGCCCAGCCCGTTCTACATCCTCGACGAGGTCGAGGCGGCGCTCGACGACGTCAACCTCGGCCGGCTGCTGGAGATCTACGAGGAGCTGCGCGAGAACTCCCAGCTGCTGGTGATCACCCACCAGAAGCGGACGATGGAGATCGCCGACGCCCTCTACGGCGTCACCATGCGCTCCGACGGCGTCTCGGCGGTGATCAGCCAGCGGCTCCGCGACTGAGATCCGTCGTCCCGGGCTCGACCCGGGACCTCGGTCAGCCGCCAGAGATCCCGGCATGCGCCGGGACGACGGGGAGGAGACTGGGAGGACGCCGCGTCACTTCTTGGTTGACTCCGCCCGCAGGGGTTGGCCGCTCAACCGAGCCGACCTTGCGCGGTGTCGCGCTCGTTACGCGGGTCCGGACCGCGCAACGAACCCGAACCGGCGCATCGTCCCGGTGCGTCCCGTCGTCCTCGGTCGCGACAGGCGCACCCGGGCGCCGGTGCGGGGATGGCGGCCGTCATGTTGCATACTGGAACCACCCGTCCGGAAGGTTCTCTCAACGTGGCTGTCGCACTGCTGGTGATGGTGGTGATCCTGGCCGTGGCCATCGGCATCGTGGCCATCGTCGCCATGGGCATGCAGGGCGCCGGGCGCGAACGGGTGCCCGAACTCGCCAACGTGATGGCCGAGACCGCACGGCACCTGAACGGCGACGCCGAGCCCCCGCAGGGCCTGGTCGAGTTCTTCGAGGAGATCCCGGACGTCCGGCGCGGCTCGGCGTCCTCGGCCAAGTCGGCCACCTCAGCGAAGTGACGTCCGCGCCGATCCCGATCGGGAGCGGCCACATTCCGGCCTGACCTCACGCCACCCACCGCAGGCCGACCCCGAGGATGCGAGACCCGGCGCGAAGGCACCCCCGGCCACCCGTAGCATGACCCGGTGGATCTGATTCAACTCCTGATCATCGGCCTGCTGGGGCTTGCGGTGATCGTCGCCGGAACCATCTTCCTGGTCCGGCGCCGGATGCTGCCGCCGGCGGCCAAGCGCAAGGAGCTCCCGGCCGAGCCGACGCCGTCCGGCGAAGAGCCGTCCGTCGAACCGGGCGCGGGGACGGACGCCGGCCCCGCCGCGCCGACCCTGGAACGTCCCGAGGCCCCCACCACCCGGATGGCGCGGCTGCGGCGCCGGCTGGCCGGCAGCAACAACCCGCTGGCCCGCGGACTGCTGTCGATCCTCTCCTCCGATCGCTTGGACGCCGAGGTCTGGGACGACTTCGAGGCCACCCTGATCACCTCTGACCTGGGCGTCGGCCCCACCCAGGAGCTGACCGAGGCACTGCGCCGCGAGCTGGTCGTCGACGGGGTCAGCGACCCGGCGCAGGCCAAGGCCGTGCTCCGCCGCGAACTGCTCGCGCTGGTCGGCCCGTCCGTGGATCGCTCGCTCGCGGTTGAGGGCGCGGACGGCAAACCGGGCGTGGTCCTGGTCGTCGGGGTCAACGGCACCGGCAAGACCACCACCATCGGCAAGCTGGCGCGGGTGCTGGTGGCCGAGGACAAGACCGTCGTGCTGGGCGCCGCCGACACCTTCCGGGCCGCCGCCGCCGACCAGCTGCAGACCTGGGGAGACCGGGTCGGCGTTCCGACCGTCCGCGGCCCCGAGGGTGGCGACCCGGCCGCCGTCGCCTACCAGGCGGTGCAGCGCGGCATCGACGACGGCGTCGACGTCGTGGTGGTCGACACCGCGGGACGGCTGCACACCAAGACCGGTCTGATGGACGAGCTGGGCAAGATCAAGCGGGTCATCGAAAAGCTGGCCCCGGTCACCGAGGTGCTGCTGCTGATCGACGCCACCACCGGTCAGAACGGCCTGATCCAGGCGCGCGTCTTCGCCGAGGTGGTGCAGATCACCGGCATCGTGCTGAGCAAGCTGGACGGCTCCGCCAAGGGCGGCATCGTCGTGCAGGTGCAGCGCGAACTCGGCGTGCCGGTGAAGCTGATCGGTCTCGGCGAGGGCGTGGACGACCTGGTGCCCTTCGAGGCCGAGGCGTTCGTGGACGCGCTGCTCAGCGACTGACGCCGAATCGCGGGCCGGGATCGCGCCGGTCGGGGTCAGCGCTTCCGGCGCAGCAGCAGCCAGGCCAGCACGCCCGGCACCACGATCATCAGCAGTAGCCCGATCAGGGTGCCGGCCTGATAGGCCGCGCCGCGACCGGACGCCGTCGCCACCACGTTGCCGAGGCGGCTCATGGTGCTGAGCACGGCCAGCGCCGTCCAGGCCGCGAGGACGATGCCCACCACCAGCTTCCAGACCGGACGCTTGGGCTGCGCCGGGACATTCCAGCCCTGCCCCGGGTACTGCTGCGGCGCGTAGGGCGAGGGCCCGTACGGGGATTGCGGGGGATCGTACTGGGCCTGCCCGTGCTGGACTCGCCCGTAGGGGGTCTGACCGTAGGGCGCCTGACCGTACGGGTCGTGTTGTGCCTGGCCGGATGGCGGCTGCGCACCGGATGCGGGTGGGTGGTGGGTGCCCGGCGCTCCGGCGGAGGGCTGCTGCCAGGCGTCCGGATTCCCCTGGGGCTGCGCATATCCCGACGGCTCGCCGGCCTCGGGACGCTGCCAGGCCGCGTCGTCCGGCCGCGCCCCCTGATTGCCGGGACCCCACGGGGATCCCTGGGGCCAGGACTGGTTCTGCTGGGACATGGGACCTCCTTGCATCGGACCAGCTTAGGGAGACGGGGGAGCAGCTTCCCTGTGATGGCCTACCGGTAGGATGACCCGGGTAATCCGACTGCGTGAGGAAACCCGTTGTTCGACACCCTGCAAGACCGCCTCTCCGAGGTCTTCAAGAACCTCCGTGGCAAGAGCCGGCTGTCCGAGGCCGACCTCGACGCCACGGCGCGCGAAATCCGGCTGGCGCTGCTGGAGGCCGACGTCAACCTGGGCGTGGTCAAGGAGTTCATCGCCAACCTCAAGGCGCGCGCCCTCGGCTCGGAGATCCACAAGGCGCTCAACCCGAGCCAGCAGATCATCAAGATCGTCAACGAGGAACTGATCGCCATCCTGGGCGGCGAAGCCCGTCCGCTGCGGTTCGCCAAGCGGCCACCGACCGTCATCATGCTGGCCGGCCTGCAGGGTTCGGGCAAGACGACGCTGGCCGGCAAGCTCGGCCTGTGGCTCAAGGGCCAGGGGCACTCGCCGCTGCTGGTGGCCGCCGATTTGCAGCGCCCCAACGCCGTCAACCAGCTGCAGGTGGTGGGCGAGCGGGCCGGCGTCCACGTCTTCGCGCCGGAGCCGGGCAACGGCGTCGGCGACCCCGTCCAGGTGGCCCGCACCTCGATCCTGCACGCGATGAGCAAGCTCTACGACGTGGTCGTGGTCGACACCGCCGGCCGGCTGGGCATCGACGCCGAGCTGATGCAGCAGGCCGCCGATATCCGCGAGGCGGTGAACCCCACCGAGGTGCTGTTCGTCGTCGACGCGATGATCGGCCAGGACGCGGTCAATACCGCCAACGCGTTCGCCGACGGCGTCGGCTTCGACGGCGTCGTGCTGACCAAGCTCGACGGCGACGCCCGCGGCGGCGCCGCGCTGTCGATCGCCAAGGTGATCGGCAAGCCGATCATGTTCGCCTCCAACGGCGAGGGACTGAAGGACTTCGACGCCTTCCACCCCGACCGGATGGCGTCCCGCATCCTCGGCATGGGCGACGTGCTCACCCTGATCGAGCAGGCCGAGAAGACCTTCGACGCCGAGCAGACCGCCAAGGCCGCCGAGAAGCTGTTGGGCGGCCGCGGCGAGTTCGGCCTGGACGATTTCCTGCAGCAGATGCAGGCCGTCCGGCGGATGGGTCCGCTGAGCAAGATCCTGGGCATGATGCCCGGGATGGGCCAGATGAAGGACCAGATCAACAACATCGACGAGCGCGAGATCGACCGGCTGGAGGCGATCATCAAGTCGATGACGCCAGCCGAGCGGGCCAATCCGAAGATCCTGGACGGCTCGCGCCGCACCCGCATCGCGAAGGGTTCGGGCACCACCGTCACCGACGTGAACGGCCTGGTCAACCGGTTCTTCGAGGCCCGCAAGATGATGCAGCAGCTGGGCGGCCAGATGGGTGGTGTGCCGGGTCTGCCGGGTGGGCGCCGCCAGCCGCAGCGCCAGGCGTCCAAGCCGAAGCGCGGCAAGGGCGTCTCCGGCAACCCGGCCAAGCGGGCCGCCGGACCGGCCGCACTCCCGGCGGCCACGCAGCAGCCCGAGTGGAACCCGGCGGACGCGTTCGGGCTCGGCGGGGGCGGCAAGCCCTCGGATGCCGAGCTGGCGAAGGCGCTGGGCGACTTCCAGCTGCCGCCCGACCTGCAGAAGATGTTCGACCAGAAGAACCAGGGCCCCCGCTGATTCGTCATCCCGGCGTACGCCGGGATCTCGTCGGTCGAACTCGTGCCTTGGCTGGTCGAACCTGGACCCGCCCCGGGGCTGGGACGCCCGACGACCACGATCCTCGCAAGCCTTGGCGGCAGGCTTGGTTTCGCCAAGATCAACCAGCGGTGCGGCGGTGGTGACAGGATCGGGTCATGACCCACAGTCACGACCTGCCCCCCGGTCTGGGGCCGCTCACCTCGCTCACCCACACCCATGACGGGCATACCCACACGCACGTCCGCAGCGAGGTCCCGGTCGGTCCACCGCAACGCTTGCACCTGCGCGGCGTGGTGCTGCCCGAGGGCGAGGAACGCGACCTGTGGCTGCATGACGGCGTGATCGGCTTCGAGCCGGTGGCGGACGCCGTCACGATCGTCACCGAGGGCTGGATCATGCCCGGCCTGGTCGACGCGCACTGCCACGTCGGGCTGGAGTCGCACGGCGCCGTCAGCGAGGAACGCGCCGAGGAGCACGCGCTCACCGACCGCGAGGTGGGCACGCTGCTGATCCGGGACGCCGGCTCGCCCCTGGACACCCGGTTCCTGCAGGAGCGCGAGGACCTGCCGAAGATCATCCGGGCCGGACGCCACATCGCCCGGCCGAAGCGCTACTCCCGCAACTTCGCCGAGGAGGTCGAGCCCGAGGAGCTGGTCGACGAGGTGGTCACCCAGGCCGAGCGCGGTGACGGCTGGGTGAAGATCGTCGGCGACTGGATCGACCGGGACGCCGGCGACCTCACCCCGCTGTGGCACAAGGAGGTCGCGCGAGAGGCGATCGAGGCCGCTCACGAGCATGGCGCCCGGGTGACGGCGCACTGCTTCGACGAGCGCTCGGTGACCGAGCTGGTGGACGCGGGGATCGACGGCATCGAGCACGGCACCGGCCTCGACGACGAGACCATCGCGGCGATGGCCGAGCGGCAGGTCTCTCTGGTCCCCACCATGGTCAACCTGGAGAACTTCCCGAAGTTCGCCGCCGCCGGCGAGGCCAAGTTCCCCCGCTATGCCGCACACATCCGGGCGCTGCACGCGCGCCGCTTCGAGACGATCGGCAAGGCCGTGGACGCCGGGGTGCCGGTGTATGCGGGCACCGACGCCGGCGGGGTGCACGGCCACGGGTTGATCGCATCCGAGATCGAACTGCTGGCCCAGGTCGGTGGCAACGACTTTGCGCTTGGTGCGGCGTCGTGGAACGCCCGGCGCTGGCTGGGGCATCCCGGTATCGAGGAGGGTGCGCCCGCCGACATCGTGGTCTTCGCCGATGACCCCCGGGTGACCATCTCGGTGGTGCGCGAGCCGACCCTGATCATCCTGAACGGTCGCGTGGTGGGTGGCTCGGCCGCCTGAATCGCACAATTCGGCAGGTAGTGAATACGGATTGGCACACTCGATGAAGTGCTGAAACGTTGCACCGCTGCCTGCCGATGCATCGAGCGTGCGAAATCCGTATTCAACAGCTGATGATTTCCGCCACGCCGTTCGGCGCCGGGAGCGCTAGGGTCCGGGAATGGAACCGCACCGGCTGAGCAAGCGGGATGCGCGCCGGCTGGCCGTCCGCGCGCAACTGCTGGACGCCGGGCGCCCGGGGTTCGTCGCCGAGGTGGTCGACGAGCTCACGGTGCTCAACATCGACCCGACCAACGCGATCGCCCCCAGTGAAGACCACCTCCTCTGGTCGCGGCTGGGTGGCGGCTACGAGCATGCCCACCTGCAGGCGGCGTCCGAGACCGACAAGACGGTGTTCGAGTACGACGGCATGTACCGGGCGATCGCCGACCTGCCGCTCTACCGGGCGATCATGCGGCGCCCGCTGCGCTACCAGCAGGCCCGCGACTGGATGACCGCGAACGCCGGCTTCCGGCGCGACATCCTGAGCCGGCTGGCCGACGCCGGGCCGTTGCGCACCAGCGACATCCCCGACACCGCCCAACGAGCCTGGGGGTCGACCGGATGGACCAACAACCGCAACGTCACCCAGATGCTCGAGCTGCTGGTCCGGCTCGGCGAGGTGGCGATCGCCGGACGCAGCGGACGCGAGCGCTGGTGGGACCTGGCCGAGCGCTGGTATCCCTCCGGGTTGCCGGAGGTCGACGACGCCGACGTCGACCGGCTGCGCGATGAGCGGCGGCTGCAGTCGCTCGGCATCGCCCGCGCCCGGCAGACCGAGGTGCCGCTCGAACGGATGGACGTCGGCGCGGCCGGCGAACCGGCCGAGGTGGACGGCGTCCCCGGGTCGTGGCGGGTCGATCCGGTCGGCCTGGACGAGCTGTCCCGCCCGTTCGAGGGGCGGACGGCGCTGCTGTCGCCTTTCGACCGGCTGGTCTTCGACCGTGCCCGGGCACAGGAGTTGTTCGGCTTCGAGTACGTGCTGGAGATGTACAAGCCGGCGGCCAAGCGCCGCTGGGGCTACTTCGCGCTGCCGGTCCTGCACGGCGACGCGCTGATCGGGAAGCTCGACGCCAAGGCCGACCGCAGGGCCGGGGTGCTGCGGGTCTTCGCCGCC
>JAANMX010001849.1_pt1 | contig 22755 bp, 16 predicted proteins | sample 7279681 | NCBI WGS metagenome assembly JAANMX01 (sample SAMN14094542, study PRJNA606508) | bioreactor metagenome | isolation source: A lab-scale SPAN reactor treating ammonium-rich wastewater day 351 | place: Ireland: Galway | collected 2018-01-01
CATTGCGAAGAATTTGCGAAGATTGCGCCGCGCCCTCGCTCATCTGCTGTGGGCCTTTAATCTGATTGCGAAGAGTTCACGAAGAGTTCGCTGGTATGCTTCTCCTCAGCCCGTTTGTCCCCATTTTTCTCTCTCAACCGGCGTGGATGGATGCCGAATCTGGCCCACAGCGCCCCAATAAGGCTGTATTTGTATGGCTGGGTCATCCACCGCAACCGCAACCGACCAGAACCTGAGCCTGCGCCATCTCTACGCCGAGATGGCGCGAATGGACGTTTTTTTGAAACGGGCCGTGGCCCGGCTGGAAGCTGTCCAGGATGACGAGAACCAGATGCCTGGCCTGGTTATCTCCCGTGCGGAGGTGGACAATCTTTTTGCCTTCTCTGCTGGTTTTACCCCCAACCCAAGTCCCGATCCCTTTGAACAACTCTATCAGCAGGCTTGGGACTCGGCCCTGATGACCCAACAGACTGGCGAGGCGCAGAACATTCCCCTGCGTCTGCTGCAACTGCGCACGGCTTTTCAACTCAACCCTTTTGAATACGACGCATTTCTGATCTGCCTGGCGCCGTCGCTGGACCTGCGCTACGAGAAAATTCTCGCCTATATTCAGGACGATGTAACCCTGCGCCGACCGACAGTCAACGGTATATTGCAGATTCTGGTGGGCGATAGCGAAGACCGATTGCGTCTCTTGCTGGCTTTTCTGAACAACAATCGACTGCTCTACCACAAGCTGATTCGCTTCGGGTCGGAGAGCGAGGAAGCTACCTCTCTTTTGTCCCGCCAACTGGTGGCAGACGAAGGGGTGGTGGCCTGGCTGCTCGGCCAATATGAATCCGCCCCCCGCCTGGAGCAATTCATCGAATTGCACTCTGCCATTGTCCAGGATGAAGATCGGCTGCTGGCTACCGATGCCTGGCCAGCGGTTTCCGAAGCCATTAACGGCCAGTCGGTCGCCCTCTTTCACGGCCCGGATGTGGGAATTCAGATTGCCACGGCCCGGCTCTTGGCCGCCGCTGGCGACCTGCCATTGATGACTGTCAATCTTGCCCTGGCGGTGGCTGGCGGGTTGACGGCCTATGAGACCCTCTCGGCCGCGCTGCGCGATGCCCGTTTGACCGGCGCGCTGCTCTTTATCGAAGGCTGGGATGTCTGCCTGACAACCGGCGCGCCGGCTGCCAATCTGGTCAAGCTCCTCTTTGGCGCGCTCAACCCGGTGATCGTCAGCAGCGAAAAGGAGTGGCACAGCCACGGCATCGAACGGGCTGAGTCCATCCTGCGGGTGACACTGGACCGCCCCACCTATCGCCAGCGTCTGGACCTCTGGGAATTTTTCCTGAATGCCATCAGCTTTCCCCAGGCCGACGATGTGGAGATTAAACCCCTGGCCAGTCAATTTGTGCTCACCAGCCGCCAGATAAAGGACGCGGTCTATACCGCCAAAGACACCGCTTTGCAGCGTCGGGATTCCATCCAGCGCCAGGACCTCATTGCCGCGGCCCGTGCCCATTCCAGCCCCAATCTCTCCGGTCTGGCCCAGAAGATCGAACCCCGCTATGACTGGGGCGATCTGGTCCTGCCGGAGGATCAGAAGTCTATGCTGCAAGAGATGGTGCAGACTGTCAAAGGCCGGGATGTGGTGATGAAGGAGTGGGGGGTGGGGCGTAAATTAAAGGCCAGCGCCGGGGTGACGGTCCTCTTTGCCGGGCCGCCGGGCACAGGCAAGACAATGGCGGCGGAAGTGATCACCAAAGATTTGGGGCTGGACCTCTACAAGCTGGACCTGTCGATGGTAGTGAGCAAATATATCGGCGAGACGGAGAAGAATCTGGGCAAAATTTTTGACGAGGCCCAGAGCAGCAGTGCTGTCCTCTTTTTTGACGAGGCCGACGCCATCTTTGGCAAGCGCTCGGAGGTGAAAGATTCGCATGACCGCTACGCCAATATGGAAGTCAGCTATCTGCTGCAACGGATGGAAGAGTACGACGGGGTGACGATTCTTGCCACCAATCTGCGGGCCAATATGGACGAAGCCTTTACCCGGCGTATGCAGTTTATTGTGGATTTTCCCTTTCCGGACGAGGAGGAGCGGCTGCACATCTGGCAGACTCTCTTCCCGGAGGATTTGCCCCAGTCTGCCGATATCGATCTCGCACTCTTTGCCAGCCGCTTCAAGCTGGCTGGGGGCAGTATCCGCAATATCATTGTGGGTGCCGCCTACCTGGCCGCGGCCAATGACGGTCAAGTTACGATGAATCATCTGCTGCACAGCACCCGCCGGGAGATGCAAAAGATGGGGCGGCTGATTACCGATCTGGACCTGACCTATTGAATAGCGAATGGTGAATAGTGAATAGAAAATTGTTAATGAATCGTCACGAACCACCTGCCACCTGCGACTTACAATGTTTGACGACATAGACGAAGCCCTGCGACGGCTGCTCATCGACGAGATTCCCGTTCGCAACAACGAAATTGAGATCGCTTTTGATCAGCCCCGGCGGGAGTGGTCGGCCCGGTTGAATCGGCCCACCCTCAACGTTTTTCTGCACGATGTGCGGGAGAATGCCCAGCTCCGCCAGAGCCATATTCAACGGCAGCAGCCGCACCCGGACAGGCGACAGACGGCTTTGCAGCGGCCCGAAGCCCGGGTGGACCTGCACTATATGATTACGGCCTGGGCATCCGAGCCGGAGGACGAACACCGGCTGTTGGCCCGAACTCTGCTCTCGCTGCTGCGCCATCGGGAGTTGCCCGAAACCTATCTGCCCAATGGCCTGCGTCAGCAGCCCCGACCCGTCGCTCTGAGTGTGGCCCAGTACGATACCACCTTCAACCCGCCGGATTTGTGGGGGGTGATGGACAACGAGCTGCGACCCTGTCTGAACTGTCTGGTTACATTGACGATGGACCCCCACCTTCCGCTGACTGTACCTCTGGTGCGGGTGCGGGAGTTGCGGGTGGAGGATATGGCGGTCCGCTCTATGCGTCAGCAGCAAGCGCCCCAAAGCAACGGCAGCGGCGGGCTGCACGGCGCACCGGGGCAGGAGAAGCGCTGGACCATCGGCGGTCACTTGCGCTTTGATTCCCTGGAATCAATTCAATTGTCTGTGGTGGAGTTGGAACGGGATGTGCCTGTAGCCGCAGACGGCACATTTGTTATCGGCGATCTGCGGGAAGGAGACTATACGTTAGAGGTGCAAAGGGGACAGGAAGCGCCCGTGCGTCATACCATTTCCGTCCCTTCGGGGGAGTATGACATCCGTGGCTAAGTAAGCGTCAAGCAATAAGTTACACCCGGTGCGTCGCACTGTCCGCTTACATCAGGTGCGAAGAACCATCTCCTGGACAGTGCGACGCACCCCAAACCCATTATCTGATCCCAACTATTACTCCCCAATTACCAACACGCAGAAAGGGAAGAGCTATGCCGGAATATCTGTCACCAGGTGTCTATGTCGAGGAAGTTGACACCGGTCCACGCCCGATTGAAGCCACCAATACATCCACTGCGGTCTTTGTCGGTTTCACCGAAAAGGCCGAGGATGTGCGGGTGGTCGATGGCGAAACAATCGTTACCGATCTGACCAACCGCCCCACATACATCACAAACTGGATTCAGTACAGCCAGAAGTTTGGCGGTCTGGTAGACGGAGCCTATCTGCCTTTGGCGATCCAGGGCTTCTTCACCAATGGCGGCACAAAGTGCTATATCGTCAGCCTGCGTCAGATCCCGCCTGCCCAGGCTGGTCTGCTCAACGGCAGCAGCGAACCCGCGCTCATCGCCCGCTCCCGCAAGTCCGGGCTGGGCGGTATGGACTATCGGGTGCGGATTGCTGCCTCTGCCAACGGGGGGGGCGGTCTGGCTGACGAAGAGGAAGAGAATGGGGATGGGCTGAAACCATTTGACGTAATCATCGAAAAACGTACCAACGCCGGTGATTGGCAGGTGAAGGATACGCGCAAGGAGGTGCGTCTGGAAGAGACAGAGGCCGACGGCCAGCGCCAGGTGCGGGTAGCTTATCGCAGCAACAAAGCCTCGGAGCTGATCGACATTGTGATTCCTGACCAGTCCCGTTCTCTGGCCGAGCTGTGGCCCGCAGAGCAGCAGCAATCCCTCTCCATCGAGCAGAAGCTCCTGGCGGCCCCCACCCCCAGTGAATTCCGGGGCGATGTGGCCGAGCGGACAGGTGTGGAAGGGTTGGAAGTGCTGGACGATGCCCGCATTATCTGCGTGCCCGATCTGATGACCACAATGCCCGGCGAAAAACTGGACCTGAAAATGGTCAAAGCGGTGCAGACCAGCCTGGTGGCCCACTGCGAGCGTCTGGGCGACCGCATGGCGATTCTGGACACCCCGCCCAACCTCAACCCCCAGGAGGTCAAAGCCTGGCGGCAGGACATCACCGGCTTCGACAGCGCCTACGCGGTGATGTATTACCCCTGGATCGAAGTGATGGATATGTCCACGGATCGCTCCATCCATATGCCCCCTTCCGGTTTTATGGCCGGTGTCTGGGCACGCACGGACAATACCCGGGGTGTCCACAAAGCCCCCGCCAACGAAGTGGTGATGGGCGCGACCGGGCTGGCCTATAACGTGACCAAAGGCGAGCAGGACGTTCTCAACCCCATCGGTGTCAACTGTGTGCGTTCCTTTGCCGGGATGGGCATCCGCATTTGGGGGGCGCGCACCCTCACCAGCAACGCGCTCTGGCGCTATGTCTCTGTGCGTCGTCTCTTTAATATGATTGAGACGACTATCGAGAACAGCACCCAATGGACCGTCTTTGAACCCAACGATCCCCGGCTGTGGGGGAAGATCCGCCGGGATGTGGGGGCTTTTCTCACCACCCAGTGGAATGCGGGTGCGCTCTACGGTGCGTCGCCCTCCCAGGCTTTCTATGTGAAATGTGACGAGCAGACGAATCCGCCAGAGTCCAGAGATTTGGGCCGGGTGGTGGTCGAGGTGGGCATTGCTCCGGTGAAGCCCGCCGAGTTTGTCATCTTCCGCATCAGCCAGTGGAATCCTGAACTGAGCGCATAAGTAAGCGTCAAGAAATAAGTTATCGGTCTGATTCCGGGAATCGGCCAGGCGATGACGGGAAAGCCGAGAGATATTGTGGCCGATTCCCGGAATTGTGTCTGCGAAACACCTACGTTATTTCTTGACAGTTACTAAGCGTTTGCTGCAACAATCTTAACAAAGGAGACTTGACACTATGGCAACAGAATCCCCATTGGTCCCAGATGGTACTCGTACTGGGAAAGGCGCTGGGATTACCGATGATCCCCTGATTGTATTTAATTTCGGGCTGGAGGTCGATGGCGTACTGGAAGGCTATTTTTCCGAATGCAGCGGCATCGGCTCCGAGCACGATATTGTGGAATCCCAACTGGTCAACAAAAACGGTAAGTCTTTCGTCTTCAAAGCGCCGGGCATCATCAAATACAACGATGTCTCCCTGAAGCGAGGCATTACGGCGGATATGCAGATTTGGGATTGGCGGGCGGATGTGGAGCGGGGTGACTTCGCCGGCATTCGCAAGAACTGCTCGATTATTATGTATGACCGCAACTTCCGCGAAGTAGCCCGCTGGAACTTCTACAACGCCTGGCCTTCCAAAGTCAGCGGCCCGGACCTGAGTTCGAGTGGTAATGACTTCGGTGTCGAGGAGATCACCCTCGTCCACGAAGGCTTCTACCGCGAGAAGTAGGCGTATCGCATAAAGTGGCGAAGCCACGATTTGCGTGGAGAAACGTGAAGACGTGAAACGTGAGAGTGTGTGACGACACCTCACGTTTCACGTTCCAACTGGTTGGCCGACTAACGCTTGTGCGTTCGTTCCTCGCTGGTACGGAATAAAGTGGCGAAGCCACGATTTGCGTGGAGAAACGTGAAGACGTGAAACGTGAGAGTGTGTGACGACACCTCACGTTTCACGCCTTCCCGTTTCACGTCTTCACGTTTCACGTCTTCCCGTTTCACGTCTTCCCGTTTCACGTCTTCACGTCTTCCCGTTTCACGTCTTCACGAGGCTGGCCCCGGCTTGCAATGATCGCGCCAGACCCGCTAATGATGCGGGTTGCTTTTCAGCGCGCTTTGAGAGTATACTATCCTCAGTCAGCATATCTTCCCAACAATTCAACAACCCAGCACAGGAGTTCATTGATGAGCTTCCAGACCGAATTTGATTTTACCCTGCCTATGGGCTATATCGATCAGGCCGGCAACGTCCACAAACAGGGGACGATGCGCCTGGCTACGGCTATGGACGAGATTGCCCCCCTGCGCGATATGCGCGTCCGCACCAATCAGGCCTATCTGGTGATTACCCTTCTGGCCCGGGTCATCACCCGGCTGGGCTCCCTGGAAACAGTCTCCCCCTCTATCGTCGAAAACCTCTTTGCCGCGGACCTGGCCTATTTGCAGGCCCTCTATCGCACCATCAACGAAGAAGGGCGTACCACCATTCAGGTCACCTGCCCCGAATGCGGCTCCGAGTTCGCCGTGGACCTGGCCGATCTGGGGGGGTAGCTGGCTACCCCCTGGATCGCCTACGGGAGGAGGTAGCCTACGTCGCCTACCATTTTCATTGGCCCTACGACCAGGTGATGGAGATGGAGCACGGCGAGCGGCAGATTTGGGTACGACAGATCGCCAGAATCAACCGTAGGCTGAACGAGACAGTGCGCTCGTGAATTGATTCTGGACGGAAGCCAGAATAAGGGTAACTGTTGAGCCACCCTATCCTACCCCTTCCCATTCTGGAGAGGGAACTGGATCGACTCCTCCCCTACAGTGGGGGAGGCTGGGTGGGGGTGAGCAGTTACGAATAGGGAGGCAGCAATGGCCGAATCGACGGCTGGATCATCCGGCAGTGGCACAGGTAGCGGTGGCAGCGGCACAGGTAGCGGTGGCAGTGGATCGGGCAGCGGCGGCAGTGGCACAGGCAGCGGCGGCAGTGGCACAGGCAGCGGCGGCAGTGGCACAGGCAGCGGTGGCAGTGGCACAGGCAGCGGCGGCGCTGGCGCGGACTCGAGCGCTGCTTCTGCCACCGGCGGCGCGGAAGCGGGCGGCTCGTCCACTGACAGCGGCGGCGGTGCGTCAACCCCACCCAATTCACTCGCGACCTTTTCCAGCGGCCCTTTTCGGGGGGCAGCGGCCAATACGGCCGGCGGCGGCTTTGCCGGGCGCGGCTCCACCCAGGGACGCACAGAGCCACCCCTGGGCATCAGCGGAACCCGTCTCAACCCCCTACAGACCTATCAGTACAGCGTCACCTTTGGCGCAGGTGCGGGCCAATTTGTCGCCTATGCCACCGAAGTGAGCGGGCTGGATTTTGAGCGGGACTATATCGAACACAAATTTGTCAACCAGCAATTTCAGGCTGTCACCCAAATGATCCCCGGACGTATCAAATGGGGTCCTGTCAGCTTAAAACGGCTGCTGACCACCGATACGGCTATGTGGGACTGGTTTATGGACAACGAAGGCCCGTCCCTCAACAGCGGCAGCTACAGCCCCAAGAAATACCCCGCCTCCCGGCTGCCCGTCACAATCATCGCCTACACCCGCAACTTCACCGAAGCCATCCGCTGGGAGCTTTCCAATGCCTGGCCCTCCAAAGTGGCCGGCCCCCAGTTCGACGCCAAAAGCGGCGACTTCGGCTTCGAGGAAGTGACTCTCGTCTTTGAGTCGGTCAAGCGTACCGTCACCGCGGCCACGGGCAGTGTAGAAGCCATCACCTTTACCGCGATTACAGGGGCCTGATATGCTACCCGATGAGAACAGCGACGAGGATACTCCACTCTGGGTTGACGTGGAGAATTTGGAAGAGATGGAATTACGCATCATCGCCGAAAAGGTGATGGAGATGTTGACCAGAGACCTGCTCATTGACCGGGAGCGCCGGGGCTTGGGTGAGGGTTGGCGTGGCTGGCGGCAGAGTTAGCCGTCTTTCCATGGGTGCGCGGGCGCAATCGGTTGGCGGCCCGCAAATTTTTCGGCAGAGCCGGGTTTGTATATTTATAAGGTGGCGAAGCCACGATTTGCGTGGGGAAACGTGAAGACGTGAGAGGATGTGACGACATCTCACGTTTCACGTTTCAGTTGGTTGACCGACCGACTAACGCATATGCGTTAGTTCCTCACTGGTACGGAATAAGAGGAAGCAATGGCTGAGATTATCAACCGGGCACTCTCCTGGCGTTACTACGTGGAAATTGACAGCATTACCGCGGCCGAGTTCATCGAATGTAGCGGCCTGACCGTCGAGCGGGAAAATGCCGGCATCACCGAAGGCGGGCGTAACGATTACGAACTTAAGCTGCCCGGTCGGCTCAAATATACAAACATCAGCTTGAAACGTGGGCTGATCGACCTGCAACTCTTGGACTGGCTGCTGGAAAACGCCAGCACGGGGACAATCAAACCCGTATTGAAAAACATCACAATCTCCCTGGCCAATGAATCGGGCGATCGGGCCTTCACCTGGAACGTCAGCCACGCCTACCCGGTCAAGTGGAGCGGCCCCCAACTGAACGCTGAAAGCAACGAACTTTCTATGGAAGAATTGGAACTGGCCTACACCTTCTTTCAACTGACGAAAGCATAAATCCTATGGCACAGCAGCCGGAGCAGCCCGCCAACCGTCCCAGCCAACCGACCAGCGACACCTTCTCTCTGCGCGCCGTGGACAGCGCAGATCGCATGGCCCGCTCTCTTTCGCCCTGGGTAGCCGAGATGCTGGGCGGTGTCAACGCGCCCACCCCAAAGGGGTCCCTCGTCCACCGTCTGATGCGTCGCCGCACCGATGAGAGCATCAGCTTTCGCTCCACCCTCTCCATCCTTAAGCGTTTTCACCGTATCGCCACCCGCAGTTTGGCCTGGAAGGCGGATTTGGGGACGATTTCCCCCGGCCTTTTCGAGAACTTTTCGGATGTAATGTTCAAGAATTGGGAAATCGGGGCCAATAATATCGAGGCGCTTCTGAAGATCAACCGCCAGGAGGAGGCAATTGATATGCCCCTGGCCGGCGAGAGCGGTCCCGTATCTGCCCCTGCCCGCCCGCCCGCCAACCCCGCGGCCGGTATGACAATGGAGGAGATTCGCCGCCGGGTGCAAGAGGCCCGCCAATTCGAGTCAATGTCGCCCTCGGCTGTGCCCAATTTTGTAAAGGCCCAGAGCGATAGCGCCCGGCCAGAAGTGCGCCCGGTAGCCCAACACCCCGGCTCCCAGCGTCCCGTACCCGCACCGCCCCGACCCACGGATCAGCCGCTTGCCCGACCCCTGCCCGGGCAGACACCGCCAGCTTCCCCCAGCCCGGCGGCCCCATCTCCCGGGGATCAGCCCCCGTCCCCCGCGCCCCGGATGATGCGCCGCCGCATGGCCCGCCAAGTGGAATATCTTTCTATGCCTGCTTCCGCGGGGAGCGATACGGGGAGCAATACGGAGGGCGGCGAGGACGGCGAGCCTTCCCCACCACCCCAGTTCGATACCGGGCCACCTGATCTGGCCTGGCTCTTTGATGATCCATTGGAAAATAGCGTGGGTTGGGCCGCCCCAAAGCGAGAGCCAGAAAGGGCCCGGCTGGCAACCCGGTCTGCCCCCCAAACCCCATTGGGCAAAGCGCAGCGGATCGCGGATACCCTTCGGCCTGTCCAGCCCCGGCGGGCAGTCCGGCGACAGCCCCGCTTGCCAGTGCCCCGGCGCGTCCACCAGCCAACTGCCGGGGCAGGGCCTGTTCGCCCGCCTGAGACAATCCAGCGGCTTGTCGAACGGGCATCTCTGGCCGGCAGTGGTCAGCTATTAGCCAGCCGCCCCCATCTGTTGCTGGGTCATATACAGCGCCAGTCTATCGCGCCGACGGTTGCACCCCAGCCAGTATCTCCCACTGCTGCGCCGGGGGAAGCCCTGGCTGCTGTCACCTTTGCGCCCCAGCCAGCGCGCCTGGCTCTGCTGCGTTCGTCCGCGCCAGACGAAGAGTATCCCGCTGCCAGCACTCTGGACGATTTGGCCCTGGCCTATCCTCGCCCTCTGCGCTTCAGTGTACAGCCCGCGCCAGCCAATCAGACCGACGCTGCCCCTGCAACACCCGTCCCGTCGCCTAGACTGCCGCTGCCCCAGCGCGTCAATCCGTCGGCGCGTCGGCCCGTTCGACCCCCGCGTCCAGTTTACTCTCTGGCTGCGTTGCAGCGTATGCCCCTGCACCCAGCGCCGACTGTCATGCGTTTGGTGAGTAGACGCGCACAACCTGCCAAAGCCGTGCCCGCACCACAGCCCGCACCCAGCGCAACGCGCGCGCCCCAGCTATCAGCCGAGAGCGAATTGCTGGCTGAAATTGCCGATGCATCCGCGTCGACTCAGCTTCGTGCAACTTTCGAGCCGGTCTCGGAACTGTGGCAGACCCGACAATTGGCCCCCATCCCTGCCCCCTCTGCCCTGCCATCCACAGCAGGAGACTCCCTGGCACCCTTGCCCTTTGGCGGGCGTAGTGTGGCGTTGGAAGGCAGCACAGGCGAGAGGAGAGCCACGACGCTGCCCAGGATTCCCGCGATGGAAGCGGCGTCCCCGCTCCTTACTGTCGCACGGGCCGCCCTGCCACCGCTGGAGTTAACCTCGCAACGTTTGCGGCTCTTTGCCAGCCGGGCCGACAGGCCAGAGGCCCACCGCCCGCTCGCCACAGCCGATGACCCCATAGGCCAGGCGCGGCGTAGCCGCGAACGAGAAGTCGGGCGTAGAGATTCCGGGGATAGCCGTCCGGTCCAGGCCGGGGAGGAAGAGGCGCGGCCACGAAGCGCGGCTGAGGGCGAACTTTTCTACAGGGCCGACGGAGAGCCGACAACGGACCGCAGCATCACTGGTCGCCCGCGCCGGTCCATAACCGGCAGTGTGAGGGAGAGAGCAACCGGCATCGACCCGCTGATCCGTCCGTCTGCCACCCTGACAGAGCGAATCGCCCGCCGGGATTTTGCCGGAACACGCGGCGCGCTGCTGGCGTCCGGCCCCCTGGCAGTGGTGCTGCCACCCTTCAGAAGCCAACCCCCAGAGGGCCAGCCAGACGTATTTGGTGGGATTGGGGCAACCAGTCGATTGGGGCTGTCGGGGCCGGTAATCCCCGCGGTGTCTGTTCAGCCACCCTACCCTGCCCCTCCCCATTCCAGGGAAGGAAGTGGATCGACTCCTCCCCCACAGCGGGGAAGGTTGGGTGGGGGTGAGCAGTTACGCGGCGGGGAACTCCCACTGGCATCCGGGCAAGCATTGGGCTTGAGGGAAAGTGGGCTGGATACGCAAGGAAGCCCAGGGTGGGCTACTCCTTCTGGTTTGGGGTCATTTGTGCGCCCGACTTTTGCTGGCCTCGCGCCTCAGCCCGTACGCCTGGGCGACAGCCTGCCCGCGGCCCGCCGAATCCAGGCCAGAGCTGCGCTGCGGCCCGTCTCCCGGCTCTGGCGGACCTGGGGAGGCGAGCCGCAGACGGGCGAAAGTTTCTCCGACTTGACACCGGATACGCAGGCTGCCCGGCTGCCAGAGTTTTCAATCGATCCACCTATCCATGACGAAATTGCGTATAGTCAGCCGTACCGTACGGCTGCGACCCAGGGGTTGCCTCTGCCCATTGCCCAGGCCCGGATTGACCCCCGGCCAGCAGTCAGGGCCTCTGTGGATTCTCCCCCTCTGGAATTGCTTACGGACCGGCTCGTAGCCGACGCCCGCACCCGATCTCTGCCGGGCCAGGTTGGGGGGCGCACACGTTTGGGGGTGGGTGACCGCAGGACAAGTGCGAGAGCGTCCTTGCGACCCGCACCCGATTTTCGCCCCACTTTTTCTGGCCGTCCAGCCCGCGCATCCGCAACCCCCCGCCGTCTATCCCCTGCCCAGGCCGTGGCACAGCGGAGCGAGTCTGTGGGGCAGCCCGGGCCAGCCGCACAGAGGCCGCGCCCTGGCCGGGGATTTTTGCCCGTGCCAGGAGAGCAGTTGGATCTGTTCGAGCCGGGGATACTGCTGGAGCGGCTGTGGCAGCGGGGTGTGCCGCCGACCCCCCGCACAGGGCAGACGGCAGCTTCTTCTGATACTGTGGCGGAAAGCCGCTCTGCTAACTTTCCTGCCAACCCTCCCATCAACTTACCCGCCAATCTTCCCGTCTTGCAGCGAATTTTGCAGCGCAGCCACCGCCCCGGCGAAAGTGGGCAGGCGGCCTTGCGCTGGAGCGCCCAACGACGGCAGGCTGTGCGCCACTCCCCGGTCTCTGCGGCCTGGGATCTGCCCCCGCTTCCGGCAACCTCTGGACCGTCGTTTCTTGGGACGGAAGGAATTAGCGATCTTCCCATCTCTTGGCCCGAACCTTTGCCTGCTCCGCCTCAGCCCCCTGCCCAGCCCGTCGGGTCAGCGCTGCCCGTGGCCGCGACTCGGCTTCCGGGCAACAGACCCGCGGCGATTGGGTCCACACAGTCTGGGAGAGAGAGCGGCTCTTTGCCCCTGCCGCTCCCCGTTACTGCGTCGGACCCGCCAGTTCGGCCCGCTCCTGTAAATCCGTCACGCCCTGTGTTTTCTGGCCTGCTACCTTCTGTAGAATTCTCCCCGGACACTGGGCCGCGTGGGCTGGCTGGTTCCCCTGGGCTTACCCGTCGCCCCCTGCCGCTGGGCAAGCAGGTGTTGCGCCGGGATTTTGCCCACACCCGCCGCTATCTGCTGCAAAGGAATCCGGGCAGTCTGCCCTCGGATCCCTTTTTCAATCGGCCCGAAACTGTACGTCGGACTGTCAGTCCGACCGCCAACTCAACCGGCCTCTCTGACGAGAAGTCGGACTACCAGTCCGACCTACGGGATTGGGCGACACAACCGGCTGAGAGCGCCACCCCCGCAGATGTACGTCGGACTGTCAGTCCGACCGCCAACCCGACCGGCCTCTCTGACGAGAGGTCGGACTACCAGTCCGACCTACGGAATTGGGCGAGACAACCGGCTGAGAGCGCCACCCCCGCAACTGTACGTCGGACTGTCAGTCCGACCGCCAACCCGACCGGCCTCTCTGACGAGAGGTCGGACTACCAGTCCGACCTACGGGATTGGGCGGGACGGCGGCGCGGCCCGGAATTAACGGCCACGCTCCTCAATCTGACCCGGCAGCCCCGCTACCGGATTGGTCTGCCCGCCCGCGCTCAGGGCGCCTTTTCAGGTTGGCCGCAGATGCAGCCAGCCAACGCCTGGTTGCCCACCGTTTCGACCGCGGCGCGAGCGCAAAGGCAAGCGCTGTTGCCCGGTCAGGTAGCCCGCACGGCCCTGCGCGATTCGGTAGCGCGGGTGCGCCGCAGCCAGACGGAGCCGGTCTCTGGCCTGTGGCGTGCGGGGTTGCTTGGGCCGGTGGATTTGCCTGACTCTGGGGTAGAGAAAGTTTTTGGCGTTCGTTCTCTTGGCGATGAAGTTAGCGCATTGGACGGCTTATTCCCTGCCCTGACCGGGCAGCCGACTGGGGAGACTCTCCCGCCCAAAAGAGCGGCCCAGGCAGCCTTTGCGCCGCTGGAACTGGCCCTGGCCCGGCTGTTAGAGGGGCGCCGTGCTGGGAATCCGTCCCTTTCGGCGCTTCCCACAACTGGTGGGGAGGGCGCGCCGGACGAGGAGCGGAGAACCCCCCCAGCCCAGAGAGGACCGGATCGCTTATCGCCGACTGGGCCAGGCCAAAGAACAGTGCGTCCCGCGCACAGCCGTATGGCGTCGCGCCAGCCTGGGTCCCAGGCTGTGCAGCGCCTGGAGGCGGGTGGCTGGCGTTTCAAACGGGAGACAAACCCACCGGCTGCTGCCGAGTCCGCGGTTCACAGGGCACTGACCGGTCTTGCCGAAGGGCGCAGTACCCCCCTGCCCGTCCGCCCCCGCACGCTGCTGGAGCGGGTCTTGCAGCGGGATTTTGCCGGGGTGCGGGTGCAGATGGCCTCGCTTGGCCCATTGGGAATTCAGGCAGGGGTCCGTGACCAGACGGTCTTTTTGGATCGGGCAAGGGCAGACCTGAAGAGCGTTGATTCTTTGGTCCTTTTGAGCCACGAACTGACGCACGTCGCCGCCAGTGGCGCCGCGCCTTTGCTGCCTTCTGCGTCTGATGTGGCCGGGGAGGAGCCGGATGCTCTGCCTCTGGCTGCGCTTGTGCGCCCTTCCCTTAGCCGACGACTCTCCCGGCAGTTGGTGCAGTTGAGCCTGGGGGAGGAGGAGGGGTTGGCCGAGGATGTGGAAGCGGTTGTCCGGCGGCAGGCCAGGGGACTCCGCCCGGAGGGGCGGGCAGCGAGCGGTGCGCCGGTTCAGCGCCGCGCTCCTTCTGGCCGACCCTTGCCCGATCTGTCCAGGCGCGCGGGCCAGCCATCCCGGGTCTCGGCCCATTCTCCTTTTCGCGGGATTGACGAGGGCAGCCGTTCTGTGGCAGCATTGGCAGAACACCAAATCTCTGCCCGCCAATTTGAGCCGGTTTCCCAACTGTGGCCGCAACCGGATCTGCTGCCTGCTGCCAGCGCTGGGGCCGCGGCAACGGTTGATCTGCTGGAGGATGGGGGATGGCGCTTTAAGCGCAGTGAAGGCTCTGCCGAAGCGGGCCCGGCGGTGGTGCAGCGGGCTGCTGCCGAATTGACAGCCCGGCCCAGGGGGGGAATGCCCCTGCCCCGCCGTCCCCGGACGCTGATGGAGCGGGTGTTGCAGCGGGATTTTAGCGGTGTGCGTTTGCAGGCGGCGAGGCTGGAAGCCCTGGGCGTGGAGGCTGCGGCCCAGGGCCAGACTGTCTATTTGCAGCGTTCAGATCTGACCCATTTGGAGCGTCCGGACAATCTGGCCCTGCTCGGCCACGAGTTGACCCATGTGGCGGTGGGCACAAATCCGCCCGTGCGCCGTTCCGAGCGGATGGGGTTGGGGTCAGGCTCTGGGCCAGATGGGGGGGGAGAAGCCGCGGCTTTGCCCGTAGCCTTGCCCCGGCTGAATGGGCTGGGGGGCAGTATACAGCGGGAGGAAGCCGCGGCCCATCAGGTGGAGCAGGGCATTCAGGCCCTGTTGCAGCAGGACAGGGCTGTGCAAAGGGAGGTGTTGGACCCCCGCCCCGTCAATGTCCCCGTGAAGCCGGTTGCCCGTATGGGGAGCGCTGCGAAGGCAGATGGATATGGACCGGCCAGGAATGGCAATGGCCGCACTGCTTCGTCTTTGCCCTATCTTCAGCGCCGGGCAGTGGCCGGGGTCTCCCTTTCGGCTATGGGTGTTCCATCTGCCGAGGACGGCCCAGAGCGCTCTGGTGCTGCCCTGGACGGGGTGTCCAGCGCGGGGATGCCGGTTGTCCAGCGGTTTCTGGATCGGCAAAGCCGGGGGCTGGCGGATTTGGCGGGGCCAGAACCGGTACACTCCCCGGTGGAAGTAAGTCAATCCTCCCCTCCACACCCCTTCGCCTCGATTCAGCGGGTCGAGGGCGAAGAGGGGGGCAGCGAGGATGAGGAAATCCAGGATGAGAACCAGGAACCGGATTGGGATCGGCTGGCGGAGAAGATATATCCGCTGATTAAGCGGATGGTGATGCTGGAACGGGAACGGCGGCCTTTGTAATGGGAAGAACGGCTCACCCCCACCCAACCTCCCCCACTGTGGGGGAGGAGTCGATCCAGTTCCCTCCCTAGAATGGGGAGGGGTAGGGTGGGGTGGCTGAACAGTTACGATGGGAAGAATTACGACGGGAGATGCCAATGGCGAGTTTTGAGCAGTCGTCGATTAAGTGTCTGGAAGGAAAGTACTCGGGTGTGCAGGTCTATCTGACCTTCAACCCGGAGACGGTCACCTTCTCCAAGGGCGTCAAGTGGACGAAGACACCCAAACCCACCAGTGATAACCCGGATATGGATTTTGGCGGTGGCAAGTCGGGAACTTTCAAAATCAGCGACATTACATTTGACGCTACGATGCCCGAAGTGCTGACCCACGCGGGGAAGCAGGGCAGCGCGGTGGGCGGGACAATCACCACAGATATTGAACAGTTGGTACGTTTTACTGAAATCGACAAGACCGCCAGCAGCGAGCCACGCCCGCCCAAATGCCAGTTCATCTGGGGGCAATACAAGTCCTATGAGGTCTATGTACAGCACGTCTCTGTGACCTACGAACTCTTCGATTCTTCGGGCAAACCCCTGCGGGCCAAAGTCTCTGTGGAGTTTGTCGAGGCGGAAGACGCCAACACCTTGCCCTATCAGAACCCCACGTCGCGCAGTCTGGCGCGCAAAGTGCGTACTGTGCTGGAGGGCGAGACTCTGGACTGGATAGCTTTTCAGGAGTACGGCTCTGCCGCGGCCTGGCGGCACATTGCCGAGACGAACAATCTGGACGATCCCCTGGCTGTGCGGGCCGGGCAGGTATTGCGGTTGGTGCCTTTGAATGCCTAGGGCAAAATACCTTTTGAGTTCTTTTTTACATAGCCGTAAAAAGTTGCTACACTGATGCAAGCCTATCTTTCCCACCATATGATCTGCCTCTTATGACCCGTTTGCTGGAGCGACTTACATTTGACGCTGCGGCCAGTGATCCGCTGCTGGCCGACACCATTGAAGAGATTGTTGTGGACTCTTCCATGCGCGTCCCGGAGATGTGTTCGATCACCCTGCACGAAGACAATCCGGACCTGCCGCTCATCGATCGCTTCAGAATCGGTGATCCGATTAAAGTGCAAATTGGCTTTGATGGCAGCGGCGGTGATGTTTTCACGGGGGATATTACGGCGCTGGAACCGAACTTCAGCGCGGGGGGCAAGGCCAGCCTGATGATTCAGGCATATGATAAGTCCTACCGGCTGCATCGGGGGCGCAAATCCCGCACATTTTTGCAACAGACCGACAGCGCGATTATCCGCACGTTGCTCTCCGAAGCAGGCGTCACGCCGGGAACCGTCACCCTGCCTGTGGACGTCACCCACGTCTTTATGATGCAGTACAACCAGACAAATATGGAATGGTTGCTTATGCGGGCCGAGCAGTTGGGTTGCCAGGTCTTTGTTTCACAAGGCAAGCTCAATTTTGTGCCAGCCACCCAGAAGACCGGGTCCCCAGCCGAATTGACCTGGGGGGACAATCTGCTCAGCTTTCGCCCTCGGGTGACTGCCGTCCACCAAAGCGAAGAGGTGACTGTGCATAGTTGGGATCAGGTGCAAAAAAAGGAGATCGTCAGCACAGTTACTCCGATTAGCGCGCTCACTTCCGTTCCAACCAACAAGCCAGGGGGAAGATTTGCGGCGAGTGCCTTTGGTGTTAATTCCCCGGTGCATATTGTGAATATGCCCGTGCAGGATACCAACGCGGCCAAAGGAATTGCTACGGGGTACATCAGCGATTTGGACGGCAGTTTCACCCAGGCCGAAGGGGTGGCCTTTGGCAATGGGGCCATCAAAGTCGGCTCCCCTGTGAAAATCAACATCCGCGAATCGGCTATGACCCTCTATTCAGGAGAGTATGTGGTAAGCTCTGTGCGCCACATCTACCGGCGTACAGGCCGCTGGGAGACCCATTTTTCGGTGCATGGCCGTCGCCCAAATTCTCTGATCGGTCTGTTGGATGGAGGAGATGATCGGGAGTTCTATGGCAACCGCTTCAATGGGGTGGTGCCGGCCATTGTCACCAATTTTCAGGATCCGGAGAATTTGGGACGCATTAAGGTGAAATATCCCTGGCTGGTGGACAAGACAGGTACGCCGATTGAGAGCGATTGGGTGCGGATTGCAGCCCCGGCTGCGGGCAAGAATCGGGGCTTTTACTATATTCCAGAGGTAGACGACGAGGTGTTGATCGCCTTTGAACACGGGGATCCCAACCGGCCCTATATGATCGGAAGCCTGTGGAATAAGAAGGACCCGCCGCCCAAGCCGACCAATCAGGTCAACGACGGCAGTAATATCACCGAGCGCATCATCAAATCCCGCAGCGGGCATATTATCGTTCTCAACGACACCAGCGGCCAGGAGCAGATTCTGATCCGGGACAAGTCGGAAAAAAACGAGATTGTCATCGACACCAAAACCAACAGCATCAGCATCAGAGCACAGCAGGACATCAACATCGAGGCTGGCGGCAATATCAACATCAAAGCCAAAGGGATGATCAACGCCGAAAGTACGATGGACACGAAGATCAAAGCCGGGGCTAACTACTCTGTGCAGGCCACGGCCAAGGCGGAGATGAAGGGCGCGATTATGAATCTGGAGTCTCAGGGGCCGCTGACCGCTAAGGGGTTGACCGCTGAAGTCAGTGCGAGTACGATGGCGACGTTTAAGGGCGCTGCGATGGTCGTCGTCCAGGGCGCGCTGATCAAATTGAACTGAGGAGCGACCAATGCCACAACCCGCAGCCCGTTTGAGCGATCCCACCGCCCACGGCGGCACAATTGTTATGGGAAACCCGACAGTCCTCATCGGTGGGTTGCCAGCCGCCTGTGTGGGCGATCCCCACGTCTGCCCGCTGGTGACGGTGCTGGTACCCCACGTGGGCGGTGTGATCGGTCCGCCCGGCGGTCTGACAGTGCTCATCGGCGGGCGGCCCGCGGCCCGGATGGGGGATATGACCATCTGTGTTGGCCCGCCTGGGGTCATTGCAATGGGCTGCCCGACGGTGTTGATCGGGCCGTAGGGGGCGCAGCTTCACAGGACACCCGGTAGAAACCGCGGATTTCCGCAGATTCAATCAGGGCAGATCGATTCAGATCAGCGTTATCAGCGTCCTTTTTTGACGTCAGGAGTAGACAATGGCGGAGGATCTTCGTAACCGGGAGTTTATCGGCCAGGGGCTGCACTGGCCCCTGCAACTGAATTCCCAGGGCGGCGTGGCAATGACCCAGGGCGAGATGGAGGTCGAACAGTCTATCCGTATCATCCTGGAGACGATCCCCGGCGAGCGGGTGATGCGCCCGGAGTTTGGCTGCCGGGCCTGGGAGCTGATGTTTGCCCCGCGCAACGCCACCACCGAAGCCCAACTTATCGAATTTGTGCGGGAGGCCCTGCGTATGTGGGAGCCCCGGGTCGAGGTGGTATCCGTCGAGATCGCCCGCAACACCGGTCACGACGACAGCATAATCCTGACCGATATTCGCTATGTGGTGAAGAATACCCACGACGAGCGCAGTATTGTCTATCCCTTCTACATTATGGACGAGCCGTCAACGGTCGAGGAGTTCTAGCCCAATGCCCTTGCCCGCACCCAATCTGGACGATCTGCGTTTTCAGCGTGACCTGGTGGATGAAGCCCGCCGGCGCATTGTCCAATACTGCCCGGAGTGGACCGATTACAATCTGAGCGATCCGGGGATTACCCTCATCGAGCTTTTTGCCTGGATGACCGAGACAATGCTCTATCGGCTCAACCGGGTGCCCGAGAAGAATTATATTAAATTTATGGAACTGCTGGGGATTGCCCTGCAACCGGCCAGCAGCGCCCGCACAGAGTTGACCTTTCGTCTTTCTGTTCCTTTCCCGGTTCGGGATGATACGGAGACGGTGGCTTTTGTGCCCCGCCATTACGAAGTGGCGACCCGCCCCCTGGAAAACGAAGAGCAGATCATCTTCACCACCGATGAAGCGCTCTCCATCCAATCCCCCCTCCTGACCCAACTGCGCCGGGGCGTGGATTTTGCCAAGAATTATCTCCCCCGGCTGGCGGTGGAGGATGCCCGGGTCTTTCGGGATCAATTCCCCCAGGAGGGCGACACCTTCTATTTGGGCTTCGACGAGAGCCGCGCCCTGGCCGGTTACATTCTGCGTCTGCGCATTACGGCCATCCCCACCCAGGCCACTGGCATCCGCCGGGACGATCCGCCCCTGGTATGGGAGTGTTCCAGCGGTGGGGGCGAGTGGTACGAGCTGACCCCCAGCCAGAGTCCTGGCGAAAAAGACACCACTGGCGGGCTGAACAACCCCAGCGGTCAGATTCAGTTTCATCTGCCCATGCACGCCCAGCCCCAGGATGTGCAGGGGATCAGCGCCTTCTGGATTCGCTGCCGTTTTGAACAGCGGCGCAGCTCCCAGGGCACCTACACCCGTTCGCCCCGCATCAAAGGGGTGGAGGCTTTTGCCCTGGGCGCGACTGTCCCTGCCACCAACGCGCTTCTCATTCGGAATGAGGCCCTAGGCATCACCACCGGTGAGGCGGGCCAACTCTTTCATCTGGAAAATGCCCCCATCCTCCAGCCGACCGCGGAGGAGGTGCTGGAGATCGAGGAGCGGGTCTTTGGCGAGACGGTCTTTGTGGCCTGGACACGGGTGGATGACTTTGCCAACTCTTCCCGCTACGACCGCCACTATACGCTGGACAGCGCCAGCGGCGAAGTGGCCCTGGGGCCGAATATCCGCCAGCGGGACGGCGCAATTGTGCAGTATGGCCGCATTCCAGAGGCGGATCGGCTGGTGCGCTTTTCCCGCTATCGGGCGGGCGGGGGTGTCCAGGGCAATGTGCCCGCCGGTCGTATCAATGTTCTCCTGGCAACCCTGCCCTACATCGATTCGGTCTCCAACCTGCGGGGGGCCGATGGCGGGCGGGACCCGGAGACGCTGGAAGAGGCCAAATTGCGGGTGCCCCAGGAATTGCGCACCCAGCAGCGGGCTGTGACCGCCGCAGACTTTGAGGACTTGACCCGCAAGGCCAGCCGTTCCGTGGCCCGGGTTAAAGTGCTGACGCCGGGCAGCGGCCCCTCTGCGCCGCCGCCGGGGATGGTGGAGGTGCTGGTAATTCCAGAATGCCGGGAGGCTCTGGCGGTGGGCGACCTGAGCCGTCTGGCCTTGTCCCCGGCCTTGCAACGGGAAATCCAGGGCTATCTGGACGACTACCGACTGTTGACGACTACCCTCCTCGTGCGGGAGCCGGCTTATGTCGGCGTGCGGGTCTTTGCCGAGATTATCGCCGAAGAACATTTGAACCCGGATATTGTGCGGGCCAGGGTTGTAGAAGCCCTGCGGGCTTTTCTGGTGCCTTTGCCCCTGGAAGGCAAGAGCGATTTTGTCGAATCGGTTGTAAATGGGCGCTGGGCTGGCTGGCCCTTTGGCCGGGATCTCTACCTCTCCGAGATTCTGGCCCTGCTGCAAAAGATTTCCGGGGTGCGCCATGTGCGCGACGTGCAGGCCGAGAGCCGACGATTGATCCCCAGCCGGGAACAGCTACCCGACGACGAAGAGCAAATTTCCGACATCGACCGGGGGCTGGACGCACCCCTCCCGATTCACCAGATGTTAACTGTCAGCGGTGACGGGGTTCTCTGCGCGCTGGAGCCGGTGATTACAATTGTCAACAGCCGGACAGGTGAAGCGCTGGCCCCGGTCAAGCGGCCAGCCCACGGGCAGACGGCGGGCGGGCGGGCCCTGGTTCCTGTGAATGGGCGGCGGTCATCCCGCGATTGAAAAGGGCTGCGCGGGGGATAAGGCGGTATTGTGGCAGAGCAAACAGAGCAGGAAAATCTATCTACGGCCTACAGATTGGCGACCCGGGGTGTTACCGCACAGCCGGCCAAACGTACCAGCTTGCCCAGCATCCCGCGGGGCCCGGAGGTAGAGGTGGCGCTGGTGGCCGACTTTCACCGCCGTTTTCCCGGCGAAGCGCTCTTTCTCTTTGTGCGGCTACAGCCCAGCGTAAACCTCCCCATTTGCGGGCTGGAAGTGCGTATTCCCGAGGGGCTGCTGCTGGTGGACTGCGACTGTCTGGATGGCGATGGACCGACCCGGCCCAATACCCGCTCCATCGAGGGCGAGTTTTACCTCTCCTTTGATTTTGAGGGGGGTGTTGTGCCAGGGATGAGCTATGAATATGTGCTGGAAACGATTGTCCAGCCCGCACCTGGGGATCGCAATGTGGAGGTGGGGGCCGTTGTGTTGGCCCGCACAGTCGCCGACGGGCCGGTGATCCGGGATGAGGAGAGTCTGGCAATTGCCGTCTCGGCCAAAGGCAATTACACCCGCTATCTGCCCTCTCTCTACACCCGGGATGAGCTGATGGGCCGCTTTCTGATGCTCTTCGAGAGCTTCTGGTCACCGGTCAGCCAGCAGATTCGCCAGATGCCCTACTACTTCGACCCGACCGTCACCCCCGCGGATATGCTGCCCTGGCTGGCCTCCTGGCTGGACCTGACTCTGGACCCGGAGTGGCCGGAGGCCCAGCGCCGGGCCTTGCTCAAAGCCGCCCGCCGTCTCTATCAAAAACGGGGCACAGCCCGGGGCTTGCAGGAATATCTGGAAATCTATACCGGCGGTCAGGTTCAGATTATTGAGCACCGGGCCAACAATTTTGTGGTGGGCAGCCTGGCCGAGTTGAGCGACAGCATCGCTCTGGGCCGCAACAACCGCCCCCACACTTTCACCGTCATTGTGCATCTGCCCGGCCATCTTCTGGCTGATGAAGGCCGGACGGCCCACTGGCAACAACGCATCGCCGCCATTATCGACAGTGAGAAGCCGGTACATACCACCTACACCTTACGGGTTGAGGCCGGGGAGGACTGATCGACTGACGATTGTCTGTTGTTTACGCAAACAATCTGATCCCATTCTTCACACCCAACCTACGCCGTACCATCGCAAGATCGAACGGACAAGCGTTAGTTGCGGGTCGTGCCTCGCAGCGTAAGGCCAGCGCTGGTTGAGTAGGCGGGAGCTGTTTGCCGCCGTATCGAAACCAAAGCGGGTAGACGAAGAATCGACGTATCACCCGTTCGCTCTGGTTTCGATACGCCTCGAAGACTCGGCTACTCAACCGGCGCTCACTGGTCCGATCTGCACACGA
>JAANMX010001851.1_pt1 | contig 22721 bp, 7 predicted proteins | sample 7279681 | NCBI WGS metagenome assembly JAANMX01 (sample SAMN14094542, study PRJNA606508) | bioreactor metagenome | isolation source: A lab-scale SPAN reactor treating ammonium-rich wastewater day 351 | place: Ireland: Galway | collected 2018-01-01
GTCGGACTACCAGTCCGACCTACGGGTGTATTGTACGTCGGACTGTCAGTCCGACCGGCGAGGGATGGGTCAACGGTCGGACTGTCAGTCCGACGTACGGGGTTGTGAATTTTACAGACACCGGCTGGGCAGCGTTTCTCTTCGATATGGGCCAGATATTCGTCGCGGAAGTAGCGCAGGGTGCTGACCACCGGGTTGGGGGCCGTCTGGCCCAGACCGCACAGGCTGGTATGTTTGACCATATCGCACAATTCTTCCAGCAGGGCCAGGTCGTCCAGGCTGGCCCGCCCGGTGGCGATCTTATCCAGCAGCCGGTGCATCTGCACCGTCCCCACCCGGCAGGGCGCACATTTCCCGCAGGATTCGGTCATACAGAATTCCATAAAATACTTCGCCACATCCACCATACAGGAGGAGCCGTCCATCACAATCATCCCGCCCGACCCCATAATCGAGCCGAGGGTCGAAAGCGAGTCGTAGTCCACCGGGTTGTCCAAATAGGCATCAGGGATGCAGCCACCCGAAGGGCCGCCGGTCTGCACCGCTTTGCAGCGTCCCCCGTTGGGCACGCCCCCGCCGATGTCGTAGACAATCTCGCGCAGGCTGGTGCCCATAGGCACTTCGATAATGCCCGTGTTGGTAATGGCCCCGGCCAGGGCAAAGACTTTTGTGCCTTTGCTCTTTTCCGTGCCGATGGTCGTATACCAGCCGCCGCCCTTGCGGATAATCGGTGGAATGTTGGCAAAGCTCTCCACATTATTAATAAGGGTTGACTTGCCCCACAGCCCATACTCGGCAGGATAGGGCGGGCGGGGGCGAGGCTGTCCCCGTTTGCCTTCGATGGAGGCGATGAGGGCCGTCTCTTCGCCGCAGACAAAGGCCCCCGCGCCCAGGCGGATGTCGATGTTGAAGCCAAAGGTCGTTTCGGCCACGCTGCGCCCCAGCAGACCCAGCCGCCGCGCCTGACTGATGGCCTTCTTCAGGTGCGCAATCGCCAGGGGGTATTCGGCCCGCACGTAGACGTAGCCCTGACTGGCCCCCACGGCATAGCCAGCCAGAATCATCCCCTCGATCACCCGGTGGGGGTCGCTTTCCAGCACACTGCGGTCCATAAACGCGCCGGGGTCGCCCTCGTCCGCGTTGCAGATAATATATTTTTCCGGGCCGGGGGCTTTGGCAACCGTAGCCCATTTCAGCCCGGTGGGATAGCCGCCGCCACCCCGCCCGCGCAGACCGCTGGTTGTCACCTCTTCGATGACCTGAGCGGGCGTCATTTCGGTCAGGGCTGTGACCAGCGCGCTGTAGCCCTGGGCCGCGATATATTCTTCGATGCGTTCCGGGTCGATGCGCCCACTGTTTTCCAGCACAATACGGCTCTGGCGCTGGAAGAAGGGGGCATCCGTGGGAAGTTGCAGCCGTTTCACCGGCTGGCTGTTGAGAGCGCTGACAATCGCCGGCGCATCCTCCACAGCGACGTGGCCGTACATTGTGGCCTGGGATTCCACAGCCACCAGCGGCCCGGCGCTGCACAGCCCCAGACAGCCCACACCCTTTATCCGACACCCGTGCTCCAGCCCGCTGCGCTCTATCTCTTGGCCCAGGGCCTCTTTCACCTGGGCCGCACCGGAGGAGAGACAGCCCGCGGCGGTACAGACGCTGACTGTGTGGGAGAATTGGGATCGGGCCTCTTCTTCAATAGCTCTGATTTCAGCTAATTTTTCACGCATGGACGGCGCTCCCTTCGTTTTCGGCAGCCATTGCGGGGGAAACCGCCACCGCGCCGGCTCCACTCTGCCAGGCGCGCAACCGTTCGATTACCCCATCGCTGCTGACTTTGCCCGCCACTATGCCGTCGAAGACCGCGGCGGGGGCCAGCCCACAGGAGCCAAGACAGCGGGCGGTGAGGAGAGAGAGTTTGCCGTCGGCGCTGGTCTCGCCATCGCCGATATGGAACTCTTTGGATACCGCATCCAGCAGCTCTGGCGCGCCTTTAATATAACAGGCCGTACCCGTACAGACCACGCAGGTATGTTCGCCGGCGGGTTTCAGGCTGAAAAAGTGGTAAAAAGTGGAGACGCCGTAGACGTGGCTCATGGGTGTGTGGAGCGACCGGGCCACATAACGCAGGGAATCTTCGTCCAGATAGCCAAAAGACTCCTGGACCGCGTGGAGAGTTTCGATCAACGCGTCCCGGCGAAAACCGTTGCGCCGCATCGCGGCCTGGACAATGCGCCAGCGTTTGTCATCGGACGGGGGAGCGACCGCTGGCTGACGAGGATTGGTAGCCATACACGACCTTTCCTTTGGGGTGAGGTAGTGGTTCGTCAAAATGGGCGCACTTGCGCTCTGGTGTTCAGTATGCGGGCTTTCGTGACGCGGGGCGTCAGGAGGATGGGGGGTTATGATACTGGACAGATGGGGGGTAACTGTTGAGCCAGCCCACCCTACCCCTCCCCATTCCAGGGAGGAAACTGGTTCGACTCCTCCCCCAAAGATGGGGGAGGTTGGGAGGGGGTAAGCAGTTACGATGGGAGAGAGGGCATCGCTTCAGCTTTCCCCGTCACCTGACCAGCCTGTAAACCCGTCAAGCAGTCAGCCGCCAAACCGTCACCATTCCGGGTGTTCGTATGCAATCCGAGTGTTAGTATACAAGAAGTCAAGTACACTTGCTGTGTCATCGCATAGTAGCGCGGTGTGGACATATTCAAATCGAACTCCACATATCCCCAATAACTTTGGGAAGGAGATAGCGTCAATGTTGAAGGAAGCAACTGTAACCGGGCGTGGGAATGAAAAGGTATCTGTTGTGGACCTGGCAGGGAAGTGGGTCTATGGCTTTGACGAAGTAGAGATGGCCGAAAAGAAGGAAGGCGGCGACTGGGAAGGCGTGCGCTCCCTGTTGGGTGGCAAAGGGGCCAATCTGGCCGAAATGACCCGCATCGGTGTGCCCGTGCCCCCCGGCTTTACTGTAACGACTGAAGCCTGTAATGCTTACCTGGCCGCGGGGGAGAAATTTCCGGCGGATATGTGGGAGCAGGAACTGGCCGCGCTGAAGGCTGTAGAAGATAAGACCGGTAAGAAATTTGGTGACCCCAACAATACCCTTCTCGTCTCCTGCCGCTCGGGTGCCAAATTTTCCATGCCGGGAATGATGGACACCGTTCTTAATATTGGCCTGAATGAAGAGACGGTGCAGGGGATGATTGCCCGCACCAGCGACCCCCGCTTTACCTACGATTCCTACCGGCGGCTGATTCAGATGTTCGGATCGGTGGTGATGGGTGTGCCCGACGAACCCTTCGAGCATGTGATTTCCCAATACCGGGCCAAACGGGGCGTGGATGACGATGCCAAATTGACCGCGGAAGATTGGCGGGCCGTGGCTGCCGAGTTCAAAAAGATCATCTGGCGCTTTACAGGCCGGGAATTTCCCACGGAGCCTCTGGAACAATTGAAGCTGGCGACCGAAGCCGTCTTCAAATCCTGGAACGGCAAACGGGCCTTCGACTATCGCAACGCCGCCCACATCCCCCACACACTGGGCACAGCCGTCAACATCCAGACGATGGTTTTTGGCAATATGGGCGACGACTGCGCCACGGGCGTGGCTATGTCCCGCAATGCCACCACCGGCGAAAAGAAGATTGAGGGCGATTATCTGACCAACGCCCAGGGCGAAGATGTGGTGGCCGGTATCCGTACCACCAAACCTATCGAACTTTTGGCGGCAGAAATGCCCGTAGCCTACGCTGAGTTTGAAGAGATTGCCCGCCGTCTGGAGCGCCATTACCGCAATATGCAGGATATGGAGTTCACGATTGAGCACGGCACATTGTGGATGCTCCAGACCCGGGACGGCAAACGCACGGCCCAGGCCGCGGTGCGCATCGCCGCCGATATGGTGGACGAGGGCGTCATCCAAAAAGAGACCGCTGTGCGGCGGGTGACACCGGAGCAGATCGACTTCTTTCTCCATCCCCAGTTCAGTTCCAAGGCCAAAGCCGAGGCCAAAGAGGGCGGTCGGCTGCTGGCAACCGGGCTGAATGTCTCTCCCGGCGCGGCTGTGGGTCTGGCCGCCCTGGACGCCGACCTGGCCGAAAGCTGGGCCAAAGAGGGCAAGAAGGTAATTATGGTGCGTCCGGAGACCAAACCCGATGACGTACACGGGATGTTGGCCGCCGAGGGCATTCTGACCAGCCGGGGTGGACGAACCAGCCACGCTGCGCTGGTGGCCCGCCAGTTTGGCAAGCCGGCTGTGGTGGGTGTCACCGCTCTGGACATCGACCTGAACCAGCGGCTGATGACTATCGGCGATCTGGTGGTGAAGGAAGGCGAATGGATTTCTATTGACGGCACCATCGGTGAACTCTACCAGGGCCAACTGGAAACAATGATTCCTGACATCTCGGACCCCTGGCTGATGAAACTGCTGGGCTGGGCCGACGAATTCCGCACATTGGGTGTGTGGGCCAACGCCGACTACCCGGCGGACGCCCGCCGGGCACGGGAATATGGGGCCACCGGCATCGGTCTCTGCCGCACGGAGCATATGTTCTTCGAGGCCGAGCGGCTGCCGATTGTGCAGAAGATGATTATGTCCACCAGTGTGACCGAGCGGCGGGAAGCGCTGGATGCGCTGCTGCCCTTCCAGCGGGAGGATTTCAAGGGTCTCTTCCGGGCCATGGACGGCTATCCGGTCATCATCCGCCTGATCGACCCGCCCCTGCACGAATTCCTGCCCGCGCATGACGAACTGGCCGAAAATCTGGCCGATAACAAAATCCGTCTGCTCAAAGCCGGAACAATGAAAGAGATCAACGATCTGCTCAAAGAGATCGAAGAAGATGATCGCATTTTGCGTCGGGTAGAGAGCATCCGGGAGTCCAACCCAATGCTGGGCACCCGTGGCGTGCGCTTGGGCATTATTATGCCCGAACTGACCCAAATGCAGGTGCGGGCTATCTTCGAGGCTGCCTGTGAGGTGAGCCAGGAAGGGATAGATGTCCACCCAGAGGTGATGATTCCCCTGACCAGCCACGTCAACGAATTGAAGGTGCAGCGGACTGCGCTGGAAGCCGTTGCCAAAGAGGTGATGGAAGAGAAGCGCCACACCGTCGATTACAAATTTGGCACGATGATTGAGATTCCCCGGGCCGCCCTGACCGCGGACGAGATCGCCGAGGAAGCCGAATTCTTCTCCTACGGGACGAACGACCTGACCCAGACCACCTTCGGTATCAGCCGGGACGACGCGGAGTCGGGCTTTCTCATCGACTACTTGCAGCGGGGCATCCTGCCCGACAACCCCTTTGCCAGCATCGACGAAAAGGGCGTGGGCAAACTGATGGGCATCGGCGTAGAGTTGGGCCGCAAGACCCGCCCGGACCTGGAAGTGGGCATCTGCGGCGAGCACGGCGGGGACCCGAAATCCATCGAACTCTGCCACAAACTGGGGCTGAACTACGTGAGCTGCTCGCCCTTCCGGGTGCCTGTGGCCCGGCTGGCCGCGGCCCACGCGGCCCTGAACAACGGCAAGTAACGCGAGCGGCCCGCTCGCAGGGCAAGCTAACAGCTTGCGTTACAAAAGAGCCATCGCCAGGATTCTCCTCCTGTTTTTCTCCTCCTTGTGGGAACGCTCCGGTCCTTTTGGGCCGGGGCGTTTCTGCAATTGTTCACACATTCTTGTGGTTGCGTGATTCCGGGCATTGTGGCACTGTGATGGTCTACTTGGCAGCGCTCGTCTTTGCCAATTTGCAGCAAAACGGGCGGCAGCCATCTAATAGGAGTCCCCAAAATGACATCAACAGAAATCGAAGAATTCCTGGCCGGTGACCGCAACGCTGTGCTGGCGACAAATGGCGCCGACGGTATACCCCAACTCACACCGGTCTGGTTTGTCTATGAAGATGGGTTGCTCTACGTTAGCGCCCAGACCGACACAGTGAAGGTACGCAACCTGCGCCGGGACCCGTCCATCGCTGTCTGTATCGACGGCGGACGGGGTGACGCCCGCTACGTCGTCCTGCGCGGCCAGGCCGCACTCATCCAGCCGGGCCAGCCCCGCCAGGAGGAGATGCGCCGTCGTATCATCCGCAAGTATCACGGCAGCGCGGCAGAGGCCGATGCCTATTACGCCAGCGTGCGCGGGAGTCGGGCGGTGCTGATTGTGCTGCGACCGGATAAGATTGTGGGATAGACAGAAAAGGTAAACAGTGAGCAGTCGTGTACACGACTGCTCACTGTTTACTGCTCACCCCTGAATCTTCTTGACTATTTCCGCCGTCATCTCCGCAGTCACCGCCACCCCGTGGACCTCCTGGGCGTGGACGCGGCCTGGGCCAACACTTCTTCGACGGTCTCGGCGGTCACTACTGCGTCACAATCAATGCCGACATCACTGCATTTGGGGGCTTTTGTCTTCGCTTCTCCATTGGAATTGGATGGATAGACCTGCCAGGTTTTCTTAAACCTGGCAGGTCTCGTAAAGACAGACTACTGCTGGAAGACCCCAGCCTGCGCCAGCCCACAGGTGTTGGTACCCGGCTCGCCGTCGGCCTTGGCCGTGTCCGGGAAGGAACCGGGCAGGCTCTCGTCCGTGCAGCCGCCCCGATAGCTGTTGAGCATTGTATCGGCCATTTCCGGAATCAGCGGTCCGTGATCGTTGATTACCAGATGGATTTCTGCGCCTGTGGGACTGGTAAATCCATTGCCAAACCAGGGATTGTTCTCCACATCGTCAACGGGCAGGTGTGCCACGAAATTTGCCTCGCCGCTCTCACCCGCCAGAATGCCGTCGGCGTAGGTGACTTCGGTCTGCGCGGCATCCGCTTTGCCGATGAAGTCCGCACCAGAGCAGGGGTCTTCTTCACAGGCTTCCGGGTTGTTGGCGATCACCCACCAGGCGGTGTAGACATTGCCGGGGGTCAGGCCAGTTGTGTGCATCCAGGCAGTTGCGCCCTCCTCGGACGTGTAGATCGTGGCAGCCGTGCCAGCAATGGGCGCCATAGCGCCCGTGGCGGGATGGCTGACGACCTGGCCCCGCACCTGATGGACGACCGGATTCGCCAATCGGTGGGTGACACTCACATCCATCGCCCGGCGCAGGGTGTTGTAGATGGGGCAGCGAGCCAGCCACTCATCCACCAAAAACTGGGCATCGGCGGACTTCTCCACATCGACCTCCCAGGCCACCCGCATGGCTTGAATGGATGGGTCAATCGATGGATCGCTCATCCCACGGGCGTCGAAATCCACCGACACTGTACCGGTAACACCGCCCAGAGCGATGTCGTTGTCGATGGCGGCCCGCTCCATAATCACCGCGCCGCAGGAACCCTGCGCGGCCAGTAACAGGTCCATCGGATTGACTTCCAGATTCGGTCCACCCAATGGGGGCACAGAATCGACGATCAGATAGTTGTTGCGCACATTGACAATCGCCCGTCCTGGCTGGTTGGATAGGCTGGCCTCAATCGTAGCCGTCGCCAGCCCTTCGGCGGACTTGCCCCCCATCTCCTCGTCATTGACGGTGACTTCAATCGGCGCGGTTTTGATGAGGGTTGTGTAGATGGGGCAGCGCAGACTCCACTGCTCAAAGAGAGCGTCTGCCTGCTCCGCGCTTGGCCCTTCCAGCGTCAGATGCGCCCGGAACTCCTGCACGTGGGGGTCCACATCCGCTGCGCCCGGACAGCCCGCGCACGTCAAAATTGCCCTGTACAGTCATCGACGCCGCACTGAGCGGGATATCCATCTCCTGTGCGGCGGTCTCGTAGATGAACAAGCCACAGGTCGCCAGAGAAGCCATCATTGCCTCAACGGGATTCATCTCCTCGGACGGATGGCCCAGGGGCGGCGCGGAGTCCACCAGAAAGGTGTTGCCCCGGGCGGTAACGATCGTGCGCCCGAACTGGTTGGAAAGTTCGGTCACAGCAGAGGCTGATGCCAGAGGCGGGGAATCTGTCTGGGCATTCTCCTGCCCAACCACTGCGCCCGCAGCCAGCAGTACAACAATCAACACACTTACCATTGCAATCGATATTCTTCGGTACATCGGATTCTTCTCCTTTTGATCGGTGCTTTAATTATCTTCTTCCATCAACAGCAGCAGTATCTCCACCAACGCCTCCCAGCCCTGGAAGTAGCGGACCTCGCCGTTGGCGGTATACTGTTTCCGCCCACGCCAGACCGGATCGTCCTCTTCCGTTGCTTCCGGCCAGAGGCGCAGGGTGAAAAAGTGGGAGGGTGGGGTACGGGCTTCGTCGTCCATCGATTTGCTCCTTTGGGTTTGGCAACGCGACAGGTGCTGCTCAAACTCGTATCCGCGGCATCCGTGTAAGAAGGACACCCGCACCTTCCCACGGGCAGCGTTTCACAAGCGTTCCTTCGGCGTTTCATAACTATTCAGGCTGGGAGAGGCTGGGAGCGCCGCCATCCCTGGCGGCCAGTATTGACATTTGCCGCCAGACCGTCCGGCCCCTAAGATTACGACAGAAGGGTAGGGCCATCCCTGGCGGCCAGTATTGACATTTGCCGCCAGGGATGGCGGCGCTCCCAGAGGCAGACAGGGGCTGAACAGTTACACGGCAAGTAATGCGAGCGACCCGCTCGCAGGGCAGGCTGACAGCTTGCGTTACAAAGACGCCATCGCCAGGATTCTCCTCCTGTTTCTCCTCCTCGTGGGAACGCTCAGGTCTTCACCGACCTGAGCGTTTCTGCATTGGTTGGAAAAGGATGCACGTATTCCGTACCAGCGAGGAAGCAACGCACAAGCGTTAGTCAGTCAGCCAACCAGTTGAAAGGTGAAAGGTGAAACCTGAGGTGTCGTCACCTGATCTCACGTCTTCACGTCTTCACGTTTCACGTCTTCACGTTTCCCCACGCAAATCGTGGCTTCGCCACCTTATGACATACAATACCTCTGGTATATCTGCCGTTCAACCACTTGCGCCGGGCTGTACTAGGTGGTTCTCTCCCCATATTTCTGGGATGCCGGTGACTTCCCGTGGGGCGAGTTATCTGGATGGAGAACTCATCTTGCTGGTTCAATATGTCACAACTCCATCTGAATTGATTTTCTGTAAGGATCCATGTCACTCCTCTACCTGACGCCGGCCTCTATCGGATATTTGACCCAATGGGTGCTGACCGCCGTCATCAGCACTTACTTGTGGTATGTCGTGCGCGACCCCAAACCCAGGGCAGGTCACAGTCGTCAGACGGAATTTCTGGCCCTCTCGTTCACGGCCTTGACCGGCGCACTCCTGCTGCTCTTTTTGGATGCGTCCCTGCACCCGGATTGGAAGTACTACGCCACCCCCCTGGAAAGCGTAACAATCGCTATTTTTCTCTGCTTTTTTCTGCAATTTGTCTACCGCTTCCCCAGCGCAACCCCGGGGCAGGAATGGGAAGCCCGGTTGGTGCTATGGCTGTCTCTCCTCTATATTCTGGGCGAAGGTGTGCTCGCCCTGGGCCGCTACGTAGCGCTGACGCAGGGCATCGTGCGCTTTCGCCCGCCGTGGGCAGATATTCCTCTGGTAGCGGCCTTTGTGTGGGCGATTGTTGTGCTCTTCCGCCAAACCCTGCACGCATCGTCCGCTGATCCACAGCGGGGCAGGTGGCAACGGTTCTGGCTCTCCCCGGAACAACCCGCCCAGGCAGCCCGTACATTAACTTTGCTCGGTGGGTTGCCTCTGCTTATTGTACTGCTGCAACTTCTGCTGCTCCCGTTGCGTCTTTCTGCCCATTCATCAGAGCTGATCCTCTCGCTGGGCATTCTCTTAACCCTCTTCCTCTTTACGCTAATCTACCTGAACTACCTGCCCCAAAGGGTCTCTTTTGTGGTCAAGCTGGTCGGGATCAGCCTCTCCGCTCTCCTGGCCTTGCTGGGCAGTGTTGGCTGGATTCTCAGCCCCGGCGCCATTGCGGGCTATCGCCACAGCAACTTTCTTGTTGATAGACAGAGCGTTCGGTTCACCCCCAATGCTCTGGGCGGATATGACGTGGCTGCTGCTCCGTTTCATTTTGACGATGCCTGGGGGGAAAGGCTGGATGGGGCCGATCCTGTCCAGATGGAGCTGCCTTTCTACTTTCCCTTTTTCAGCCAAAGTTGGCGGCAGGTCTATGTGTCCCGGCGCGGCGGGATCAGTTTTGAACAGGAAATTGTCTGGCAATACATTCTCTACCGCTATGGCCCTTTCCCTGCTATCTTCCCGCTGGCTCTCCCACTTACAGGGGCTGAGCCGGGTATTGGTACACTCTTCATCAGTAATCGCCCGGAGAAGGTAGTCGTCACCTGGGCAGATATACCTGGCAATGCGGCAGAAGAAGGCTACACTTTTCAGTTGGTTCTGCATCCCGACGGCGTCTTCGAGTTCAACTATCGCGACCTGCCTGCTACCTACACCCACGCGGTTTACGATCCCCGCCTTGCGGTCTGGCTGGTGGGTGCAACCCCAGGCAATCGGGGGACAACACCCCATGGCCTACACCTGGCAACCGATCTACCCTTCAGCGCTAATTCCAGCGGTCTGGTGGAGGACTATTATCTGGAGTTCAGGAGCTATCTTCACCGTTTGCTGGCACCCCTGGCCTATCTGATTCTGGTTAGCAGCGGTCTGATTGTGTGGAGCTTTTCGCTCTTTTTCCGGGCCAATTTGGTCAAACCGCTTGAAAATTTGCTGGAAGGCGTGTCGCAGATTAACGCAGGCAATCTGGGCAAGCGCATGCCCATTCAGTTCCGGGATGAGATCGGCTTTTTGACCGAATCATTCAATCACATGACCACAGAAGTGGAGTGGCGTACCCAGGCTCTGCAAAAGCGCGCTGACGAGATGAATGCACTGGCCCAAGTATCCGCGGCTCTGCGTCGGTCGGAAAGCACGCAGGAGATGGTTGTTGCGCTGATCGAAGAGACAATCAAAATTCTGGGGGCCGAGGCGGGTATCCTGCTGTTGGACGAGGGTGATCTGAGAATAGCCGGTGTCCGCGGGTTGCACGGCCCATTGGCCGAGATCTATTTTCATCCCGAGGGTCTCCCTTGCTGGCAAGCCCTGCAGGGCGGCGATACGGCTCTATTTGATACGACCGAAGCGGCGACATGCCGCGCTTGCCCTTTGCGCCAGGCCTCTGTGGTTGACGGCAGCCAGGAGGAGGAGATTGTGGGTCTCCATTTGGGGTATAGATCGACGCAATGTATTGGCCTGGACGCATGGGGAGAGCGGGGGCGGAGGCTGGTGGTTGCTCCTTTACAGACAAAGGATCAGATTCTGGGGCTGTTGCAGATTATATTTGACCGGCCCGACAGTTTTCAGGAAGAAGATCGCAGGCTGCTTGTCGCCATTGCGGAAATGGGTGGGATCGCTTTGCAGCGGGCGCGTACGCTGGAGTTGATGGAGGGGTTGGTAGCGGAACGGACGCGCCAAATGCAGACGCTCTACGAAGTTGCCAGAGCCACGACCGAACATTTCGACCTTCCACCTGCCCTGGAGAAAGTGCTCTCTGAAACCCTGGCCGCAACCCGGGCCCGGGCTGGGATTATCCACCTGGTGGATGAGGCACAAAACGAGGATGGTACAATGGTATGGTCAGTTGTGCAGGGCGGTTCTGCACCGGAGCTTATCAAGCAGATGGCAACCAGACAGGTAGAAAGGCGTTTGTGGGAGCGGGTTGTCAGTGGTGGGCAGACAATCATCGAAGCTATGCCTGTGTCCGGGATGGGGCCGGTCTATGCCATCGCCGCGCCGATTCGGGTGAAGGGGCATACGCTGGGGGTGTTTACCCTATTCGTTGATGAAGACCCGGCTATGTCTGAGGGGAAGTCCGTAGACACTATCGTCCTGCTTGCCACCATTGCCAATCACGTGGGCGTGGCGGTCGAAAACGCTTTGTTGCAACATCGGGCCGAAGAGGCAGCCACATTGGAAGAGCGACGGCGCTTGGCCAGGGATATGCACGACTCGGTTGCCCAATCGGTGCATAGTCTGGTACTGTCGGCTGATACTGCCTTCTATCTGCTTGAAGAAAATCGTGTCGAGCCACTGCGCAACGCGCTGGACCGTATGCAGAGAAGCGCACGCCAGTCGCTCAAAGAGATGCGTCTGCTTCTCTACGAATTGCGTCCCCAATTGTCGGAGGAAAATGATCTGGAGACAGCCCTGCGCACGCGTATCGAGGCTGTCGAGATACATGCGGGTGTGGATGCCCAGTTGACGGTGGAGGGAGCCGGCGGCTGGCCCTTCGTCTGGAATCCCGATCTGTGTGGGATTGCCGTCGAAGCGCTCAACAATGCGCTTAAACATGCCCAGGCCACCCGCGTTTCGATTCGGCTGAACGGCGGTCCACAGGCTGTCGAACTGTGGGTGACCGATAACGGACGAGGCTTTGATCCAGCGAAATCGCGATTGGGTGGCATGGGGTTACGCACTATGGCCGAGCGGAGCGACCGGCTGGGCGGTACGCTGACAATCGAGTCGACGGTTGGCGCGGGCACAACGGTCTGCTGTCGGGTGGGAAATGGGATATAACGTCTGGTCTGCTGGTTTTTTAGTCGGGTAGGGAGGCCATAATGGGAGCAATCCGTGTGCTGATCGTGGACGATCACCCCCTCATGCGCGAGGCCCTGGCTGGAGCTATCGAGTCCGCATCGGATATGGAGGTGGTTGGCGTGGCAAGCGGCGGGTGGGAAGCCGTGGCGCAAGCCCAGTCACTGCAACCGGATGTGGTTGTGATGGATCTGCTGATGCCCGACGTGGATGGGGTGGAGGCGATTGAGATCATTCGGGATCGGATGCCCCACACATCTATTCTGGCTATCACCAGCTCCACGGAAGAGGGCAAAGTGTTGGAGGCGGTGCAGGCGGGTGCCCTGGGGTATCTGCTTAAAAACGCGGAGAGGGATGAGTTACTCCAGGCCATCCGTGAGGTCAGCCAGGGCAGGACATACCTTCCGCCCCAGGTAGCGCTGAAGCTGGTACATAGCCTGCACCAGCGCGGCGTCGAGGATGTCATATCCCCCGAACAGTCCGCCAGAGATCGTTCCCTGGCCCTACTTACCGAACGGCAGCGGGAAGTGTTACATCTGCTGGGTCAGGGCATGTCCAATCAGGAGATCGCACATACTTTGGGGCTGGGCGATGCCACAGTCCGCTCCCATATCTATCGGATTATGGGACGGCTGAATTTGCAGAGCCGGACCCAAGCTATCGCCTACGCTGTGCGGCGTGGATTGCTGGACGCTAAATAAGCGTCAAGCAATAAGCTACCGGTCTGATTCCGGGAATCGGCCAGGCGATGAGGGGAAAGCCGAGAGATATTGTGGCCGATTCCCGGAATCGTGTCTGCGAAACCCCTACGTTATATTCTTGACAGGTACTAAATAACCGTCAAGAAATACTGTGCGGGTTCTGGTGCGTCGCACTGTCCAAGACGGACAGTGCGACGCACCGGGTGTCACTTGTTTCTCGACGCTTACTTGGCAGGCGAACTTCAAGAGCTTCATCGTTTTGATTACGCACATAGCAACAAAACACGTAAACGGGGGCCGAAAAGGCCCCCGTTTTTGTTTACGTGAAATTTCAACGATAAGCGGATGCGGTGAGGGTGTGGGAAAGCGTATAGTAATTGTCATGGGGAATGGGTAGAGTGGAAAGGCCGTTGGCAGCCAAATGTAGTTTGCTGACCGCCTTGAAAATAGAACACAGACAACGCGGTTGTCGTGCATTTGTCGGAGACAATTCGAAATGATAAAAAAAATGATCGCTCTCAGAACCAAACCTCTTTCTACCCCCCGACACGGGCTGTTAGCCCTGTTGACAGCGCTGGTTCTATTGGGCGGTTGGTGGCCGGCACCCGCCCAGGCCACGGGAACAATTATTTACGTCTCTGGCAGCGCAATGGGCAACAACGATGGGTCCACCTGGGACGACGCCTACACGTTCCTGCAAGACGCGCTGGATCAGGCCAGCTTCGATCCATCCACAGTCTACGAAATTTGGGTAGCCCAGGGGACCTACTATCCGGATCAGGATATGAACTGGGAACATAGCAATTACAGCCAGTATGAGTCCTTTACAATCTTCAATAACAACATCCGCCTCTATGGCGGCTTCGCCGGTAGCGAGACCGCGCGCAGCCAGCGGGACCCTGTCGCCCATCTTACAATCCTGAGCGGCGATATTGATCGCAATGACGTGACCACCAATGATGTCGTGTTGAGAGCGGCTGATATTGTGGGATGGAATACATACAATGTGGTCAGAATGGGTGGCGGCTGGGAGAGCATCACCAGCGCTACAGTCATCGACGGCTTCACCATCACCGGCGGCAATAACAATGGATTTGGCGGGGGCATCGTTGTAGAAGGCGTCTTCAACAGCAATAGCCCCACCCTTTCGAATCTGGTCCTATCCGGCAACCAGGCCGCTGGCGGCGGGGGGCTGTCGGTTCAGTCTGGTGGCTGGGGTGATCCGGGGATTGCCAGCCCCCGGCTGGTGAATGTCACTTTTTCCGGCAACAGAGCTATTTCGGGCAACGGTGGCGGGATGTATGTGGACGGCGGCGAGAATGGGAACAATCTTACCCTGACCAATGTGGTCTTCGTCGATTCGTCCGCTTCCAGCCAGGGCGGCGCTCTGTATGTGACCGCGTTTGGCGGCGAAAATCGGCTGACCCTGACCAATGCAACCTTTTCCCGCAATAGCGCCAGGGATGGCGGCGCTCTCTATTTCAACGGCTATGACGCGTATAACATTGGCGGCGGGACGATGCAAATCACCCTGAACAATGTGATTCTGTGGGGGAATACGGTTACTGGCTCCGGATCGCAAATCGAAAACTTTGAGGCCGTCGTTGCGGTCAATCACAGCCTTGTACAGGGTGGCTGCACGGGTCTGGCCGGCGTCACCTGCGACAGCAATCTGGTCACCAGCGATCCACTCTTTGTCGACGCGGCTGGCGGCAACCTCCGCCTGGCCGACGGCTCGCCAGCCATCAATCAGGGCAACAGCGGGGTCTTGCCCGCGGATGTGGCAGACCTGGACAGAGATGGTAACACCAGCGAGACCCTTCCCAATGACCGGGACAACAACAGCCGGGCCATCGGCAGCGCGGTGGATATGGGTGCTTACGAATGGAAGCCCAACATCCGCTATGTGAATATCAATGGCGTTGGCGTCACCCAGGACGGGCAGAGCTGGGAGACGGCCTACCGCTATGTACAGGACGCGCTGGACGAAGCCAACAGCCAGCCGAGCCTGGATTTTGACATTTGGGTGGCGGCCGGCGTCTATTACCCGGACGTGGACAAAGATGGCGGCCACACCAACAACAGCCGTTCCGAATCTTTCACCCTGCGCTATGACAATGTGCGGCTCTATGGCGGCTTCGCCGGCTCCGAGACGGCCCGTCATCAGCGCAACCTGGCCACGAATCCTACTATCCTGAGCGGCGACATCGACGGCAACGACGCTACCACCGGCGGCGTTGTGCTCAGCGTGGCCGACATCGCCGGCAGCAACGCCTATCACGTCCTCTATCTGGACGGCGTGACCAACGAACAGATCACCTCGGCCACCCGCATGGACGGCTTTACGATTACGGCGGGGCAGGCCAGCGGCTCTTCCCAGCCTGCCAATTCGGGGGGCGCTCTCTACTGCAACGGTCTGGGCAGCGGAAAGCGTTGCAGCCCCACCCTGGCCAATGTGATTTTTTCGGCCAACACGGCTACCTTTCGGGGCGGCGCTCTCTATAACAACGGCTCCAGCAGTGGCAACAGCAGCCCGAATCTGATGAATGTGGCCTTCTTCGCCAACAGCGCCTCCGGCTCCCCTGCCTATGGCGGCGCCATCTACAACGACGGCTACCAGGGCAGCAGCAGCCCGGTTCTGGTCAATGTCACCTTTGCCAATAACACTTCGGGGGCTGGCGGTGCGATTTACAACGACGGTGCTGGCGGGAGCAGCGTGCCCAGTCTCAGCAACACAATCCTTTGGGGCAACTCGGCCAGCATTGCAGGCTCGCAGATGTACAACGACAACGCCTCCGCCAACCTCTACTACACTCTGGTTCAGGGTGGCTGCCCCAGCAGCGCTCTCTGTGACGCCAATCTGTTGACGTCCGATCCGCTCTTTGCGGCCAATCTGCACCTCTCCGGTCTTTCGCCTGCTGTCAATACGGGCAATAGCGGCGCACTGCCTGCCGACACGGCTGACTGGGATGGGGACGGCGACACCAGCGAGGCCATCCCCTTTGACCTGGACTATAACAGCCGGATCCTCGGCGCAAATGTGGACCGGGGCGCGTATGAATGGGTCAACCGTGTGCCCGTGGCCGTCGATGACAGCGGCATAGCCAACTGGAACTCTTCTGTCACCGTCGCTGTGCTGAGCAACGACAGCGATCCGGATCAGCAGACTCTCACGATCAGCGCGGTGGGCGCGCCCGGCCACGGCCAGGCTGCTCTTTTCAGCGCCACACAGGTCATCTACACGCCTACTCTCGACTACTCAGGCCCGGATAGCTTTCCCTACATCGTGAGCGACGGCTCACTGACCGCTACGGCGACGGTCAGCATTACTGTGCTGGGCTTGAACCTGGCCCCAATGGCAGTGGATGACGAAGTAAGCACTTTCGAAAACACCGATCTCCTCATCTCCCCTCTGGACAACGACAGCGAGCCGGACGGAGATCCGCTCTACCTGACCGGGATAACCACACCCCAGTACGGTGCCGTTGTCATCAGCGGAACAGACCAGATTGTCTATACACCCAAGAAAGACTTTGCCGGCATCGACACCTTCACTTATTTCGTCAGCGACGACAAGATGGAATGGGACAGCGCCGCTGTGACGGTGACCGTTATCGCCGTGAACGACGCGCCGATTCTCTTCGCTTCGTCGGATTGGGCCGCTGTGGGGGACGCCACAGTGACCGACGAAGCAGCGGAGGAGCTCGAGTTGGTTCTGGACAGTCAGGGCTTCCCCTATATCCTGTACAACAGCTCTGACTGGACCTTTGGCAAGGAAGGGGTGCTGCGCTTCAACGGCCTGAACTGGCAAGCGGTCGGCCCGCTGGATTTCCTTTCGGGCGGTGGGCAGGACGGGGCAGACCTGGCCCTGGACAGCAACGATATTCCCCACGTGGCTTTCATCGACAGCGATTCCTCCAGCAAAGTCAGCGTAAAGAAGTACAACGCGGAGAACGATAGCTGGCAATATCTGGGCGCGCCCGGCTTCTCGGCCACCTATGCGACCGAAGTCAGCCTGGCCTTTGACAGCAACGATACCCTCTACGTGGCCTATCGGGAAGCATCCAGTACGATTAAGGCAAATGTCAAGAAATTCGATTCAAACAGCGGGGTCTGGGTGCAGGTGGGTTCGGTCGACTTCACACCGGGTCTGGCCTATTATCTTTCCCTGGCGTTGGACAGCAACGGTGTGCCGTATGTGGCCTATATGGATGGCGCGAACAGCTACAAAGCCAGTGTAATGAAGTTCAACGGCACCAGTTGGGTGAATGTGGGTATTGCGGGTTTCACGGCCAATCGGGCGGAATATATCAGCCTGGCGCTGGACAGCAACAACGTGCCTTACGTAGCCTTCAAGGATGCGCTCACTACATCCAAAGCCAATGTGATGAAGTTCACAGGCTCTGTCTGGAGTCAGGTGGGGGCCGCCAATTTCAGCCCCGGCTATACCATCCACCTCAGCCTGGCGCTGGACAGCAATGACCGCCCTCTGCTGGCCTTTCAGGACGGGGCCAATGACTACAAAGCCAGCGTCATGCGTTACAGCGGTGGGGTCTGGGGATACGTCGGTAGTGCTGGTTTTGGATCAGGCACCCCCCAATATCTGCACCTGGCTCTGGACAATCTGCGCGACGACATGCCCTATCTCCTCTATCAGGACGGCGACAATATCAACAGACCCGTTGTGATGCGGATGGGGAGCGAAATTACCCAGACCGCCGTCAGTCTGGACGAAGACACAACCCTCTCGGCCTCGGCCCTGCACCTTTTCGGCACAGACCCGGACAACGGCAGCGGGGATATGCAGTGGTCTATCAGCACGCCTGCCAGCCACGGCGCAGCCCTGGCCGACGGCGCGGGCTTTGCCGCCAGCGTCGCCTATACGCCCACCGCCGACTATTACGGCAGCGACAGCTTTGTTGTACAGATAAGCGACGGGGATCTGACCGATCAGGTGACGGTCACTGTCACCGTGAACCCCATGCCCGATGCGCCCAGAGCAGAAGACGATACCAGCGCAACCGACGAGGATACACCAGTTACCATTTCACCCCTGACGAACGACGGGGAGGTGGACGGCGAGGCGCTCGTCCTCACTTCTCTGGGCGTTCCTCTCTATGGGACAGCCACCCTCAGCGGCTCGGCCCAGGTGATCTATACACCTTCGCTCAACTATGCGGGCAGCGACTACTTGGCCTATGTGGTCAGCGACGGCGCGCTGACTGACACGGCGACCATCAGCCTGACTGTTGCCCCGGTCAACGACAGCCCCCGGGGCATCCAGCACGCGTGGGCCGCCTACGGCCCCGCAGGCTTCTCGCCCGGAACTGCCACCTACACCGTTCTCGCCATCGATAGCCGGAATATCCCCTATCTGGCCTTTTCCGATGGGGCCAACAGCAGCAGAGTCAGTGTATTGCGCTATGGCAGCGGCTCCAACACCTGGGCGAACGTGGGCAGCGCAGGATTCTCCAGCACCAGCGCTTCCTACATCAGCCTGGCCCTGGACAGCAGCGGCGCGCCCTGGGTGGCCTTTGTAGACAGCGCGGTCAGCTCCAAAGTGACTGTTATGAAGTATACGGGGGGCGCTGGGTCGGGCTGGACAACCGTGGGAAGCGCAGGTATCACCCCCGGTCAGGCCAGCCATCTCAGCCTGGGGCTGGACAGCAACAATGTGGCCTATGTGGCCTACAGCGACCACACCTCCTCCACCCGGGCCCGGGTGATGAAGTATGACGCCAACAACAATAGCTGGGCCCAGGTGGGAACAGGCAATATCTCCTGGAGCGTGGCTGCCTACAATATGCTGGCCTTTGACAGCAACAACACACCCTATCTGGCCTACAAAGATTTGGGCTATAGCAGCGGCGGCGCTCGGGTGAAGAGGTACGATAGCAACAGCAACAGTTGGCTCTCGGTGGGAGCCGATCAGAGCATTTCGACCGGTCAGGCCAACTACATTCAACTGGCGCTGAGCAGTGGCAATCTTCCCTATATCGTCTATCAGGACGGCGCGTCGGGCGCGGCGCGCGTCAAGAAATTTAGCGGCTCCCCGACGAATGTCTGGCAGGACGTGGGCAGCGGCACTTTTTCGCCGGGCGCAGCCACCTACACCACCCTTGTCCTGGACAGCACGGATACCCCCTACGTGGCCTATCGGGATGGGGCCAACAGCAATAAAGTCAGCGTCATGCGCTACAACGGGGACGCCTGGGAGCGGATCGGCAGCGCCGGTTTTAGCGCCGGGGCAGCCGCCTATCTCAGCCTGGCGCTGGACAACGGAGAGACCCCCTTCGTGGCCTATCAGGATGCCGGGAACAGCAGCAAAGCCAGCCTGATGCACGGCGCGGGGACAGAAATCAGTTCAGCGTCGGTCACAATGGACGAGGATAGCACGCCGACCCCCTTTGCCCTGATCCTCAACGCGGCCGACCTGGACAATCGGGGCAGTACACTTACCTGGTCAATCGGTGTATCCCCCACCCACGGCGCGGCCTACGCCACTGGCGCGGGTACTTTCAAGAGCATCACCTATACCCCGACCACCGACTACTACGGCAGCGACAGCTTCGTTGTGCAGGTGGGCGACGGCGCTTCGACCGGCACATTCACTGTTACAGTGACGATTAACCCGGTCAACGATCAGCCTGTGGCGGCCTTTGATGCGGCCTACACGCTTCTGAACACGCCTGTCACTATCTCCCCCCTGGGGAATGACAGCGATGTGGATGGCGATACCCTCTTTGTCAGCGGAGTCACCCAGCCAGCCCACGGCGCGGTATCGATTCTCAATGGGGTCCAGCTTGTCTATACACCGACTACCGGCTACGCCAGCAGCGACAGCTTTACCTACACTGCTTCGGATGGCTTTCTGAGCCACAGCGCCACGGTGAAAGTCGCTGTGCAGGGCGCGCCGGCCATCAGCCTCAGTAACGGCTGGAATCAGCTCCCCCTGACCGGTCTGTCGGTTGTGCGGGCTGATTCTGTGAATGTAGCGCTGGACAGCCAGGGCACCCTCTACACCGCTTACACCGAAAACAACAATTATAAGAGTGCGGTGCTGAAATATGACGGCACCCAATGGGTCACGCTCCGCGCGCCTAGCTGGTCGCCAACTTCGGGCAGTGAACCGCTCACACGTCTGGCCATCGACAGCAACGATACAATTTATGTAGCCTTTCAGGATGTGACCAATGGCAATCGCTTCAGCGTCCAGAAATACATCCCGGCTGCCGATCAGTGGGTGAATGTGGGGCCGGCGGGCTTCTCGCCCGTGGCCGTGTACGATCTCAGCCTGGTAGTGGACAGCGTAGGCACACTCTATGTCGCCTACCGGGAATTGGGCGGCTCGGAAAAGGCCAGCGTTATGAAATATGACGCCGACACCAATGGCTGGCTTGCTGTGGGCACTCTCGGCTTTACCCCGGGCGCGGCCTACTCTCCCAGCCTGGCGGTCGATAGCCAGGGCGCGCTCTATCTGGCCTATTCGGATCAGACGAATAACGGCAAGGCCGTTGTAGTCAAGTTTGACGCCAATTCCAGCAGTTGGTTGTCCATAGGCAGCCCTGGTTTTACGCCTTCGTCCGCGATCTATACCAGCCTGGAGTTGGACAGCAACGATGTACTTTACATCGCCTATAAAGACGGTCAGTTCTACACCAACAAGAACGCCAGTGTAATGAAATATACGGGCAGTGGCCCTACGGGCTGGCAACAGGTGGGGAGCGCTGGCTTTAGCGGCGGAGAGATATATAACGCGCCGAGTCTGACCTTCGACAGCGCCGACAGCCCCTATCTGGCCATCGGGAATGGCGTCTTCAAGTATACCGGCCTCGGCAGCTCCGGTTGGGAAGGTGTGGGCGGACAGCCGTTTACAACCGGTTTTGCCTATCAGCCTGGGCTTATTCTGGACGCCAGCGACACCGCTTATGTGGTATACCCGGAAGGAGGGGTTGACTTCAAGCCCAGAGCCGTCTGGTATGGGACAGTTATCACCCAAACGACCGTTGTGATGGATGAGGATGGCAGCCCCACACCCTTTGCCCTGACCCTGCGCGCAACGGGAATGGGTGGTACGCCGGCCTGGTCCGTTATCTCTGGGCCAGGCCACGGCGTCGCCTTTGCCAGCGGCTCGGCCTTCACCCAGACCGTCCTCTATACACCCACCCTTCACTACAGCGGCAGCGACAGCTTTGTCGTTCAACTTGGCAACGGTGTGCTGACCAGCACAGTCACCATTTATGTCACTATTAATCCGGTTAACGATCCCCCCACAGCCGTGGATGACAGCGCGGGGGTAGACGAAGATGCTTCGGTAATCATCGACGCCCTCGCCAACGACAGCGATCCAGAGGGCAATGCCATTTACCTCGCATCGGTGGGTGTGCCAGCCCACGGCAGCGCGGTGATCAGCGGGACATCCCAGATCGTCTATACACCCACAGCCAACTATACAGGGGTTGACGCCTTCACCTACTTTGTGTCTGACGGTCAGCTAGGCAGCACCGCCACCGTTTCTGTCACTGTATCACCGGTAAACGATCCACCTATCGCCGCCGCTGGCGATGATCAGGCCGTCGATTACGCCAGTCTGGCTCTGTTGAACGGTGGAAACAGCAGGGATCCGGATGGCGACCTCCTGACTTTCGGCTGGCGTCAAAGTGGCGGCGCGCCCGAAATGGCGATCAGCGATTCCAGTCTGGCAGAGGCATACTTCACAGCGTCCGCGTCGGGGGTGTTCACATTCACCCTGACCGTCACCGACACCAGCGGAGTATCCGCTACAGATCAGGTCACTGTCACTGTTTCCGCCGCGCCAACACCGACGCCGACGGCCACACCGACCCACACACCGACGCCGACGGCCACATCGACCCATACAGAAACGCCGACGGTCACACCGACTCACACGGAAACGCCGACGGTCACGCCGACTCACACGGAAACGCCGACGGTCACGCCGACCCATACGGAAACGCCGACGGTCACGCCGACGAACACACCGACACAGACTGATACGCCGACAGCCTTGCCGACGAGTACACCGACAAACACGCCGACGGCGACTGACACATCGACGAACACACCGACGAACACACCGACCGCTGCGGCCACGACAGAAGGTTCATCCGGCGGGGCAACTGCCACGCCGACCGCCACAGCCACGACCGACAACTCATCTGGCGGCGCAACTGCCACGCCGACAGCTACGACAGACGGCTCATCGGGTGGCGCAACTGCCACGCCGACCGCTACGGCCACGACAGACGGCTCATCGGGCGGGGCAACCGCCACGTCGACCGCTACCGCTACAACGGATAACTCATCCGGCGGCGCAACTGCCACACCGACGGCGACAGCCACGGCGGACAACCCATCGGGTGGCGCAACTGCCACGCCGACCGCTACGACCGACAACTCATCCGGTAGCGCAACTGCCACACCGACGGCGACAGCCACGACGGACAACTCATCCGGCGGC
>JAANMX010001854.1_pt1 | contig 22693 bp, 20 predicted proteins | sample 7279681 | NCBI WGS metagenome assembly JAANMX01 (sample SAMN14094542, study PRJNA606508) | bioreactor metagenome | isolation source: A lab-scale SPAN reactor treating ammonium-rich wastewater day 351 | place: Ireland: Galway | collected 2018-01-01
GGTCGGCATCTATGTCATCCTGCGGCTGTCGCTTCTGGTGCTGGGACCGGATGCCGGGCCCTCGGCGGGCTTCGGCGCCTCGGTGCTGATGATCGGCGGCGTGCAGCACATTCCGGGGGCGCCGCCCGGGGCCTACTGGGATGGTGGTATCACCGACTACCACCTGCATCTGCAGTACGGTAGCGCCTTAAGTGCTATTAATAATATAGCTGTTGGCGCTTATACAGTAAGCGCTGGAGGCCAAAAACAATCAAAATCGGCAGGCTTGGTGCTGTACCCGCATTTCCAGCCGCAGGTGGTGCCCGGCTGGTTCGACAAGTCGCTGAGGCGGCGCCACAAGGCGACTGCGGCGCTCGATTCCGTGGTGCTGCTGGCGCCCAACCCCGAATGGGTGCGCACGCTGCCCAACGGCAAACTGCCCGACCGCCAGGACTTTGTGCACTACGGCACCGACACTGCCGCCCGCGTACGCGCCTGGCAGGCCGCGACATCGGCCAGCGGCCAGTTGGCCGAGGAGTTTGCCCAGTGGCTGGAACGGCCTGACATGCGGGCCGTGCAGCCCTTGTGATTACATGGACGCGGTCAGCATGGCGCGGTACTCATCTGCCGTGGCAATGCGCGGATTGGTCTTGTGGCAGTGGTCGGCCAGTGCGCCCTTGATCACATCGTCGAACTGGCTCTCGGTTACGCCCATGGCGGCCAGGCCGGTGGGCAGGCCCAGGCGGGCGTTCATGTCACGGAGGGCCTCGGGAATATTGCTTGCGCTGGCCAGGCCCATGGCATGGGCCATGCGTTCGAGGCGCTTGTCCTTTTGAACCGACTGCGCCTCGGCGTTGAAGCGCACCACAGCAGGCAGGAACATGGCGTTGAGCGTGCCGTGGTGCAGGCGCGGGTTCACGCCGCCCAGGCTGTGGCTGAGCGAATGCACAGCGCCCAACCCCTTCTGGAAGGCCATGGCGCCCTGCATGCTGGCGCTCATCATGTTCAGGCGTGCCTCGAGGTCGGCGCCGTTGCGCGTCGCCCGCTCGATGTGCGCCCAGCCGCGTGTGAGGCCGTCCAGGGCAATACCGTCGGCCGGGGGGTTGAAGGCGGCCGACATGAAGGTCTCCATGCAGTGTGCGATGGCGTCCATGCCGGTGGCTGCCGTGAGCAGGGGCGGTAGGCCCAGGGTGAGCTCGGGGTCGCAGATGGCGGCTTTGGGCAGCAGGTTCCACGAGTGAAAGCCCAGCTTGCGGTGGTCGTCCACGATGATGATGGCGCCGCGCGCCACTTCGCTACCGGTGCCGCTGGTGGTGGGTACGGCGATCAGGGGGGCTGCGCGGTCCGTGATGCGCGGTGACCCGCCTTCGATGGTGGCGTAGTGCGTGAGCGGGCCTTCGTGCGTGGCGGCGATGGCGATGCCTTTGGCACAGTCGATGGCAGAGCCGCCGCCCACTGCAATCAGGCCGTCGCAGCCCTGCGCCTTGTAAACCGCAGTGGCGGCGCGCACGGCGGCTTCGGTCGGGTTGGCGGGGGTCTGGTCAAAAACGGCTACCGGCAGGCCCTTCAGGGCATCCAGCGCTTTCTGCAATACGCCTGCCGCCTTCACGCCGGGGTCGGTGACGACGAGCGGGCGCGTAATGCCGATGCGCTCGCATTCCTGCTTGAGGAGCCCGATGGCACCATTGTCGAACTGGATCTGGGTGAGGTAGTAGATGAGTGCCATGGTGGAATGGGGGTGTATGGGGCGGAAGATTGCTACTTGCGTTTACGATTGCTGCAAACACTTTAAACCCGGAGACAGACATGACCAAGTTGCCTCGCCTCGTTCCCCTTGCCCTGGCCGTCGCTTTTGTGACAAGCGCCCAGGCGGCTTGCCTGAGTGATGCGCAGGCTGCCGATTTGGTGGCGCATTACCTCTCGCGCCAGCCCGCGGCCAATATTGAAGGCCTCTCGGACGCCGACGGCGCCTGCACCCGTGCCAAGGTCAATGCCTTGCTGGAGCCCCGCCTGGGCAAGGTGGTGGGCTACAAGGCGGGTCTGACCAACCCGGCTGTGCAAAAGCGTTTCAACACCGACAAGCCGGTGTGGGGCAAGCTCTACGAAGGCATGGTGCTGGAAAACGGAGCCACGGTGGAGGCTGCCTTTGGTGCCCGCCCGTTGTACGAGGCGGACATGCTGGTGCGCGTCAAGAGCGCCGACATCAACCAGGCCAAGACCCCCATGGAGGTATTGCAGGCAATCGATCAGGTGATTCCGTTCATTGAGCTGCCCGACCTGGTGGTGCAGGCGCCGCCCAAACTCAACGGTGCCGGCGTCAGCGCCATCAACGTGGGCGCTCGCTTGGGCGTGGCTGGAGCCCCTGTGGCTGTGCCGGTGCTGCGTGCGGAGCGCTATGCCATGCTGGATACGCTGCGCGATATGCAGGTCAGTCTGCAGGACGCCAGTGGCGCACGGCTGGGCGGTGGCAAGGGCAGCGACATCCTGGAGCATCCGCTCAACGCTGTGGTCTGGCTCGCAGGCGCGCTGGCACAGGAGGGACTTGCCATGCAGCCGGGCGACCTCATCAGTTTGGGCTCTTTCTCGCCGCTGCTGCCTCCCAAGGCGGGCTTGTCGGTCACCGCAACCTTTAGCGGTCTTGCGGGCGCGGCACCTGTGCGCGTGAACTTCAAGTGACGGCTTGCGCCGGGGGCGCACTGTGAGCGGTCTGCATATCCACCACAAACGCCTGACGGTGGCAATGCGCAGCGTGCTGCAGGGCATCCTGCGCGCTGGGCGCCCAGCGCTGCATACTTTGTCACCGACCGCCGCGCGGGCTGCCTACGAGGCAGGGTCGGGCGTGCTGGAACTGGCCAGTGCCCAGCTTGCGCGGGTAGAGGACTTTCGCATTCCTGTCCGCGATGGCCATGCATTGGCTGCGCGCCTGTATGCGCCATCGGATGTAGCAGGCCTGCCTGTGCTGCTGTACCTGCATGGTGGTGGATTCACGATTGGCAGCATTGCGACGCACGATGTTCTGTGCCGCGAACTGGCCCGCCTGTCGGGCTGCATGGTGGTGTCTTTGGACTACCGGCTGGCACCAGAACACCGGTTCCCGGTGGCCAGCAACGATGCCTGGGACGCCCTGGCCTGGCTTGCCGCACACGCCGACACCCTGGGGGCAGACCGTGCCCGGCTGGCGGTGGGGGGGGACAGTGCAGGTGGCACGCTGGCTGCTGTGAATGCCATTTTGGCGCGCGACGCCGGTATGCCGCTGGCACTGCAGTTGCTGTTCTATCCAGGCTGTGCCGCGCACCAGGACACTCCATCGCACGCTACGTATGCGCGCGGCCTGGTGCTGGAGGAACCTGCGATCAGCTGGTTCTTTGGCAACTATGTGAGCACGCGGGAGCAACGCGAGGACTGGCGTTTTGCGCCGTTGTTCGCCCCGGATGTTGATGGCGTGGCACCTGCCTGGGTGGGCCTGGCCGAATGTGATCCGTTGGTGGACGAAGGCGTTGAGTACGCCGACAAACTGCGTGCGGCGGGCGTGGCGGTGGATCTGGAGATCTACCGCGGCGTGACGCACGAATTCATCAAGATGGGCCGCGCCATCCCCGAAGCGCGCCAGGCCCATGCCGACGCGGCAGCTGCGCTGCGCCGGGCTTTCGAGAGAGATTGAGCACCATGCAACGCTATGAATTTCGCTGTTTCCATCGCCTGCGTGTACGCTGGGTCGAGGTTGATATGCAGAAGATTGTCTTCAACGCCCATTACCTGATGTACATCGACACGGCCATGATGGACTATTGGCGTGCCCTGGCCTTGCCGTACGAGGCCAGCATGGAGGTGCTGGGCGGCGAGATGTACGTGAAGAAGGCCACCGTCGAATACCACGCATCAGCCATTCTGGATGACACACTGGATGTCGCCCTGCGCTGCGCCCGCATGGGCAATTCATCGGTGTTGTTCCAGACGGGCATCTTCCGGGGTGACCAGCGCTTGATCGAGGGCGAACTGGTGTACGTGTTTGCAGACCCGGCCACCCAGACATCGCGCCCGGTGCCTGCAGCGCTGCGCAAACTGCTGACCGACTACGAGGCAGGTCACCCGGTGGTGACCGCGCAGGTGGGCACATGGAGCGCTCTAGGCAAGGATGCCGCACGGGTTCGGCAAGAAGTTTTCGTGCAAGAAATGGGTGTTGCCCTTGAAGAGGAGTCCGACGGACAGGATGCGACGGCAGTCCACGCCGTGCTGCACAACGCCTTGGACATGCCGGTGGCTGCGGGGCGATTGTTGCCGTCGGTGGCCGGCGTGGCACGCATTGAGCGGCTGGCGGTGGACCGGTCGTTGCGCGGCGCGGGGTGGGGCAGCATGCTGCTCGACGCTCTTGTGCAGGCCGCCCAGGAGCGTGGCGACAGCCGCGTTGCGCTGGATGCCCAAGCCAGCGCCCAGGCCTTTTACCAACGTGCCGGTTTTGTCGTGTGCGGCGCGCCCTTCATGGAGGCGGGGCTGCAGCTCGTTCCGATGGAACGGGCTCTGTCGTCACAGCTTGCGTAGGCGGGCGATGGCTTCGCGCAACGTTTCATCCTTTTTGGCAAAGCAAAAGCGCACCACGCGCTGGTCGAAGCCGTCACCGTAGAAGGCCGACAGAGGGATGGCGGCCACGCCGATCTCACGCGTGAGCCATTGGCAAAAATCCGCTTCGCCCAGGTCGCTCACGGCCGAAATGTCTACGCACTGGAAATAGCTGCCCGTGCTGGGCAGCAGGCGCAGGCGTGAGCCTTCCAGCCCTTGGCGGAAAAGGTCGCGCTTGGCCTGGTAGAAGGCGGGCAACTGCAGGTAGGGTGCAGGGTCCTGCAGGTAGCGGGCCAGCCCGTGCTGCATGGGCGTGTTGACCGTGAAGACGTTGAACTGGTGCACCTTGCGAAACTCGGCGGTGAGTGCTGCGGGGGCAGCCACCGTGCCGACTTTCCAGCCAGTGACATGGAAGGTCTTGCCAAAACTCGACACGATGAAGGCACGGGCTGCCAGGCCTGGAAAGCGCGCAGCGCTTTGGTGCTCGGCGCCATCAAACACCATGTGTTCGTACACCTCGTCGCTGATGAGAAAGAGGTCGGTCGGTGCCAGCAGGTCTTGCAGCGCCTGCATGTCCTGTGCGCTCCAGACGGTGGCGCTGGGGTTGTGCGGGCTGTTGATGATGAGCGCGCGCGTGCGCGGCGTGATGGCTGCACTGATGCGGGCAAAATCGGGGCGAAAGCTCCCTGGCGTTAGCGGCACGCGCACCACGGTGCCACCCGCCAGCGTGATGTTGGGCGCATAGCTGTCGTAGCAGGGGTCGAGCACGATCACTTCGTCGCCTGTTATATAATACCCTTTCTTATTTTTTCATTTGCCGGTGATTTAATTGCACAACGTGATGTAAAGAATCCAACGCCATCCAACGAATCAATTTCAGTATCAGATTATAAAATTGTATCATCAGATAGTCGATCTATCACGGTTGACTTCACTCCACAATATAATAGTACACTTACTTTTTTAAATTCAGGAATTGAGAATTTTAAACCCGGTAGTCCACAATTATCGCAAAGAATATTCCCCGTTTTTCTACCGGTCAGTGAAGGAAACAGGATTGAACTTCTAGATTACAAATATAGAGATATTCAAAATATCGAAGTAAATCCAGTACCCGAAATTGTAAGGGGAAAAGGAGATATGAGTTTCGACTACAACTATCAAAAGGATAACGGGATTTATTCGACTAATACATTTTTCCCCAAAGATCCGGGTGAATTGGTATTTTCAGGTTCCCTCAGAAACAAATATTTCGGTGCGGCAATAATTTCACCCTTACAATATAATCCGGTTACAAGAACACTTCGAAGGTATGAATACATCCGTTTCAGAATTATCTTTGGCGGATCACCGGTTAAATCTAATCGTATTATCTCAAAGGAAGCATATTCATTTTTTAGCAATACGGGACTTAACTGGAAAGAGGCATTAAACTGGTCAACAGTTCAATTCAATGAAAACAGTGGTTCAGGGATTTCAAACAGTGTACTTGCAAACGGCGATTTTTATAAAATCGAGATAAATGAAACCGGTATCTATAAAATTGATAAAACGTTACTCGAGTCCGTAGGAATAAATACCTCTGCTATTGATCCACGTACATTAAAACTTTACGGTAACGGTGGGACAAAATTACCTTTTAAAAATTCTGATCCAGTACCGGAAGACATAATAGAGAACAGCATTTTCGTTTATGGTGGAGACGATGGTAGTTTTGATAATGGCGATTACATCCTATTCTTTGGTAGATCTGTGAGAGACGTTGAGTATAATTATTCTAACCAAAAATTATCACACTACAATAATCCGTTTTCTAATTCCAATTATTATTTCCTGACTTATGGTGGGAACCTTGGTTTAAGAATGGAGATTGTTCAATCACCCAATCAACCAAACGTGCCTGAGTTCACCTCTTTCCCGGAAATCGTTTGGGACGATCCAGACGTTAATAACCTCGGCGCAACCGGAACGCTTTGGTTTAGCCAGCGGATCGGGCTTGGCGAGTCATATATTGCAAATAATACACTGCATGGATATTCACCGGGAAGCGAAATTAACCTCGAGTTTAACTTTGGAAACGCTTCAAGTTCAACCACTACTTTTAAAGTAAGCGATGGTGCAGGATTTAATAACATAACTCAAATCGGTGGAGTTGGCGGTGAATTCGCTCATATAAATGCATACACATTTACGAAGAGTTACAGCCTCCCTTCCGGAAATTTATCTATATTAAAGCTTGAAATTCCAACCGGTCAAAATACTTCAACTGCCTCTGCTTATGTTGACTGGTATGATTTAAACTACAACAGAACTTATAACAGCGCTGTCAATAATGTTTTTCACTTCAGATCGCCTGATTTAACCGGAATGGGACAATATAAAATTTCAACCTTCTCATCACCGGATATAAGAATTTTCGATGTATCAGAAAATTTCAATTCGAAAATTATCGTACCCATTTCGTATTCAAATGGGATTGCAGTATTCCAGTCAAACCACAATGCGAATTATTTAAGGGAATATTTTGCGATTGGTGGCGATAACTATTTAACTCCGAAAAGTATTTCACAAAGAATTGACAATCAAAATTTGCGCGGAATAACTGAAGGCGCAACGTTCATCATCATTTCACCGAAGGATTTCATGGAGGCAGCATATAAGCTGAAACAACATCGTGAAACACCAGGTGTTGATTACATTAAAACTATTGTTATTGACATAGACCAGATTTATAACGAGTTCAGTGGTGGTTTATTAGATCCGGTTGCGATTAGAAATTTCTTGAAACATGCGTTTTACAATTGGAGCGTAGCACCGTTTTACGTAATGTTTCTTGGAGACGGAACATACGACTTCAGGAATATTTACAATGTTCCGGTACGGAACTGGTTACCACCAATTCAAACTGACTCCCCTAACGTTGATGAAGTTGTCAGTTACCCAAGCGATGATTTCTTTATTGAGTTCAATGAGAATTATGTTGAACCTCAACCCGGCAAACCTGATATGGCTACTGGCAGGTTGTGCGTTAACTCCCTCGATGAAGCAAATAACGTTGTCCAGAAAATTATTGAATACGAATCAGGTTCCAATAATGGAATTTGGAAAAAAACCAATATGTACGTAGCTGACGACGGTTGGACAACCTCGCAGACCGGTGGTGGCGAGGGGAATATTCACACATTCCAATCCGAAATAATTGCAGAAAATATGACTCCTCCGGACTTTGAGAAACAAAAAATTTATATTGTTACTTATCCCACTACTGTAACGCCACAGGGTAGAAGGAAACCACAGGCGAACGAAGATATTATTAACGGCTGGAACGAAGGGAGGCTCGTAATAAATTATGTCGGTCACGGTAGTACTGACCTTTGGGCACATGAACAAATATTTGAGAGACAGACTTCAATTCCCAGATTAGTAAACAAAGGGAAATATCCGTTCGTAACAATTCCAAGTTGCGACCTTGCCAGATTTGATGATCCGTTCTCACTTAGCGCTGGTGAAGAGCTTGTAAACATCCGGGAACGTGGCGCAATTGGTGTACTTGCTGCTTCAAGGCCGGTTTACAGCTCTCCTAATGCTGCTTTCAATGAAGCTGTATGGAATCACTTTATGAACCTGAAAGATACTCTGAACCTGCCAATCAGAATCGGAAAATCCATTTACCTCGCAAAGCAACTGGTTGGACTTGCAAACAGTAATTCCGCCAAGTTCTTTTTACTTTCTGACCCAACCGTGAGGGTTGATATTCCACAATATTTCACGGTTATTGACAGTATTAATAATTACACCGGAAGCGATACCGCAGAAATTAAGGCGCTTCAGAAAGTTAAACTATCTGGAAGGATTTTATATCCCGACTCCACATTTTGGAATACGTTCAACGGTTCAATTTCAATAAAGGTTTTTGATGTTGAGAGACATATTACTTATTTCGATTTCGGCATTCCGTTCAGGTTCAGACTGGATGGCGGAAAACTGTTCACAGGGAATACAACTGTAGAAAATGGATTGTGGACAATTGAATTCGTCGTTCCAAAGGATATATCCTATGCTACCGGAAATGGAAAAATTCTGGCTTATTTCAATAACCAGACAACTGACGGTTCAGGTTATTCCAATAAGTTTATTCTGAACGGATTGGATACAAATGCTCCGATTGATACCGTCAGTCCGGAAATTGGTCTATTTCTTGGTGATAGAAATTTCAGAAGCGGCGATATCGTTAATCAAAATACTAAAATCATTGCGGACTTTTACGATGAATCAGGTATAAATCTTACCGGAACCATCGGGCATAAGATAGAGGCAATGTTAAATAATGATCCTGACCAGAAGATTGATCTCACAAACTATTATAACTCAACTTCAAATTACCAGAATGGTACTCTTGAATATCCGCTTACAAACCTGATAGACGGCGATTACAACTTGAAGGTAACTGCATGGGATACATATAACAATTCAGCTTCTGAAACTATTTCGTTCCGTGTTTCAAATAATTCTGAGTTGGTTCTTGCGGATGTATATAATTACCCTAACCCGATGAGAGATAAAACTGAGTTCATGTTTCAACACAACTTCGACTCTAATATTGACGTTGAAATAAAGATTTACACAGTTAGCGGAAGAATGATAAAAGAATTGAATCAATTAAATATTACAGATAAGTTTGTCTCCATACCTTGGGATGGTCGTGATAATGATGGCGACGCAATCGCAAATGGAACTTACATTTATCGTATAACTATAAAGACACAAAGCGGCGATTATACCAATACAACAACCGGTAAAATTGCCGTATTAAATTAAAAAATTCATCAAACGGAGGAATAATTTGAACATTCAAAAAATTAAAAACAGTGCGCTTCATCTGATATTGATATTTTTATTCATGATAACAGTAATACCTGATATTTCAGCACAAAATACCAATGCAGTTTCAACCGGTGTTCCATTTCTATTAATCGGGCCAAACTCAAGGTTTTCCGGCATGGGAGAATCCGGAGCCGGTATTGCAGATGATGCAACTGCCATGCACTGGAATCCAGCCGGTCTATCATTTCAAACCGACAGTGATTTGGAGATTAACTTCACTCACTCTCCATGGTTAGCTGGCCTTGGTATCGGAGATCTGTTTTATGATTTTGTTGCTTCAAAGAAATATGTACCGGAACTTAACGGTACGTTAGGAGCAAGTCTTACCTACCTGAATATCGGTGAGATTATTTATACTGACGAACTTGGTAACACTGACCCTTCAAGAAACTACAAGGCGTACGAACTTGCTTTTGCTGTCGGGTACGGAACAAAGTTATCAAATGACTGGGGAGTCGGAGTTACCACAAGATTTATATACAGCAGACTTTCTCCGGGTGACCTTCAGGTTGGAAATGAACGCGGAACTGGTACAGCATTTACAACGAGTTTTGATTTATCTGGAATGTGGCGACCATCAGGCGGACCGAAATTTTTAAAAGATAAATTGTCAATCGGTTTGAACTTATCAAATCTCGGTCCAAAGATCTCTTATGTTGACGCTGATCAGGCCGATCCTATACCAACTAATCTTAGGCTCGGGATTGCATATCAGATATTAAAAAATGAAGGTAATGAGATCACCTTGGCAGCTGACTTCTCAAAGTTGTTAGTTAACAGATTTACCGACGAAAACGGCAATCCGGCATCCGATCCCTTTTATGAGGCGTTGTTTACTTCCTGGAAGGGTGGTATAAACGGCATCGGAAAAACTATCCAGTCTTCAATCGGAGTTGAATATTGGTACGGCGCTCCGAGGCTGATTGCACTCAGAGCCGGCTTCTTTTACGAAGACCCCTCGAACGGTAACAGGCGGTTCATTACCCTTGGCGCAGGTATTAGATATAGCAAATATGGCTTCGATTTCAGCTATATTGATGCGCTCGTTGATAATCACCCACTCGCCAATACTCTCAGGTTTGGCTTGATTGCAAATTTCTAATTTTCCGGGGGAGCTGGTCTCCCCCTTTTTCATAATCAATCCCTTTATGTTCAGAAATAAATTCTTCCTTGTCATTTTCCTTTATGCTTTCCTATCTCATTCAGTTAAGGCTCAGGAATTAAAAAATTTACAATTTGAATTATCACATCCGCTAAAATTCGGTAACGAAAATTCATATTTAACACCACGCTTCGATGTATCGCAAACTGATTCGATTAATGTAGTGGCAATTCTAGTACAGTTTCAGGAAGACGATAATTCATTCACAACCGGTAACGGAAAATTTGACCTGTCAGATAAATATTATAATGCAACGTTGCAACGCGATACTGTAATTGACTCCCCGCCTTACGATAGCGCTTACTTTGCGGACCATTTGAAATTTTTAATCAATTATTGGGATAAAGCGTCTGACGGAAAACTAAAGGTGAAATTTGATTTACTCGGACAAGTGATTACGCTTCCCAAAAAAATGGAGGAATACTCACCACGGGATAATGAACCTGATTTCAGACGGCTCGGTGATCTCTTTACAGATGCATGGACAATCGCTGAACATCAAATTGACTTTTCGCAATACGAGCAAAGCAAGACTGCATTCGTCATTTTTCATGCCGGAACGGGTAGAGATGTTGACCTTAAGTCCGTTCTTGGTTTCGATCCTACTCCGTTTGATTTACCGAGTGTTTATCTTGGGTTGAAAAATTTAAAAGAATTTTATGGAGATACCTACGATGGTTATGTCACCAATAGTGGTTTTAAAATTCAAAACTCAATGGTAATTCCATCAAATGAGTTACGTGAACTTGATTTGATAAGTGGTAAATATTTATTACGCCTTGGAATAAACGGAATACTCGTCGCAACATTCGGGAGTTACCTTGGATTGCCCGATTTGTTCAATACTCAGACTGGTCGAACTGCAATCGGCAGATTTGGTTTAATGGATGGCCAATCAATATTTAGTTATAACGGTATATTCCCGCCTGAGCCCTCTGCATGGGAAAAGGTTTATCTCGGATTTAAAGAACCGATTGTTATTAGTTCAGGTAACCAGTTGTTGAATATCAAAGAATCTTCAACGGGAAACTTCACAGATTCAACTATATTCAAAGTGCTTATCAGCAGTCGGGAATATTTTTTAATTGAAAATCGCAACCGTGATCCTTATCACAATGGACTTAAAATTTATACCCGTAACCGTTCTTTTAACGATTCAAATGTTTACACTCAGGATATTTCAGGCTTTGAAAGTTTCAACATTGATAAGATCCGGGGCAATGTTACTGATGTTTCAAATCCTGATTGGTCACTGCCGGGATTAATTAACGATACTGCAAACTTCAGAGGTGGAATCCTTATTTGGCATATAGATGAAAATGTGATAGATGAAAATATCTCCAGTAACTCTATTAACAATAACATCAAAAGAAGAGGCGTATCACTTGAAGAAGCAAAAGGATCTCAAACTATCGGTGTTACCTTCAGTACGCCTTTCGGTGATATTACCGGTGACGGTACGATTTACGATTATTGGTTTAAAGGTTACCACGGAGTTCCCGAAACTATATATAAAAATGAATTCACACCTTCTTCAATTCCGAATTCGCTTTCATATTCTCTTGCAAATAATTTCATTTATATAACGGAATTCGATACAATATCACCTTCGATGAATTTCAGAGTGAAAATTGGTTCTGATATAATAAGTCCACTTGCAGGTTTTCCAATTAGGCTTCCGGTTGACACAACAGGAAATTCACAAGTAATTGCATTCGATTTCATGAATGTTTCGGGCGATCAAATTTTTGCAAATTCGAATAATAACGTTTACGGATTCAATCTTAATGGCTCAAGTATTGGTGGAACTGCTGTACTTATTCCTGAGGCAGGTAAATTTATACCGTCAATATTGCGTGGTGAATCTGTAAACACTTTATTTGCAATTAGTGACTCTGAATTAAAATCATACAACAGCAACGGTATCTCGAATTCCAGAATATTAAATAGCGGAACAGTATCCGCACCTTCGTTAGTATTACAGAATAGAGGTGCTGTCTATCTTGGTTTCAACACCGGTGTGATAAATAGTTACGATCAAAACCTAACCGAAGTTAGGGTTGATTCCATTCAGGGTTCTGTAATTGCTTTCTCTCAAAATGTAACAGATTCATTTTCGGTTATTAACGGCAATTTTAAATATTTGGTTACGGGAAATATTTCAACTGCTACTTCTCAGGATATTCTGACAACGGATTTAAATAACAGATTAATCTTAAACGGTAATCAAATTAAAATATCTTACAACTATTCCGCTATAAATTCATCGCCTGTACTTGCAGATTTGAACAGGGACGGACGACAAGAAATAATTTTTGTTGCTGACAGTACAATTTTTGCAATTAACTCTAACGGTGTTCTGGTTGATAACTTCCCTATCAACTTTGACCGGAATATTTCATCCGGAATAAGTGTGGCCGATATAAATGACGATGGTATCTCCGAGTTACTTTTTGTAACATCAGACGGCAATCTTTACGCTTACGGTGTAAACGGGAAAATATTAAATGGATTTCCACTGCTTGTTTCCTCTAAAACAATTTCTACTCCTGCAATATTAAATGCAGATGGATACTTTGGTCTGGCCGTTTTGGGTAACGATGGATTTCTTTACGCCTTCAGAACTAATCATCAATACAAACCTGAAAATGTGTATTGGAAAAATTATCTGGGTAACGAATCATTATCCAATCATAATTACACAGGAAATGCACATTCACCCGGCTTTACGAGTAAATTACCTGAATCTAAGGTATATAATTGGCCAAATCCGGTTTATGATGGAAAAACTTATATTCGGTATTTCATTAATGGAATTGCCTCTGACGTGAAAATAAAAATCCTTGACCTCTCCGGTGAACTTGTAACAGAACTTAACGGACCGGCATTTTCCAATTCAGAAAACGAGATCCTCTGGGATGCAGGCAATGTTCAGAGTGGCGTGTACTATGGCGTGATAACTGCAAATATTGATGGTTCCGAAGTAACGAGAATTATTAAAATTGCTGTTGTAAAATAACTGTATTCAATTCTATCTTATGGTGAATTATCTTGTGAGGTTATTCACCTTTTTTATTAATGGAAATATTCATTTCAGTATTTTTTATAACTTACCTCGCACTCCATCTTTACTTTCTAAAAGGATTGCGAATTTCAACTACATTAGAAAAATTTTCATTAAAGAATCCTCCCTCAGTCAGCCTGATTGTAGCTGCAAAAAATGAAAAGGATGTAATTGCAAGATGTATTCAATCGCTGAAAGAAATTAAATATGAAGGTACACTCGAAATCATACTCGTAAATGATAAATCTGACGATAACACAAAGGAGATTATGATTAAAGAATCTCAGGGTGATAGCCGAATAAAAGTAATAGACTCTAACCGTACCGAAACATCAAACTTGAAAGGAAAGGCGAACGCACTTGATACTGCAATCAGACTCTGCCGTGGCGAGATAGTCATAACAACTGACGCTGATTGTACGGTTCAAAGCGAATGGGTGAAATCTATGTCATCTTACTATGATACTTCAACTGCAATGGTTAACGGGTTCACAACAATCGATACAAATCAAAAGTTGTTCGATAAACTTCAGGCTTTGGATTTTATTTATTTGCTTTCACTGGCATCATCGAGTTGTGGGATCGGGCGAATTCTTAGTTGTATCGGAAATAATATTTCATTTCGAAAAGATATCTACATGCAACTCGGCGGTTTCGAAAAAATCGGATTCTCAGTTACAGAAGACCTCGCATTAATGAGGGCTATTGACTCAATTAAAAATGTTAAGATAAAATTCCCTACAGATGATAGAAATGTGGTAACTTCACAACCCTGCGCGGATTTGCGAGCTCTTTTCAATCAGAAAAAACGCTGGTTCAGAGGTGGATTGGGAATCAGACCATTTGGATATATTACCGGGATTGAATTGTATATCGCAAATCTTTATTTACTCACAGGAATTTTCTTCACACCTCCCGCATTCTATTTCACAATGGTTGGAATAAAGTTTGTCTCCGAATTGATTCTTCTAATACCGCTTTTGAAAATATATAAAAGTACCGGATTGTTGAAATATTTTATTCACTTCCAAATTTATTTCGCTTTATATGGACTTTTACTGCCGTTTACGTTTGTTTTAGGGAATAAAATTAAATGGAAGGGACGGAAATATTAAAATTTTATAAGTGGAAAATGAAATCTTGTATTTATATTGATTGATGAATATTCTCCGGCGTAGGTATATTTTCCAACAATATCGAAAATGAAAATTGTAAACCCTAAACCTGCTGAGACTCCTATTTTGCTATCTGAAAGCAACAAATCCGGATTATTCTCAGCCGGTGTGACAACTCGTTTAATGCTTAGCTGTCCGACTTCAAGTGATGCGACAGGCATTGTGAAATAATTTGGTAACAGCTGTGTAAGTAAAACATCAACGCTACCACCAAATTGTGTTATAGTTGTCTCTAATACTTCAATCCGGTTTGTCGCTTTGAACTCTTCAGCGCCTGAATGTTTTTGATATTGGAAGTATCCGCCGATAAAGAAAGGGAAAAGATCAGATGAAGCAAATTCTATTTTTCCTCCAAATGTAAATGCTGCACGGGAATTCTTACCAAAGTCCTGAATTGGAAATGAAATTCCTATATTTGGTGAAATGAATAATCCTGAAATTGAGTAAGGCTTTTGACTCTCATGTTTTAAAATATGTTCACTCGCTAACCTTTTATCACTTAATAAATATCCTTCATTAACGGTTTCCTGAGCAGTCAAAGATACTGCAATAGACATCATGAATATAAAGACAATGCAGAATTTCACGCCTTAATAAGATAGAAGTTTGATAAAACTATTGTATTTATCTTTATCCATTTTTCCGTTTCTGTATGCAATCTCAACAGCTCTTTTGCTGATTGTCTTATAAAATAATTGAAGATCATTATTGTTGTCAATAGAACTTAGATGAGCTTTCAAAGTTTTAATATCGTTTCTTACAATCGGTCCAGTAAGGGATTTATCTACACCGTATGTGTAAACATTATTCAACGTTTTCGAAATTATCGGTGAAAACACCTTTGAAACATCGGTAATATTTTTATTAACTGTTTTCATTATATCGTTAATGATATCAATATAACATACTAAAAAGTTTGATGCTATAACACTTGCAAGATGGTATAATGGCTTTTTGTCAATCGGTATATTTAGGGTAACCGAATTAAACTTCAATGCAATTTCCCTCATCAGTTTAATACATTTTTTACCACCTTCGATTCCAATCGTAATTCCTTCAAAGAGGTGATTATTTTTGTATGTAATTTTATTGAAAGTTTGAATCGGGTGAAACGAGCCACTGTTTGAAGATGGCAGAATCCCTTTAAATACTTCTGATGAGACACTTCCGGATGTATGGAATATGGTTCTTCCTCGCAAACTGTTCTTCATCTCCTTAAGGGAATTACAAACAACTCCTAACTGCCCGTCTTTTACACATATTATTATTGTTTCAGAACCGTCACCGGCTACAGAATTAATATTCACGGAATAATCGCTTCCAACTCTCCCTGACAATTTCTTCAAAATTGATAAATCTTTTCCTACGACATTTACAATCTGAAAACCTGTTTCATGAAGTGAAAATAAAAGTGAAGACCCAACATTACCAATACCGACGATTGTAACTTTCATTTATCTCTCCAAAATAATTGTTACCGGTCCGTCATTTGTTAAGTTCACTTTCATTTCAGCCGCAAATACTCCGGTTTGAATTTTTGAACTATCGTAATATTCTGTTGCATAATTTACTAAATGTTCGTAAATCTTTTTAGCCTTTTGAGGCTCCTCGGCATTAATAAAACTCGGGCGGTTACCACTTTTATTGTTATCCGCACATAAAGTGAATTGTGATACAAATAAAATACTTCCTCTGATATCGGATAAACTTAAATTCATTTTGCCATTTGCATCATCAAAAATGCGAAGATCAATTATCTTTCTGCACATCAGCTCTGCTATTGAAAAGTTATCACCTTTGGCAACACCGATGAAAACAAGTAACCCGTTATCTATTGAAGCGACATTTTCATTCTTAACTTTTATATCAGCCTTTAATACTCTTTGAATAACAGCCTTCATCCAATCTTCAATACCCTTTCAATTCCATTTAGATCTTTATAAAAATAGTAATCCGTTAAACTATTTTCCTTCATCAGGTCTTCCAATTTTTCGGACAGGTCATACGCAATTTCAAAAATACACGAAAACTTGTATGTAGCTTCGGACAATATGTGAAGGAATTTTCTGTAAAATGTGAGACCATCGCTCTCGTCAGTAAGCGCAACCTTTGGCTCAAATCCGGAAATTGCTTTATCCAAAAGTTTGTAATCGGTTGCGTTTATATAAGGTGGATTTGAAATTAGGTAATTTATTTGATTGGATAGCTTATTCATTTTCAAAAAATCCCGTTCTACAATTGTGAGTTGGTCATCAGCGATATCATTTATTTTTTTATTCTGCTCCGCAGTTTCAATGGCTGATTTAGAAATTTCAAGAGAAACAATTTTGTGTTTTACATTTAAGCGGGAAAGCTCTTTTGAAACAGCAATTGGAATGCAACCTGAACCAGTTCCGACTTCAAGAATCTTTACATCTGTTAACTGTTTGCTTTTTATATCGTCAATGAGAACTTCCACAAGACACTCTGTTTCAGGTCTGGGTATGAGAACACTCGGGTTTACAAGTATCCGGCAGTCCATGAACTCTGTTTCACCAAGAATGTATTGCAACGGTTCACCTTTCAATCTACGCCTCAGCATATTTCTCATAATATCCAGTTCACCCGCACTTAAAGGTTTTTCAAATTCGAGATACAGTTTGACCCTGTCACAACTGAATATATGACATAACATTAACTCAACATTCAGCCTTGCGTCTTCAATCCCATTTCCCTTTAACGCAGAAGTTGAAGAATTTAAAACTTCAAGTAATTTCAACCCAGATTAAAATTTTAATTCTCAAAAACAACTTCTCCACCCAAGACTGTCTTTTCAACCTTAACGCTCAAAAGCTTTTCAGGATCTGAAAATATATCCTCGCTCAACACAATCATATCAGCATATTTTCCCTTTTCAATCGTTCCGCGGTCTTCCTCTTGAAAACAGGAATACGCTGACCAGATTGTAAATGACCTTATTGCATCATCCAGTGACACTACCTGATCAGTGTTTGGAACATTGAATTGATTTTCTCCAATAAATTTTCGCTGAGTTAGGTAGTAAATTTGAATGAACGGATTAATTTGGTGAAACGGAAAATCCGTTCCGGAAACAAACATTCCGCACGACTCTTTTATTGAACGCCAGTTTGCAATTTTGTTTAAATATTCAGCGCCTATAAATTCGGAAACAATCTGCATATCACTCATTCCGATATCAGGTCTGACGGAAGGAATAAGTTTATGCTCCTTAAATCGTTTGAGAATTTCTTCATCAGTAAATTCTATATGCTCGATTACTGTTCGACTTCCATCCATATTTAAGTCCCTGCTGACTTTATCAATTACATCAAGCACATTTTTAATTGCCTTATCCCCTACTGCTTTAACCCGAACCTGAAAGTTTTTTTCTAATGCGCGTTTAAAAACATTTTCAATTTCACCCTGGCCGTTATATGGTTCCGGTGATGAAGTTTCATTCAAATATTTTCCTTCCATTATCGCCTGCTGAAATTCAAGACCGCCATCGTAATCGAGAGAAACAGAGCGGATTGTTAGCCTATCCTTGTAATTTTTCTCCATACCTTTTTCAAGATATTCCTCAAATGCCGGGTATCCCGCAGATAACACCGCATAAACTCTTATTGGAAGGATGTTCGAATCAATCAACTCTTTGAACAGATTAAGAGTACCCGTTCCGACTGTTCTGTCCTGAATACCCACAAAACCCCATTTGTTTAACTCCTTAACACCTTCAATTACAAACTTACGAATTTGATCATCCGTCAGTTCGGGAATTTTATTCCTGACAAGCTCAAGCGCCCCGTCAAAGAGCAATCCCGTTGGATCCCCGTTTGAATCAAATTCAATAATTCCATTGTCAGGACTTTTCGTATCTCTGTTAATCCCAGCACTCTCAAGTAATTTTGAATTAACCCATACTGTATTTCCTGCAAGATTTATGAGATAGATATTGTGCTCTGTCGAAATTGAGTCAAGGAGTGTTTTGTTAATTTTTTGTAGTTCCTCTACAGGAATAACAAACTCGCTCCATCCAAATCCGGCTATCCATGAACCGGGTGGGGAATCTTTTACTTTTTCACGTACTTGCTCAAGAATATCATCCAATGATTTCGCAGTAACCAGACTTATCACATTAAGATTTTTTGAATATTCTACAATGGAACCTTCTGCATCAATGAAACCTGGTAAAACTACTTTACCGCTCAGGTCAATTTCATTAATACCGGAATATTTTTCCCTGAGACCGGAAGTTGTTCCCGTTTCAAGTATTTTTCCATCTTTTACGGCAATTGCTTCCACTATCGTTCCCGCCGAATCCATTGTGTGAATCTTCCCGTTCACGAAAAGTAAATCCGGATTACCCTCCGAACATGATTGCATTATCAGCATTGGAATAATGAGCAGTGTAAATAAAAAATAATGTTTCAATTTCGTTTCAGTTTTGATTCCTGTAACATACCGAATATAGCTTTCTATTAAAATGCATTATGATTCATTTATATTGAATTAAGGCTATTAATTGAATAATTTCGCAAATAATCCAAACAAATAATGCCAGGCAATTTCTCATTACGAAAACTTTATTATTCAATCAGCGAAGTAAGCAAAATTTCCGATCTCGAGCAGTACGTGCTTCGATATTGGGAAACTGAATTTGAACATCTAAAACCTGCCAAAAATCTAGCTGGTAATAGAATCTACACTAATAAAGATATCAAACTTATCTTATATATAAAGAAGTTACTGCGTGAGGAGAAATACACAATTGAGGGTGCTAAAATTATGCTTAAAAAATTTTAGTTTTTAAGTGTGATTTTTATATATTTACGGCTCTAAAATAGAAAGAATAATTAAGGAGTTTAGGAAATGGCTAGAAGATGCCAAGTAACAGGTGTAGGTCCGGCTACAGGAAATCAAGTATCACACGCACACAATAAAACTAAAACAAGATTTTTACCCAATCTACAGAAAAAACGCATTTGGGTGCAGGAATTGAATAGATATGTTACTATAAAATTATCTGCTAATGCAATAAAGACGATCAATAAAAAGGGCACTGCTCACATTGCTAAAATGATTTCAGAAAAGAAAGTTAAGGTAAGATAGTTCTGATTTTATTTAAAAATAAAATGGGAATCCGTTTGGATTCCCATTTTTATTTTAAAAGCCACAAATTATTCTCGAACGACCCATACTTTAATCTTGGCACTAACACTTGGATGAAGTTTCAGGTTAACACCATAAATACCAAGAGCTTTAATCGGCTCTTCAATTTCTATCCTTCTCTTATCAATATTATGACCTTTTTCAGTAAGTGCATCAGCAATCATTTGAGTAGTAACAGCACCGAATATCTTATCCTCTTCGCCAACCTGAACAGGTATAGTAACAGAAACTGGTTCCAGTTTAGCAGCAAGTTCTTCGGCAGCTTTTAATTCCTGCTGATTTCTTTTTTCAACATTTTTTTTCTCTTCTTCCAGTGCTTTAATATTTCCTTTTAAGGCAGCGTATGCAATACCTCTGGGAAAGAGAAAATTTCTTGCATAACCGCCTTTGACATCAACAACCTCTCCGATTTTACCTAAGTTTTCGAAGTCTTGTCTTAAAATAACTTTCATTGTTTTACTCCAACTTTTTTAACTATCTGACAGTATCAGAAACGTATGGCAATAATGCCATATGTCTGGCACGTTTAATTGCAATTGCAAGTTCACGCTGATACTTAGAGCTGGTACCGGTTATTCTTTTAGGAATAATCTTACCCTGCTCGGTTATAAATTTCAGCAGAAGTTTTACATCTTTATAATCAATGTATTTAATTCCGCTCTGAGTAAATCTGCAGACTTTTTTTGTTTTAATTTCTTTCTTCATTTCCACTACCTGTTTGTTTTATTAAGCTTGATTCTTCTTCGGATAAAAATTTATCAAAAGAATCTTCGGTATAATCGATAGAATCATCAACAGCTACACTAGTTTCATCATCTTCAATCACACCATTTTCTTCAGAACCAATAAGTCTTTTATTTAAAAACTGGATTCGTCTGGCTTTGATTTCAACAATACTTCTGTTATGTCCTTCTTCAGATTTCCAACTTCTGCTCTGCAGCTCGCCATCAACCAAAACAGCCGAACCTTTTCTTAATCTGTCTCTGCAGCTTTCAGCTAGTTTATTCCAGGCAACAACTCCAATGTAACAAACATCCTCCTGCCATTGATTAGAACTATCCTTAAACTTTCTATTTGAAGCAATTGAAAAATTTACAACAGGAGTTCTGTTTGTAGTTTCTCTGAAAGCAGGATCTTTTGTAAGATTACCAGCTACAATTACATAATTTATTTCCGGCATTTTCAAATCAGCCATTTGTAAACCTCCAAACTAAATCAATTTATTGTTAGTTATCATTTTCTTCATTTTCAACATCTGTTTCTTCCGAAGCAATCGGAGCTTCAACTATTTCAGATATTATTTCTTCTTTTAATGTAGCTAAAAGAGTTTTGTTTTTTTCCAGCTGTTCTTGTGCATCCTGACTAAGATGTAATGTAAGATGTCTTAGCACTTGCTCATCTAATAAATAAATTCTTTCCAGTTTTGCAACCATTTCTCTAGGTCCATCAAACCTGTAAATGGCATAATAACCTATTTTACTTTTTGCAACCGGATATGCAAGACGTTTTCTACCCCAATTTTCAATTTCGCGGATAGTTCCGCCATTAGAAATGATGAAATCTTTAATTTTGGTAAGAATTGCTTCGATTTGCTGATCATCTAATGCAGCATTAATAAGAATGGCACTTTCGTACACACCTTTTCTCATCTGTAATCACCTCCCTTTGGGCATTTAGGCCCTCACTATGTCTTTCAATAGCAAGAGCAGGGTTAAAAAAATATTTTAATTTTACTGATAAAAACTACTTAATTAATGGTGCAATAACAAGTGCAATTACTGACATAAGCTTTAGTAAAATATTTAATGACGGACCTGAAGTATCTTTAAATGGATCACCAACAGTATCACCAACAACTGCAGCTTTATGTGCATCTGAGCCTTTGAAATACTTTTGTCCGTTAAATTCAATTCCTTCTTCAAACATCTTTTTTGCATTATCCCAGGCACCGCCGGCATTTGCTTGAAAAATCGCCATCATCACCCCTGATACAGTTACCCCTGCAATTAATCCGCCTAACATCTCTTTATTTCCAAGAAATCCTGTTAAAACCGGAACAATAACTGCTAATAGACCCGGAAAGACCATTTGTTTGATTGCTGACTTTGTGGATATTTCAACACACTTTCCATATTCAGCTTTTCCATGAGCTTCTTCAAAAATATCAACATCATCTTTATTCCAATCCGACTGATCTTTACCATGATTTTTTTTCATCACCTCTAAAGCAGCTTTTAATTGCGGAATAGTGTTAAATTGTCTTCTAACCTCCTCAATCATAGCCATTGCGGCTTTGCCAACAGCCTGCATAGCTATTGCTGAAAATAATAGAGGTATCATTGCACCAACGAATAAACCAGCCATTACTTCAGATTTAGAAATATCAATTGTTTTTATATTAGCTGCAGTCATATAAGCACCGAATAGTGCTAGTGCGGTTAATGCTGCTGAACCAATAGCAAAACCTTTACCAATGGCAGCGGTTGTATTTCCAACTGCATCTAATTTATCGGTTCTTGATCTTACTTCTTTCGGAAGTTCAGACATCTCTGCAATTCCTCCTGCGTTATCCGAAATCGGACCATAAGCATCTACTGCAAGCTGAATTCCTAAAATTGAGAGCATACCAACAGCGGCAATCGCTATTCCATATAAACCACCAAAATTAAAAGATAGAATAATTGCAAATGCTATTACTAATAT
>JAANMX010001859.1_pt1 | contig 22668 bp, 22 predicted proteins | sample 7279681 | NCBI WGS metagenome assembly JAANMX01 (sample SAMN14094542, study PRJNA606508) | bioreactor metagenome | isolation source: A lab-scale SPAN reactor treating ammonium-rich wastewater day 351 | place: Ireland: Galway | collected 2018-01-01
GGAACACCGGCGATCTGTGTCCGGGCCTCGCGCACGCGGTTCCCGTCTAGGCTGCGCCCATGCCCGACGCCGACCGGATCCAGGTGGCGCCCGAACGTCTCGAGCGATGGCTGGCCGGGTTCGCCCGGAATCACCCGCAGCCACGGGTGGCAGTCACCGACCACGTCGTGGAGCTCGCCAGCCCCGACGGCGCCCGGGCCTGGATCGACGCGCTGTGGGGGACGCCGGACGGTGCCGACCCGTTGGCCGGACTCGTCGCCCAGGTGACCCGGCCACGACGGCTCGGCGCCCTGCTAGTCCGCCGCAACGCCCACGCCGTCGGCGTCTTCCAGGGGACCGATCTGATCGGGCACCGGCTCGGACGCCACTACGTCCAGGGCCGGACGAAGGCGGGCGGCTGGTCGCAGCAGCGTTATGCGCGGCGCCGCGAGAACCAGGCCGGGCGCGCCTTCGCCCGCGCCACGTCGGACGCGGTCGACCTGCTGCTGCCCGAGGCGTCCGGGCTGGAGGCGATCATCCTCGGCGGGGACGCCCAGGCGGTCCGGAGCGTGCTGGCCGATCCGGCGCTGGCAGCGCTGGGAAGCGTCCTCGAGCGTCACCGGCGACCGGTGCTGTCGGTGGCCGATCCCAACCTCCGGGTGCTGCGGGAGGCGCTGCCCAGGTTCCTGGCGGTGCCGATCCGGCTCAACGCGCAGGCCCGGCAGCTATCGCTTGCGCAGGGCGACGACGAGGCCCGCGGCCACTGACAGTGCCGCCGCCGCGCCGACCGCCAGCCAGGTGCCGGTCTGCGCGGGCGTCGGGTTGGAACCGTCGTCGGTGATCTCGTCGGCGGGCTCCTCCTCGGCCTCGGACGCGCTCGGCGAGGGACTGGGCGAGGCCGTGGCCGTGGTCGCCTGCGGGACGGGCACCGCGGCCCGGCCCGGGGTCGGCGCGCTCAGCCCGAGGATCAGCACCAGCAGCGCCCCGGCGGCCAGCAGCACCCGGCCGATCATCACTCGTCCCGACATGCCACTCCCTTCCACGGACGCGACGCACAGCCTAGTGGACGCCCGCCGGCCGGACGTGGCGCGATCGGCGGGCCTCACCCGACCAGGGCCCCGAGCAGCGCGATCAGCACCAGGGCGACGAGCACCCCGGTGACGATCACGCGACGCGTCCGCGGGTTCACCAGGCCAATCTATGTCCCTGTGAGATGCCGACGGGTACCTTGTGGCTATGGGCGAGTTGCGGCTCTACGCGATCGGCGTGGACGAGGTTCGCGATCTGTTCTGCGCCTCCCCCGCCGTCGCCGAGGAGTTCCGCCGGGTGGTCGCCGAACGGTTCCCGCCCGAGACCACCCCGAAGGCCCCCGGCATGCTGGGCAAGCTCGGCCCGCTGTTCCGCAAACCGGCGGGGGCCGTCCTGATCCGGCCCGACACACCGGTCGAATCCGACGTCACCGACCTGCTCGCCGGGCGCTTCATCGCTCCCGACCGGCAGCCGGTCGCCTGGCGGCTGCTAGAGGCGTATCTGGCCGTCAAGGCGTGGAGCGGGCACCGCATCGACCTGGACGTGACCAGGTTCAACGATCTCGAATTCGATCTGGCCCGCGCCGGGGTGGATCCCCGTTTCGGGCTGGGCAAGCTGGTGAACCGCGAGTTGGGCGTCCCGCTGCAGACCTATCGCGGGTTGTCCACCGGCTACACCCCGCACGGGGTGGCGCTGGACGCCGCCGCGGCCTGGCGCAACGCACTGCCGCACCTGTCGCCGCAGAACCGGGCCATCGCCGAGCCGTACGCGGCGTGGTTGGCCCAGTTCCATCACTATGCCGAGGCGGCACCGGCCAAGGGGCGTCCGATCCCCGACCTGATCGTGGTCTACCGGGCCGAAGCCGGCTGACCCGGACGACCGCTCAGCCCAGCAGGCCGATCAGCGCGCCCTGCGCGAAGTAGATCACGAACAGCCCCGCCACCAGGTACATCAGCGGATGCACCGCGCTCGCCTTGCCGTTGATCAGTTTGATCAGCGTGTAGCTGATGAAGCCCGCGCCGATGCCCGCGGTGATCGAGTAGGTAAACGGCATCAGCGCCATGGTCAGGAAGGCCGGGATGCCCTCCTCCGGGTCGTCCCAGTCGACGTGGGTGACCTGCGACATCATCAGGAAACCGACGAAGAACAGGGCCGGGGCCGCCGCCTCGGAGGGCACCATGTTCACCAGCGGCGCCAGGAACAGGGTCAGCAGGAACGCTCCGCCGGTGACCACCGAGGCCAACCCCGTCCGGGCCCCCTCGCCGACGCCGGCCGCCGACTCGATGTAGGACGTGTTCGACGACACCGATCCGACGCCGCCGGCGATCGCGGCCACCGAGTCGACCAGCAGGATCTCCTGGGTGCGCGGCGGGTTGCCGGACTCGTCCAGCAGGTCGCCCTCGGCGCCCACCGCGACGACGGTGCCCATGGTGTCGAAGAAGTCCGCCAGCAGCAGCGAGAAGACCACCAGCAGCAGGCCGAGCACCGCCCCGGCGCTGCCGGCGCTGGTGAAGCCGCCGAACAGGTCGACCCGGCCGATGAGGGCCAGGTTCGGCGCGCTGAACTCGGTGAACTGGGGGACGTTCAGCATCCAGCCGGTCGGGTTCTCACCCTGGTTGTTGGAGCCGATGTGCAGCACCGCCTCGACGATCACGGCCAGCACCGTGCCGGACAGGATCGCGATCAGCATCGCGCCCTTCACCCGGCGGACGAACAGCAGCACCAGGATGCCGAGGGTGATCAGGAAGATCGCGATCGGCCAGCCCTGAAGCGAGCCGCCGATGCCCAGTTCGACCGGGGTGCCGGACGCCTTGCGCACGACCCCGGCGTCCACCAGTCCGATGAAGGCGATGAACAGGCCGATGCCGACCGAGATGCCGGTGCGCAGCGACCGCGGCACCGCCCGGAACACCGCCTGCCGGAAGCCGGTCAGCACCAGGATCGTGATGATCACGCCCTCCCAGACGACCAGGCCCATGGCCTGCGCCCAGGTCATCTGCGGCGCGATCACATAGGCCAGCACCGCGTTCAGGCCCAGCCCGGTGGCCAGGCCGATCGGGAACCGGCCGTAGACGCCCATCAGGATGGTCACCAGGCCGGCGATGAGTGCGGTCGCAGCGGCCACCATGGCGATCGAGGTGGCCACGTTGGCGCCGATCACCTGTCCCGCGGCATCCAGCTTCGGCAGGCCGGACAACAGCAGCCCCTGCGAATCGGTGGCGGTGCCGATGATCAGCGGGTTGAGCGCCACGATGTAGGCCATCGTGAAGAAGGTGACCAGCCCGCCGCGGACCTCGCGGGCGATGGTGGAACCCCTCTTGGTGATCTCGAAGAAGGCGTCCAGGCCGGACGGCGTCCGGGTCTCGGCCGGCGCCTGAGAACTGTTGACCATGGCGAGAAACCTAGGCGCGCCGCTCCGATCGATTCGCGCCGTCTCACAGCGGGCTGCCACGTCGTCCGGATGACGGAAACCCCCGTGTCATCCCGTCGAACACCAGGATCCGGTGGAGCCCGGGATGACGGAGGAAGTGCGTCCCGGGCGACGGCCCGAGCGGCGTCCAGCGCGCTCTACAGTGGAACCGTGACCGACGACCACACCCCCCATCTGCCGACCCTGCAGGCACCGGTGAAGGCGCTCGACCCGCACGGCGTCCAGATCGTGGGCCTCGGAACCGCGCTGTTCGTGATCGGCACGCTGATCTGCTGGTGGCAGCTGCCGACGCTGGCGAGCATCGGCAAGGGTTGGTGGCTGTCCACCGCGGTGGTCGGCAGCGGCATCGGGGTGTTGGCGCTGGCCGTGCTGCTGATCCTGCGCCGCCGCCGGATGCGCTGAGCCCGCGGGCGGTCCCGGCTGGGCAGACCGATCCCCGAGACCCGACCTCAGCGTTCGTTGCGCGGATTCCAGGCGACGCCCGTCGGGCCGGTGTAGACCTGCCGCGGACGGTAGATCCGGCCCTTCGGGTTGTCGTTGATCTCCTTCCAGTTCGCGATCCAGCCGGGCATCCGGCCGATCGCGAACATCACCGTGAACATCTCCAGCGGGATGCCGATGGCGCGCAACAGGATGCCGGAGTAGAAGTCCACGTTGGGGTAGAGCCGGCGGTCGATGAAGTAGTCGTCGGAGAGCGCCGCCTCCTCCAGCTCGCGGGCGATCTCCAGCAGCGGGTCGGTCTTCTCCAGTTGGCCGAGGACGTCGTCCACCGCCTTCTTGAGGATCTTGCTGCGCGGGTCGAAGTTCTTGTAGACCCGGTGCCCGAAGCCCATCAGCTTCACCCCGGCGTCCTTGTTCTTCACCCGGGTGACGAACTCGGACACCGGCATCCCCGAGTCGCGGATCTGCTGCAGCATCTGCACCGCCGCCACGTTGGCGCCGCCGTGCAGCGGCCCCCACAGCGCACAGACGCCCGCGGCGCAACTGGCGAACAGGTTGGCCTTCGAGGACCCCACCATGCGCACCGTCGAGGTGGAGCAGTTCTGTTCGTGGTCGGCGTGCAGCATCAGGAACAGGTTGAGCGCGGCGGCCACCTCGGGCGTCGGCTCGTAATTGCGGTAGGGCACCGAGAACATCATGTGCAGGAAGTTCTCGGCGTACTTCAGGTCGTAGCGGGGGTACACCAGCGGCTCGCCGATCGAGGCCTTGTAGGCGGCCGCGGCGATGGTCCGGACCTTGGACATCAGCACGGCCGCGGCCCGCTCCATGTCGGCGTCGTCGTCGATCTGGATCACCCCGTGATCGTGCGCGCTGAGCGTGTTGATCATGGCCGACAGGATCGCCATCGGCGGCGCGGTCTGCGGGAAGGCATGGAAGTGCTTGCGCATCACCTCGTCGATCATCGCCGACTCGCCGAGCAGGGCCGAGAACCGGTCCCGCTCCTCGACGGTGGGCAGCGAACCGAAGATCACCAGCCAGGCGGTCTCGACGAACGACGAGCGACCGGCCAGGTCCTCGATCGGAATGCCCCGATAGCGCAGAATGCCGGCGTCCCCGTCGATGTAGGTGATCGCCGACCGGCAGGAGCCGGTGTTGCCGTAGCCGTCATCCAGGGTGATGTAGCCGGTCATATCGCGCAGCTTGGAGATGTCGATCGCACGTTCACCCTCGGAACCGACCACGGTGTCGAGTTCATACACGGTGCCGTCGAGTTCGAGCCTGGCAGGTCCGGACATGTGGTCTCCTTCGCCCAAGGGATGCCGTGGGGCACACGATAACGGGTATGGCGCCCCCGGCGTCGAGCGCCCACGTCGGGCGTCCACCGCGGGGATCGCCCGGGTGCAGGTCGTCTCGGCGGGCCGAACCATGCCGGCGACGGCGGCGCGCGAGATCCCGGGGCGAGCCCGGGATGACCGAGGACGCAGCCACGTCATCCCGGCGGACGCCGGGATCCGAGGCGAACCCGGATGCCGGGCTGGGGACGAACGCTCAACCTGCCCGGCAGGACCGCCGGACACGTCGAGGTGCGCTCAGAAGATGCTGGTGTCGAGACTCACGGTGTCCCAGGCCGGTTGCCGGAGTTGTTCGCCCCGGCTGACCTCGGTGGCATCCGAATGCGCACCGCAACCGTGGTCACGGCTGACCACCCGGCCATCGCTCGGGGTGTACTCGTTGGCGCACGCCCCGAACACGCGGCCCAGCGGCCCCGACAGCGCCACGAAATAGGCGCAGGTCTCACAGACGCCGGGCGCCTGCGTCGTCATCGGGTTGTCGGGCCCGCCGTCGCCGGCCAGCCAGCGCTCCGCCGCGTCGTCGCGGCCCTCCGCGGACAGCACCCGTTCCCGGCCCAGCCCCAGCTCGGCGACCACGGCACGGGTGGCCGACCACTCGGCCGGCTCCATGTCCGGCGGCATGTCGGCGGCGGTGAAGCCCGGCTCGACCCGCGGATCGTTGTCGGGGGTCGGCATGATCACGCCGGGCGACAGGTCGCCGGGGCCGACCCGATCCGACCAGGGCACCCAGGTCGGCGCCAGCAGCGAATCCGGCCCGGGCAGCAGCGTGACCTCGCTGACCGTGACCACTCTGGCCCGGGACGCCCGCGCCACCGTCACCTGCCAGCTCCACCCCGGGTAACCCGGGTGCGGGCACGCGAACAGGTGGGTGGCCACCCGGACGTCCTCGACGATGACCCCGAGGTGCTCGCCGACCCCCATCGCGCCGGCGCGACCGATCGCCGCCGCCCGCGCCAACTCGACCGCCTCCGCACAGGCGCGATCGAGGGCCTCGGCGACCGGCATGCTCAGAGCTCCAGTTCGTCGGCGACGGCGCGCAGCACGGCGGCCACCTTGCCGGCCACCTTCGGATCGGGGTGCCGGCCCCGCCGGTAACCGTTGCCGATGCCGTCCAGCATCTTGATCAGGTCCTCGACGATCACGGCCATCGCATCGGGCGACTTGCGGGACGCCTTGGACAGCGACGGCGGCGCCTCCAGCAGATGCACGCTGAGCGCCTGCTCGCCGCGCTTGCCGTCGATGATGCCGAACTCGACCTTCTGACCACGCTTCAGGCTGGTCACGCCGGCCGGCAGTGCCGACGAGCGGACGTAGACGTCGTCGCCGCCGGAATCCTTGGAGAGGAAGCCGAAGCCCTTCTCCGCGTCGTAGTACCGAACCCTGCCTGTTGGCATGACCTTCTCCTGTTCACAACCTGGTTGCGGACACGCCCAAAGGACGGCGTGCAGAACCGCGACCATCAGCGTATCGAACGCCTCGGCCCTGGGTGGCATCCGGCCGAAGCCGTGGGAGGCCCGATGACTATCATGAGCCCATGGCGAACTGGACGGACGGGCCCGAGTACGCGCCCCTGGATCGTCCCGCCGCCTTCCAGACTCCGGCGGCGGAGCCGCTGGAGGTGCCGGTGGCGGCACCCAACCTCGCCGCCGGGGCTCCGACGGTCCAGCCGGCCTGGCGGGCGCCGGAGGCCGCGTCGGTGCCCCTGGAGGCGCTGGTCCCCGCCGCGACCCTGCCGCCGCGCGACCCGCGGACGGAGTTCAGCACCATCAGTTCCGTCGTGACCAGCGGCTCGGCGTGGGGGTCGGCGCATTCGACGTCCGGGACGCCGGATCGGGCCGGCTGGACGCCGGACCAGCCGCTGGGCACCTCCGCCGCGGCGTTCCAGGCCCAGTCCGCCGCGCCGGCCTTCCCGCCGCCGTCCGGCGCCCCCCGGCAGGCGGGCTTCCCGCCGCCGGCGCCGTCCGGGCCGCCACCGCCGGCGCTCAACTTCCCGCCGCCCCAGCAGTCGGCGCCGTCCTTCCCGCAACCGGGGACGCCGGACTGGTTCGCCCCGCCCCCGCAGGCGCAGTGGCATCCGCCCAACCAGACGGTGTCGGTCGCCCAGATGTGGAATGCCGCCACGCCGGGAGTGATCATTCCCCTGCTGGTCGGCGCCCTGGTCAGCCCGCTGTCGCTGGTGATGCTGGTGCTCTCGTCGGTGCTCGCCGCCCGGGTGCGGTACCGCCGCGACCAGGTCCGCCGGAGCTACGTCTGGGCCGGCACCATCCTCGCCTTCACCGGGGTGCTGAGCCTGCTCAGCTCCGACTTCGACTTCGAGACCGCCTGGGGGGTGCTGTCCGGGTGGGCCCAGCTGGCGTGCTGGGTGCTACCGATCGTCGTGCTGCTGCAGGTCGGTGCCGGCATCCGGGCCAACGAACCGCCGCAGCGGCCCTACTGAGCACGAGGGAGACCCATGAACTCCTCCTCCGGACTGGGCCAGCCGGGTCCCGGACAGCCGGAATTCGACGGTCCGGTCACCGACGGGTCGTGGTCGGCGAACGTCCCGCCGGCCCGATTCGGATCGCCGTCCGGGTATCCGCCGGCGGCCCCTCCGCAGGGCGACGGCTATCCGCCACCGGCTGGCGGGCAGCAGCCGGTACCGCAGCAGCACGGGGGGCCGGCCGGGCCATGGGGTCCCCCGTCGCTGGTGCCGTCCGGGCCGCCCGCCGGCGGTCCGCCGCGTCGCACCGGCGTCCGGGCCCTGCTGGTCGGCGGCACCCTGGTGGTCGTGGTGGCGCTCGGGCTGCTCGCCTGGCAACTGCTGCCGGGGACGCCGGCGGCGACACCGACGCCCAGCGCCGTCCAGCCGGCGACGGCGGCTCCTCCACCGGCCAGCGCGGAGCCGACCGTGGTCCGCACCCCCGACACCCCGGCGCCCACCACCAGCGCCCAGGTCACCGGCGGCAGCATCGGCCAGCCGATCCGCTTCCGGACGTCCGACGGCGAGGCGCAGGTCACCGTCACCCGGGCGACCTGGGCCGACAACGGCGTGCTGCCCCCCGCCGCCGGGATGTCGTACCTGGTGATCGACGTCACCTTCGAGGGGGTCTCCGGCGCCGTCACCACCGGGCCGTTCTTCACCGCGATCCGGCAGCCGGGCGGCGACCGGCAGATGCTGACCATCGGAGCCCAGCTCGACAGCCAACTGGCGATGCGGACGATCCGCGCCGGACAGGACAACATCGGCCAGGTCGCCTTCGAGGTCGCGCGCGGACCGGTCACCTTCGAGGTGCTCAGCGAACTGCTCGAGCCGCTGGCGACCGTGGACATTCCCGGCTGATGACCAAGCCGTTCCGTTCCCGCACGTTCGTCGAGGTCGATCCGCGGCGGCGGCCGGTGCGCAGCCGGCGCGCCGTGCGGGTGATCGTGACCGACGGCGAACGCGTCCTGATGCTCCGCGACAGCGACCCCGGGGTGCCCGGCCTGCACTGGTGGATCACCCCCGGCGGCGGCGTCGATCCGGGCGAACAACCGTTGCAGACGGCCGTGCGGGAACTGGCCGAGGAGACCGGCCTGCGGGCCCGTCCGGACGCCCTGCGCGGACCGTTGATCCGGCGGTTCGTCGTCCACGGCTACAGCGACCAGGTGCTCGGCCAGGCCGAACTGTTCTACCTGCTGCGGGTGCCGGAGCCGTTCGAACTGGACACCTCCGGGTTCACCGACGACGAGAAGGTCACCATCGGCGCCTGGGACTGGCTGCCGATCGGCGGGCTCGCCGACTCCGTGGAGCTGATCTGGCCGGCGGATCTGGCCGCGCTGATCGCGCTCGAGGCCCATCCGGATCGCTGGCCACAGGATCGCGGCGTGGTCGAGGAGTCGACGGTGGAAGCCGGGGAGCTCGGCCGGCGGGTCGTCCTAGACTGGGCGGGCTCGCCCGCCGATTGGGCGGGCCTACCCGACCCCGAGAGATGATGTCCGCCCCTTCCGCTCCCGTCGACCACCGCTACCTCGAACGCTTCCTGTGGCTGTCGCTGGCCACCGCCGTCGTGACGGTCGTACTGAAAGCGGTCGCGGCGATCCTGACCAACTCGGTCGGCCTCTGGTCGGACGCCCTCGAGTCCACCGTCAACCTGCTCGCCGCGGGCGTGGCGCTGTGGGCCATGCGGCTGTCGGCCAAGCCCGCCGACCACAACCATGATTTCGGCCACGGCAAGGCCGAATACCTCTCCGCGGCGGTCGAGGGCACGCTGATCGTGGTGGCCGCCGCGGCGATCATCGTGGGCGCGATCAACCGGTTCATCAACCCGGTGCCGCTGGAGAGCCTCGGGATCGGGGTGCTGCTGGCCGCGGTGGCGTCCGTCGGGAACCTGGTCACCGGGCTGATCCTGATCCGGGCCGGGCGCCGACACCGGTCGATCACCCTGGAGGCCGACGGCAAGCACCTGATGACGGACGTCTGGACCTCGGTCGGCGTGCTGGCCGGAATCGGGGTGGTCGGTGCGACGGGGCTGGTCTGGCTCGACCCGCTGATCGCGCTGGCCGTCGGCGTCAACATCGTCTTCACCGGTGTCGGCCTGATCCGGCGCTCCGTGGTCGGCCTGCTGGACGCCACCCTGCCGCCCGACGAGGTGGCCGTCATCCAGCAGGCGCTGGAGCCGCTGACCGACGACCCGCGGGTGCATCTCACCGACCTGCGCACCCGGGAGTCGGGCCGGCAACGCTTCGTCCAGGCCACCCTGACCGTGCCCGGCGAGTGGTCGGTGCGCCGCAGCCACGACCTGGCCGACCGGGTCGAGGAGGAGGTCGGCCGGGCGCTGCCCGGAACCGTCACCTTCGTCCACGTCGAACCGATGGAATGAGGCAACCGGCTGCCTTCGGGTAGCTCGCAAAGGTGCCGCGCGCGCAGATGAGCTTGGTGGGTGGGGGCTAGTGCTGCCCGGCGACGGATGCGTGCCTGATCTCGGTGTCGATCAGCCGGCGCCAGGAGCGGACCAGGTCGGCGTCCACGTAGGCCTTGTAGGAGCCCTGCGGCCGGGCCGGGGCGCCGATGTGGAAGGCCCGCACCCCCGCCCGGGCGAGCCACGGCACGTGGTCGGGGTGCAGGCCACCCCCGGCCATGATCACCCCCGCCTGCCAGGGGTCGGCCTTGGCCCGCTCCAGCACGTCGTCCAGGCCGTGCGCGAGGTCGCGGGCCGACCCCGCGGTGAGCACCTGGTCGAGCCGGGGCAGCCGGCGCAGCAGGGCCCAGCCCCGGTCGGGGTACAGGCAGGAGTCGATCGCCCGGTGGAAGGTCCACGGCCAGTCGCCGTCGGCGACCAACTCGCCGACCACGTGGACGTCCACCTCGCCCATGCCGTTGAGGAAGCCGAGCACCATGCCGTCCGCGCCGGCGTCCGCGTAGCTGGCCATCAGGCCCTTCAACCGGACGGCCTCGCCGCCGTCCGTGCCGTACCCGGTGCGCAGCCGCACCATCACCCGCAGCTGGACGGAGGTGGCTGCCCGCACCTTCTCGACCAGGGCCGGCTCGGGTGAGAACCCGCCGTCCTCGATGGTTCCGCAGAGCTCGATCCGGTCGGCGCCGCCCGCTTCCGCGCGTTCGGCGTCCGCCGCATGCAGCGCGATCACTTCGAGCAGCCCGCTCATGCCCGCATTATCGACGCTCACCATCCCCGCGGAGCGCTGACACGCGGAGGCGATCAGCCCACGGACGGCTCGGTCGTGACCGGCGCGTAGGCAGCCGAGTCGACGCCGCCGCGGGGCATGCCCAGGCTGGCCAGCAGGGTCGCCACCGCCGCGATCGCGACCCCGACGAAGACCCAGGTGGACGCCGACACGATGGTGGCATAGTCGTGCTCACCGTGGCCGGCGATCACGTTGGTGGCGATGGCGCCGAAGACCGCCACGCCCAGCGCGCTGCCGGCCGAGCGGGCGAAGATGTTGATGCCGGTCACCACGCCCCGCTCGTTCCATTCGACGGACGCCTGCGCGGCGATCAGCGACGGCGCCGCGATCCAGCCCAGCCCGAATCCGGTCACGAACGACACCGCGGCGACCGTCCACGGGTTGGGCCACGGGCCGCTCACCGCCAGGCCGGCGGAGCCGGCGACCGCGATCAGGCAGCCCCACAGGATGGTCGTCCGGTAGCCGTGGGCGAGGTACATCCGGCCGGCCAGGGACGCCGACAGGGGCCAGCCGAGGGTGAGCGCGGCCACCGCGACGCCGGAGACCAGCGGCACCACCCCGAGGGCGTTCTCCAGATAGGTGGGCACGAAGCTGGTGATCCCGATCAGCAGGGCGCCGACCCCCAGGGACAGGGCGGTGGTGGTCAGGATCAGCCCGCGGGTCAGCAACCGCAGATCGAGCACCGGTTCCGGCGCCCGGCGCTCCACGAACCCGAAGGCGACCAGCGCCGCAACGCCGATGCCGAAGCTGGCCAGGCTGGGCAGCGACAGCCAGGCCCACGCATTCCCGCCCTCCAGCAGCGCCAGGATGAGCGCGGTCAGTCCGAGGGTGAGCAGCCCGGCGCCGGCGTAGTCGATGCGGCGCTCCCGGCGCTCGACCCGCTCGCGGTAGAAGCGGATCAGGGCCCAGCCGGCCAGCAGACACAGCGGGATGTTGACGCCGAAGATCCAGCGCCATGAGGTGAACTGGGAGAAGATGCCGCCCAGCGCCGGGCCGACCACGGACGCGACCGCCCAGACGCTGGCGATGTAGCCCTGGACGACGGCCCGCTCGGCGACGCTGTAGAGGTCGCCGACGATCGTCATCGCCATCGGCGCGGCCGCCCCGGCGCCCAGGCCCTGAATCACCCGGAAGGCGATCAGCGCGGTCATGTTCCAGGCCACCGCGGCCAGCACCGAGCCGAGCAGGAACAGCCCGACGCCGGTGAGGATGATCGGCTTGCGTCCGATGGTGTCGGCGAGCTTGGAGTAGATCGGCACCGAGACCGCCTGGGCCAGCAGGTACACCGAGAACAGCCACGGGAACTGTTCGAACTCGCCCAGCTCCTTCACCACCGACGGCACGGCGGTGGCCAGGATGGTGGCGTCGATGGCGATCAGGCCGACGGTCAGCATCAGCGCAAGCAGCACCCGTCCCCGGTCTGATCGGAACCCGACCGAGACGGTCCGGCGCCCCTCGTCCATGCCCGCATCGCTCACCCCTGTTCCAGCCCCGATGAGCCGCCCGATATTCCCGCCGGCCCCGACTCGCCGCATCGGCCCCCGCATCCGCGCCTGAAACTGACGAGTTGATCGTGGGCAAACGACGAGCATGCTGTGGGCAAATGACGAGTACAGGGTGTGCAAGTGACGAGGATAGGCTGGGCAATCGACGAGTCGCCGCCTAGGATGCCGCCATGACGACCCACGGGATAGTGGACAGGCTGCTTCGTCCTAGGGTCGAGGAAGCACTGAGCGACACGCGCATCGTCGTGCTGCAGGGTGCGCGTCAGGTGGGAAAATCGACGCTCGCCGAGTTGATCGCCCAGGAACGCCGCAGCCTCACCGTGACGCTTGACGATGTGGACGTCCGTCGATTCGCGTCGGACGACCCAGCCGGCTTCGTCGCCCAGTTTCCCGAGGGTCTCCTCGTCATTGATGAGGTGCAGCGGGTCCCCGGACTGATCGTGGCACTCAAGGCGGCTGTCGATCGGGACAAGCGTCCCGGACGGTTCCTCGTCACGGGGTCAGCGAATCTGTTGGACCTCACCGCCACGCACGAATCGTTGGCCGGACGAGCGCAGCCGCTTGCACTGTATTCGCTGAGCCAGGCCGAGTTGGAGAAGCAGCCGGCATCGTTCGTCGACCACGCCTTCCACGGACAGCGCTTCTCCGGTCACGCGAGCGATCTGACCAGGGCCGATTACCTCGAGCGGGCGTGCAGTGGCGGCTATCCCGAAGCGCTCAACAGACCACCGGGACGGCGCCGAGAAGAGTGGTACGCAACCTACGTCACGCAAATCGTGAACCGGGATGCTCTAGACGTCTCGGGGCTGCAGCGACTCGCCGGTCTTCCGCGTCTGCTGCGGTTCATCGCTGCGCGCAGCGGAAGCGGCATGGTCTGGAGCGCGCTGGCCAGCGACGCCGGGATCCCACGCACCACGCTCGACCCATATGTCCGGCTGCTGGAAACCCTGTATCTGATTCACGTGCTGCCTGCGTGGACCGCGAATCTCTCGTCACGCGATGTGAAGCAGCCAAAGGTCTTTCTGCTCGATACCGGCCTCGCCGCCAGCCTGCTCGGGGTGACCACCGACGGCCTCGGGCCTACCGTCCCGAACAGTCCGGCCGGGGGGCTTCTCGAGGGTCTCGTGGTGGGTGAACTTCGCCGGCAACTCGGCTGGAGTTCCCAGCGGGCCAGCCTCTTCCACTACCGCGAGCAACGCGGTGCAGAGGTCGACATCGTGATCGAGGCACCCGATGGCAGGGTGGTCGGTATAGAGGTCAAAGCCGCCGCGACGGTCCAGCCCAAAGACCTCGCCGGCTTGGCCATCCTCCGCGACAAGCTGGGGCATCGATTCGTTGGTGGTTATGTGCTGCACACCGGGCCGACCGCCCGCATGGTCGCAGACCGCGTCAGCGCAGTGCCCATCGGTGCGCTGTGGGGTAGGTAAGCCTCGTTCGTCACGGACTCCGTCCGATCCGGCACATCCGTGGCCCGTCCCCAGCATCAGTTCTGCCCTGCGGGGATGATCACCTCGATCGAGCACGAGACCGCCCACTACAAGGCCCCCAACCGAGAGCCGCAACCCGTATAGCGGCGGCACGAAAGCTAGGGCGCTTCACGCGCGGAGAAACTCGACGCCGCCAACAAGATCTCGTTGGCACGCTTCCGCTCACGGTTCTCCCGCTCCAACTCCTTGATCCGCTTCGCATCACCACTGGTCGTCCCGGGACGCTTCCCCGCATTGGTCTCGGCGGCCGAGAACGAACAGCATGCGCAGAGAGGCCGGCCCATCACGCCCAACAACCGGAGGGCTCACCACATACCGTCTATCTCGGCGGGGTTCTTCAGGAGCGGGCGGACGCCTAAAGGGCCGGCCGCATGATGCGGACCGGCCCTCCGGGTGTGCGCTTCTAGGCCGCGGCGGGACTCAGAAGTCCATGCCGCCCATGCCGCCGTCGCCGCCGGCCGGCATGGCCGGGGCCTTCTCCGGCTTGTCGGCGATGACGGCCTCGGTGGTGAGGAACAGGGCCGCGATCGAGGCCGCGTTCTGCAGCGCCGAACGGGTCACCTTGGCCGGGTCGATGATGCCCGCGGCGAGCATGTCGACGTACTCGCCGGTGGACGCGTCCAGGCCCTGGCCGGCCGGCAGATTGCCGACCTTCTCGACCACGACGCCGCCCTCGAGGCCGGCGTTGCCGGCGATCTGCCGCAGCGGGGCCGAGCACGCGCCGAGCACGATCTGCGCGCCGACGGCCTCGTCACCCACGAGATCGCCGAGCGAGACCTGCTTGGCGGCCTGCAGCAGCGCCACGCCGCCACCGGCGACGATGCCCTCCTCGACGGCCGCCTTCGCGTTGCGGACGGCGTCCTCGATGCGGTGCTTGCGCTCCTTCAGCTCGACCTCGGTGGCCGCGCCGACCTTGATCACCGCGACGCCGCCGGCCAGCTTGGCCAGCCGCTCCTGCAGCTTCTCGCGGTCGTAGTCGGAGTCGCTGTTCTCGATCTCCTTGCGGATCTGGGAGACCCGGCCGGCGATCTGCTCGGCGTCACCGGCACCATCGATGATGGTGGTCTCGTCCTTGGTGACCAGCACCGAACGGGCCCGGCCCAGCAGCTCCAGGGTGACGGCGTCCAGCTTCAGGCCGACCTCCTCGGAGATCACCTGGCCACCGGTGAGGATGGCGATGTCGGTCAGCATGGCCTTGCGGCGGTCGCCGAAGCCGGGAGCCTTGACGGCGACCGACTTGAAGGTGCCGCGGATCTTGTTGACGATCAGGCCGGCCAGGGCCTCACCGTCGACGTCCTCGGCGATGACCAGCAGCGGCTTGCCCGACTGCATGACCTTCTCCAGCACCGGCAGCAGGTCCTTCAGCGAAGACACCTTGCTGTTCACGATCAGCACGTAGGGATCGTCCAGGACGGCCTCCATGCGCTCGGGATCGGTGACGAAGTAGGGGGAGATGTAGCCCTTGTCGAAGCGCATGCCCTCGGTCAGCTCGAGGTCCAGCCCGAAGGTGTTGGACTCCTCGACCGTGATCACGCCCTCCTTGCCGACCTTGTCCATCGCCTCGGCGATGATCTCGCCGACGGAGGTGTCGGCGGCGGAGATGGACGCGGTGGCCGCGATCTGCTCCTTGGTCTCGATGTCGGTGGCCTGCGCGGCCAGCTGCTCGACGATCGCGGCCACGGCCTTCTCGATGCCCTTCTTCAGGCCCATCGGGTTGGCGCCGGCGGTGACGTTGCGCAGACCCTCGCGGACCATGGCCTGGGCCAGGACGGTCGCGGTGGTGGTGCCGTCACCGGCGACGTCGTCGGTCTTCTTGGCGACCTCCTTGACCAGCTCGGCGCCGATCTTCTCGTAGGGGTCCTCCAGCTCGATCTCCTTGGCGATGGAGACGCCGTCGTTGGTGATCGTGGGGGCGCCCCACTTCTTCTCCAGGACGACGTTGCGGCCCTTGGGGCCCAGCGTCACCTTCACCGCGTCGGCGAGGATGTTCATGCCCCGCTCGAGGCCGCGGCGCGCCTCGACGTTGAATTCGATCAGTTTTGCCATGGGTGCAGGCAATCCTTCGCATCGGTGGGGTGCTCGACCCCACGGTTAGTCAGGGTGGTCGGTCAGGGTCGATGCCCGCGACGGACGGCCCGGTTGGCCTCATCGATCTGACCAGGTGGCACTCTCATGGTGAGAGTGCTAACACCATGTTTAGCACTCGACCCTGCCGAGTGCAAACGATCCGGACCCTCGATTCGCCTAGCCTGTGGCCGTGTTCACCCGGATGTCGCGCTGGATCGCCTACCCGCTGGGCTGGTTGTTGCTGATGGTCACGCCGATGCTGATCGACGGCGTCCGTGGCAGCGCCGGCCCGGTCTCGAGCGTCAACCAGTTCACCATCAGAAGTTTCGACGCACAGTACGAGGCGCGCCGCAGCGGCCCCCGGCTGGCCATCGACGTCACCGAGCGGATCACCGCCGACTTCCCGCGGCGCAACACCAACCGGGGCATCGAACGCCGGCTGGACGCCCGCTACGGCGACACCGATATCCGGCTGTCCGGCTTCAAGGTCACCGACCCGCGCGGGAAGAGCATCCCCTTCACCCGGCGCACCGAGTCCGACGGCGACATCGTGTTGCGCATCGGCAGCGCCAGCAGCTACGTGTTCGGACGCGTCGACTACGTCATCTCTTACACCATCGGGCACGCCATGGTGCAGGCCGGCGACCGCCAGGAGATCTACCTGGACGTCAACGGCACCGGCTGGCAGCAACCCTTCGATCGCGTCCGGGCCACGCTGCGGGTCGCTCCCGACCTAGCCGGCACCCTGCTCGGCGAGCAGGCCTGCTACCGCGGCCCGGCCGGCTCGACCACCCGCTGTGCGATCGCCCGCGACGGGTCGGCGTTCACCACCGAGGCCGTCACGCTGGCCCCACGGGAGAACATGACGATCGCCGTCGGCTTCGCCCCGGGCACGGTGGCAGACGCCGTCCGTGGCCCGATGCGGAGCCTGGGCTGGTGGGGGGTCGCCGGGATGCCGGCGACCGCCGCCGTCCTGCTCGCGCTGGCCCTGGTCGTGCGCCGGCAACGGCTGCGCAGCCTGCTGCTGCGCGACGACGTCCCGATCCGGTACAGCCCGCCCGACGTGCAGCCGATCCTGGCCGCCGACTTCCTGGGCCTGCCCGAGCGCGGGGCGGCCGCCCAGCTCACCCAGCTGGTCCTGGACGGACACGCCACGCTGACCAGCGAGGCGGCCGCGATCGGCACCGCCCCGCGGCCGCGCGGACGGCTGTCCCGCGGTGAACGGGACGCCGTGCGCGCCGACCTGCGGGTCCAGCTGATCGACCGCGACGGCATCGATCGCAGCGTCGCGGCGATCTGCCGGTCCCTGTTCGGGGACGGCCGGTCGATCCCGCTGGGCGGCATCCTCGGCTCCGACATCGCCGAGGCGACCCTGCAGCGGCAACGGTTGCTGCTGAACAGCGGGCTGCGCGGCAGGAGCTGGCTGGGCGGCGCCCTGCTGGTGGTCGGCTACCTGGCGTTGATCGGCTTCGGCTGGCTGCAGCTGGCGCTCGGGCTGGACGGGCTGGCCTGGCCGTTCCTGGGCGGCGGCGCGCTGGCCGTGGTGCTGCTGGCCGCCGCCGCCCACTACTACCCCACCCTGGGCCGGTTGACCTCGACCGGCAGGGAGCTGCGCGACCAGCTCGCCGGCTTGCACCGGTTCGTCACCATGGCCGAGGCCGATCGGATCGCCTGGATGCAGAACGCCGTCGACGCCCCCCGGGTATCCGGGCCGGACGACGGCAGCCTGATCGACCTGTACGAGCCGCTGCTGCCCTACGCCATCGTGTTCGGCGTCGAGGACACCTGGCGGCAGGCGCTGGGCAATCTGCACGACATCGTCCCCGAGCGGCCGGAGCGCTCGATGGACGCCCCGGCGCTGGCGTTGGCGCTGAGCTGGTCGGACTCCTCGCCGGAGTACTTCCACCGTTCCTCGCAGGTCGAGAGCTTCTGGGATTCCCGTCCGGCCTGGGGTGAGGGGTGGGTCTCCGGCGTGGGTCACGGCATCGGCGAGGCGTTCGACTCGTGGGCCACCTCGCGCGACGACGACCGGGGCGGTTCCTGGGGTTCGGGAGGCGGCTCGTCCAGCTCCTGGAGCTCGTCGTCGAGCTCGTCCGGGTCGTCCGGGGGCGGCTCCTCCGGCGGCGGCGTGGGCGGCGGGGGTGGCGGCGGCTGGTGAAACCGGGAGCCCCGCGGGACACTGCGGTCATGCCGCATCAGCCGACGACGCTCAGCCGGGCACAGCGCCTCCGCCGCGCCGGCAACCTGGTCAACCTGTCGACGCCGCTGGGCCTGCTGATCGCGACCGTCGGTGCCGCGCGCCGGCGTCCGGGGCCGAACGGGTTGACGCTGGCCGAGGGCTACACCATTCCCTTCCCGCCGGCGGGTGCGTTCACCGTCGGCAACGTGGTGATCACGCCGCTGACCTTCGCCGCCCTGACCGCCCGGCAAGCCGAGGTGATGGAGCACGAGGACGCCCACGCCTGGCAGTACCTGTGGTGCGGCGGGCTGCCCTTCCTGCCGCTGTACGCGCTGGCCGCGGGCTGGTCGTGGCTGCGCACCGGGGACGTGGCGTCGGCGAACCCCTTCGAGCGGGCCGCGGGCCTGGCCCGCGGTGGTTACCGGGAGGCGCCGGTGAACAACGCCGGCTTCCGCACGCTGGCCCGGGCGGCTCAGACCTTGACGTTGAAGCCGAGGCGCTTGGCCGAGCGCTCGCGCTGACGCGCCGCCCGCTGCCGGCGTAGCCGCTTGACCAGCAGCGGGTCGTGGGCCAGCGCCGCTTCGGTGTCGATCAGGTCGTTGAGCAGCTGGTAGTACCGCGGGGCCGACAGGTCGAACCGCACGCGGATCTCGGCCTCCTTGGTGCCGGGGAACGACCACCACTGCTTCTCGAAGTCGAGAATGGCGGCCGCGCGCTCGCTGAGCGGGGCTGCCGGTCGGGCGACGGGGTCGGACATGCCGCCGATTCTAGGCGGAAATCACAGCGATGTCATTCGTCCGGGACGGGACGGCGCACACGCACCTCGGGACCCTCCGCGGGGGTCGGCTAGAGTGTTGGTGCTCCGGTCGCCATGGCGGCGGCCATGCCACGCCCCCACGCTAGAGGACGACAGATGCAGCCACTCAGCGGCACCGTACAGCGGTACGCATGGGGCACCCACGACGCCATTCCCACGATTCTCGGACGCCCGGTCGACGGCGAACCCATCGCCGAGTACTGGCTGGGGGCGCACACCTCCTCGCCGTCGCTGCTCGAGGGACGCACCCTGGTCGAGCACATCGCGTCCGGGCCGCGGGTGCTCGGCAAACGCTCCCGCGAGGCCTTCGGCGAGCAGTTGCCCTACCTGATGAAGCTGCTGTCGGCCCGGCACGCGCTGTCGATCCAGGCCCATCCCTCCCGCGAGCAGGCGATCGACGGCTTCGCCCGCGAGACCCGCGCCGGCATTCCGCTGAACTCCCCCGAACGCACCTACAAGGACAGCTGGCCCAAGCCCGAGATCCTGATCGCGCTGGAGGAGTTCCACAGCCTCGCCGGCTTCCGCGACCCGCACGAGACCGCCGCACTCTTCGCCGCGCTCGGCGTGGCCGACCAGCTGGGTTCGGTGATCGGACCGCTGACCGAGCGCAAGGGCGCGGCGGCGATGGCCGAGGTCTTCCTCGACGTCCTCAGCCTCGACGACGACCGCCGGCACCTGGTGAACGAGACCGTCGCGGCCGCCATGCATCACCGGGACGACGGCGGTGAACTCGGCGAGTTCGCCCGCACCGCGTTGGAGTTGGACGCGGTCTTCCCCGCCGATCCCGGCATCCTGGCGGCGCTGCTGATGAACCGGCTGCTGCTGCAGCCGGGCGATGCGCTGTTCGTGCCGGCCGGCATGATGCACGCGCACCTGCGCGGCACCGGGGTGGAGATCATGGCGAACTCGGACAACGTGATCCGTGGCGGCCTGACCAAGAAGCACATCGACGTGTCCGAACTGGTCGCCGTGGTCGACTTCAATCCGTGGCTGCCCGACGTGCTGCAGCCGCGGAGCACCCGGCCCGGCATCTTCAAGTACGAGACGCCGTGCAGCGAGTTCGAGGCCTGGCGGATGTCCGCCGACGCCGCCACGGGGCCGGTGCGGGTGCCCGGCCGGGGTTCGGCCCGCATCCTGCTGGTCACCGAGGGGCGCTGCGTGCTCGACGACGGGCACTCCCGGCTGGAACTGCCGCGCGGACGGGCGGCCTTCCTGTCCGCCGAGGAACGCGACGTCTACGTGCACGGCACCGCCGAGTTGTACGGCACCTCGTCCGGCATCCGCTGAGAGCTGCCCCATCCGTCGTCCCGGGCTCGACCCGGCACCTCCGGACGCCCCCGCCGCATCCGTCGTCCCGGGCTCGACCCGGGACCTCCGCGCGGCCCCCCGCATCTGCAGCGCCGGGCCGGCGAGATCCCGGCGTTCGCCGGAATGACGCGGCGCCGAGCGTGGGTACGGCACAATGGTGGACGGCCGCGCGTCCGGCCTATTGCCTCCGTAGCTCAGTTGGTAGAGCTCCCGCCTTGTAAGCGGATGGTCGCGGGTTCGAATCCTGTCGGAGGCTCGTGTTACCCCGCAGCCAGTGGGCCGAGATCATCTCCCGCGACCCCGGCCATTCCCAGCGCTACATCGACCGGTTCGCGATGCTCGCGGCCCAGGGCCACGACCTGGTCGGCGAGGCCCGGCTGATCGATGCCATGGTCGGACGCGGCGCCACCGTCCTGGACGCCGGCTGCGGTCCCGGCCGGCACTGCGGCTACCTGCACCGCGCCGGTCATCGCGTGGTCGGGGTCGATCTCGATCCCGCGCTGATCGCGGAGGCCGGGCGGGCCGAGCCCGGACCGGTCTACGTGGTGGGCGACCTCGCGTCCTACGAACTACCGGCCGACGCCCCGCAACGCTTCGACGCGATCCTGTGCGCGGGCAACGTGTTCGGCTTCCTGCATCCCGACACCCGGCGTCCGGTGCTGGCCGGTTTCGCCGAACGGCTGGCCGACGAGGGCCGTGCCGTGGTCGGTTTCGGCGCCGGCCGCGGCTACGCCTTCGACGACTTCTTCGCCGACGTCGAGGCGGCCGGACTGGCACGCGAGCAGACCTTCTCGACCTGGGATCTGCGGCCGTTCACTCCCGAGTCGGGGTTCGTCGTGGCGGTGTTGGGTCGGGCCGTCCGAGATCCGCGGGCCAGTGAGCCCGGGCACGGCGGGTCGTGGCCCGGAGGACCCACTGGACCGCACCTTTCAGGCTCGGCGACCATCCGTCCGGCGCCGGGCACCACGGTCACGTAGGGTCTCAATGACCCCTCTGACCAGGAGCCCAGTCATGACCAACACCCCCGATCAGCCTTCGACCCCCGGAGGTGGCGCACCGTCCGCCCAGCCGGCGGTGCAGCCTAGCCCGCCGATGCCACCCCAACCGGTGTTCCTCCCGCAACCGCCCCGCGAGCGGTCGTTCCGCCGTGGCTTCGGGCTGGGCGCCGGTGCCGGTCTCGGCGTGGGCACCGTCCTGCTCGTGCTCGGCATCATCGGGTCGCTGATCACCGCCCTGATCTACGGCGCGGTGATCGGTGCGGCGGTCAGCGGGGCGTCCGGGCCGCGGATCTCCGGGCTGGAGACCATCTGGGGCTCCGAGACCGCGACCCCGGCCCAGACCGTCCTGGCGATTCCGATCGAGGGCGTCATCCAGGCCGAGGGTGGCGACGGATTCGCCCTCACCGCGTCCACCTACGGCTATGAGATCGCCCGCACCCTGGACGGCCTGGGCACCGACGACGCCGCCGGTGTGGTGCTGCTGATGAACACCCCGGGCGGCACCATCAACGGCTCGCGGGCGATCGCGGACGCCGTGGAACGCTACCAGCGCCGCACCGGCAAGAAGGTGGTGGCGTTCGTCCAGGGCATGTCCGCCTCCGGCGGCATGTACGCGATGGCCGGCGCGGACAGGATCATCGCCGATCACGGCACGCTGGTCGGCAGCATCGGGGTGATCTTCGGCCCGTTCGTCCGCTACCGGGACGTGGTGGCCACGTCCGGCAGCATCCTCGAGCCCGGCGTGTCGACCGCCGGCGGGATCACCCAGGAGTACCTCACCCAGGGCAAGGGCAAGGACTTCGGCAACCCGTTCCGCGACATGACCGCGCAGGAGCGCAAGGTGATGAACGACGGCATGGCGAACGAGTACGGCGAGTTCGTGGCGTGGGTGGCGAAGAACCGCGACATTCCCGCCCAGCGGATCATCGACGACCTGGGCGCCTACATCTACGACCCGAAGACCGCGATCGCCAAGAAGCTGATCGACGCGCAACTGGGCCCCGACGAGGCCTTCCGGGACACGATGCAGCTGATGGGCCTGGACGCCGCGACCGCCCGCATCGCCAAGCGCAAGGCGGCCAGCGCGCTCGAGCAACTGCTCGGCGCCTCGTCGCGGATCTACGGCTACCAGGCGGCGGCCCCGGCCGGCACCAAGGCGTCCAGCGTCCTCTGCACCGGCGCCCCGCAGCCCTTGCTCTGGCACGGACCGGTCACGGCGTTCTGCGGCTGAGGCTCGCCGTCCTTTCTTCATCCCGGCCTTTCGTCATCCCGGCCTCTTGTCATCCCGGCGAACGCCGGGATCTCCGCGCAGGCACACGGCGCCGGGTTGGAGATCCCGGGTCGAGCCCGGGACGACGGAAGGGGCCGGTCCGCCCACCATGGAGTCAGCCGCGGCAGCGGATGACTTCATGTC
>JAANMX010001860.1_pt1 | contig 22663 bp, 19 predicted proteins | sample 7279681 | NCBI WGS metagenome assembly JAANMX01 (sample SAMN14094542, study PRJNA606508) | bioreactor metagenome | isolation source: A lab-scale SPAN reactor treating ammonium-rich wastewater day 351 | place: Ireland: Galway | collected 2018-01-01
TTCTCAGCAAAAGCCACCAACTTGTCTTCGATGTTGAACCGGGTAATCTGGACGCCTGCCAAGATCATGGGCTTCTTAGCTGTTGCCAACCAACCCAATCTCCACCACGCGGCCCCACACCCCACAGACCACCTGATCCGCCAGCGGGATGCCGGTCTTGTCGGCAATCCCCTGCAAAGCATCGGCCACCGTGGCGCCTTCCGGCAATTGCAACGCCCATTCCAGCAGCTTGCCGGGCGCCGTCGACACCACCACGGTGATGCACAGGCCCTGTTCAGCCATACACCTTCTCTGCGCGCTTGACGAACGCATCCACCATGCTCGCGGCAATGCGGTCAAACACCGGCCCCACCAGAGTGGCCAGGGGCGCACTGTCAAAGCCGTAGTTCAGTTGCAGTTCCACACGCGATGCACGCTGGCTGCCGTCGCCCACGCGGTGGAAATGCCAGTCCCCGTCGAGCCGCGAAAATGGCCCCTTCACCAGCTGCATCTGCACCCGGCGCCCGGGCTCATGCAGATTGCGCGTGACGAACGTCTGGCGGATGCCGCTGAGCGAAATACCGATCTCCGCCAGCATGCCCTCGCCGTCCTGTTCCAGCACCTGGGCGCGGTCGCACCAGGGCAGAAACTGGGGGTACTGCGCCACCCCTGTGACCAGATCGAACATCTCTTCGGGGCTGTACCAGATCAGTACGGACTTGTTGACGGTTTTCATGAAAAGCTGCGATGCACTGGCAATGGGCGCCAAGAACTGCCCGGATGGCTGGACGAAACTAGAATGGCTGTTGCGCGATGGCTGCAATTGTAGGGAGGGCTTCAATCTCCCGGCTGACATCGCATTGATTCCAGATGGCCAAGAAACCCGAAACATCCTCTCGCATTGCCGACAATAAAAAAGCGGCCTACAACTATTTCTTCGAGGAACGCCACGAGGCGGGCGTGGTGCTGCAAGGCTGGGAAGTCAAGGCGCTGCGAGCAGGCAAGGTGCAACTGACCGATGGCTACGTGGTCATTCGCGAGGGCGAGCTGTTCCTGATCGGTTGCCAGATCAACCCGCTCAACACGGCCTCGACGCATGTCACCCCCGAATCCGCACGCACCAAGAAGCTGCTGCTGAAAAAAGACGAGATCAAGCGCCTGATCGGCAAGGTCGAGCAAAAGGGCTACACCCTGGTGCCGTTGAATCTGCACTGGAAAAACGGCTTCGTGAAATGCGAGATCGCCCTGGCCAAGGGCAAGGCCGAGCACGACAAGCGCGACACCATCAAGGACCGCGAGGGCAAGCGCGAGGTCGAGCGCGCCATGAAGAGCCGCCACCGCTGATCTTTTTTGGCGGATGATGGAATAAACCACCCCCGCCCGGTGTTTGTCCCGATGCATGGCCGCCATCCCGCGCGGTCGGCACCCACCCGGAGACACGCAATGAAAAAGCTCGGTTTGATGATGGCCGCCCTGGTACTGGCCGGCTGCCAGTCCATGCCACAGGCCCAGGTCAAGGTGCAGGACGGTGTTCTGGTCGGCCCCAACGGCATGACGCTCTACACCTTCGACCGCGACACAGCGGGCAGCGGCAAGTCCGTCTGCAACGGCCCCTGCGCCACCAACTGGCCCCCTCTGAAGGCCGAAGGCCCCGCGCCGGGCGGTGACTACAGCACCGTGCAGCGCGACGACGGCGGCATGCAGCTGGCCTACAAGGGCAAACCGCTGTATTTCTGGATCAAGGACACCAAGCCCGGCGACAAGACCGGCGACGGCGTGAACCAGGTGTGGCGCGCCGCCAAGCCCTGAAGACCACGGCTGGCTCCGCATGGACCCGCACCGAATCGTCGACCATGTGCCCGCCCTGCGGCGCTATGCGCGCCTGCTCACGGGTGATGCATGGGCTGCCGATGATCTGGTGCAGGACACCCTGGAGCGCGCCTGCCGCAAATGGCTGCTCTGGCGCTCGGGCAGCAACCTGCGGGCGTGGCTGTTCACGCTGATGCACCATCTTTACCTGAACCAGCGGCGCGGCGCCCCGCCCTTGCAGACGGTCGATATCGATACCCTGCACGAGGGGCTGCCAGCGCCTGCCCAGGACACCGACGGCGCCCTGGACATTGAACGCTGCCTGCTGCGCCTGCCCGCCGAACAGCGTGCCGTGCTGCTACTCGTGGCGCTCGAAGACATGGCCTATGCCGACGCTGCCCGCGTGCTGCAGATTCCGGTGGGCACGGTGATGTCGCGCCTCTCGCGCGCCCGGGCCCGTCTGCGCGAACTCATGGAGCCCATGCAGGCACCGGCGCAGCCCCCTGCCCTGCGTCGGCTGAAATGATCCGAAGCCCCGCCATGCACGAACGCACACCGCATTCCATCGACGAGAACGATCTGCACGCCCTGGTGGACGGCCAGCTGCCCCCGGCGCGCGCGCAGGGCCTCCGCGACCTCCTCGACGCCGCAGACGCCAGGCGCCTGGCGCAATGGGAGGCACAACGCACGTCCTTGCGTGGCCTGCATGCGGGCATGGAGGAGGAACCCCTGCCCGAACCCCTGCGCACCACGGCCACACGGCTGCAGGCCCTGCAAGACCGGCAGACCCGGATCTGGCACCTGGGAGGCATGGCCGCCTCGGTGCTGCTGGCCTTTGCCCTGGGGTGGACGCTGCATGGGCAGTGGCATCCTCCACCCCCGGCGATGGCGGCTTCCGTGGCCAATGCGCAGCGCTTCGCCCAGCAAGCGGCCGTGGCCCACGCGGTCTACCAACCCGAGCAGCGCCACCCGGTGGAGGTGGCGGCCACCCAGCAGGAGCATCTGGTGCAATGGCTTTCCAAACGACTGGGGCGCCCTTTGACGCTGCCCGTGCTCACGCCACAGGGCTTTGAACTGGTGGGTGGGCGCCTTTTGCCGGGCGAGAGCGGCGCGCGCGCGCAGTTCATGTACCAGAACCCGGCGGGACAGCGCATCACCCTGTACCTGGGCGCGCTCGACGGCGCAGATGCAGCGGCCGGGACGGCCTTCCATTTGCACACCAGTGGCCCGGTGCCCGCCTTCTACTGGCTGGACGAGGGCTTCGGCTACGCACTCAGCGGGCCGCTGGAGCGCAATGCGCTGCTGGCACTGGCCACCGCCGTGCACCAGCAGCTCTGAGCCCGGGCAAGGCCCGGACGGCGCCGATCAGCGCAGCGCCGCCAAAGGGTGCGCGTGCGCGGGCCAGGGGCTCACAAAGAACGGCGCCACCATCTCGGGCGTCACCTCCTCGATGCGCGCCGGACGCCAGCCGGGGCTGTGGTCCTTGTCCACGGCCAGGGCGCGGATGCCTTCCACCGTCTCGCTCTGGCCGGGGCGCAGGAAGAAGCAGTGGCGCACCATGTCGCGCTCCATGCGCAGATCCTGCGCCAGATCCATGCCGCGCGCGCGGCGGATCTGTTCCAGCACCACGTTCAGCATCAGCGGGGAACGCTTGCGCAAGGTGGCCGCCATGCTGCGCGCCCATTCGCTATCGGCAGTTTCCAGCGCCGCCGTGATGGCCGCCACGCTGTCGAGCGAAAAATACTGATCAATCAGGCCTCTGACGCCCGTCAATTGGGCATCAGCAGCTACCATTTTAGAAGCAACAAAGGCTTTTACGGCAGCGCCGTCGGCAAAGGTCTGCGTACCCAGGGCGTCCCAGACCGGGGCCTGCGCGTCCAGCGGCAGGCAGCCGTCGGCCAGGCCGAAAGCAATGGCATCCCCTGCGCCGATGGTGTCGCCTGTCAACGCGAGCCATTCGCCGACATGACCAGGGCAACGCGAAAGAAAATAGCCGCCTCCCACGTCAGGGAACAGGCCGATGGCCGTCTCGGGCATGGCCATCTTGGTACGCTCGGTCACCAGGCGCAGCGCAGCGCCCTGGCTGATGCCCATGCCGCCGCCCATGACGATGCCGTCCATGAACGCGATGTAGGGCTTGTTGTAGTTGTGGATCAGGTGGTTGAGGGCATATTCCTCGGTGAAGAAGTCCTCGATTTCCGGGTTGCCCGTGCTGCCCGCCTGGTGCAGGAAGCGGATGTCACCGCCCGCGCAGAAAGCGCCAAACGGCCCTTCCTTGTTGCTGCCCCGAATGGCGACGGCCAGCACTCTGGCGTCGTTCTGCCAGGCCAGCAGCACCGCCATCAGATCGCGCACCATGCCCAGCGACAGGGCATTGAGCGCCCTGGGGCGGTTGAGCGTGATGCAGCCTACCTGGCCCCGAATCTGTGCCAACACCTCACCGGTCATCTCCGTCATTTCTGTTCCTTCCAACCCAGTAGTTCATTGAAAACCAGCGCGCCGATGACCAGCGCACCGCCCGTCAGCACCGAAGGCGCCGGGCGCTCACCCGCGCCCACCCACGCCAGCACGATGCCGAAGATCACTTCCAGCAGACCCAGCAACGCCAGTTCAGGCGCCTTGAGCACGCGGCCACAGCGCACTGCCAGCACACACGGAATCGCCAGTTGCACCAGCCCGAGCACGGCCAGCAAGGTCAGATCGTGTGCATTGGCCTGAAATGGCCAGGCCAGCGGCAGCGTGGCCAGCGATGAGAGCACCGCGCCGATCAGCACGGCCGGCATCAGATCGACCGCGTGGCCATGGCGCTGGGAATGCTGCACCACCGTCCAGTTGACGGCGGCGGCCACCGGCACGCACAGCGCCACCAGCGTGCCCACCAGCGGGAGCCCCGCCATCTGGGAGCCGTACATCCAGGCAATCCCCAGGCCCGCCAGCGTGATGGCGCCCCAGGTGCGCGGCGCGATGCGGTGTCCGATGAAGATCCAGGCGAACAACGCCGTGAGCAACGGGCCCACAGCCATGGTCACCAGCACATTGGCCACCGGCATGAGCATGAGGGCCACCATGAAGGCGGTGAACATCACGCTCCAGCACAGGCCGGAAATCCACAGCGCCCGGCCACCGCTGCGCAGCGTGCCCAGCACGGCACGCCCCTGCACGGCCGGCAGGATGACAAGCAGTGCCAGCAAGGTGAAGAAACTGCGCCAGAACGTCACCTCGAAGCTGCGCGCATGCTCCAGATGTCGCGTCACCACCCCGGCGATCGACCACATCAGCGTGACGGCCACCATGAGCCAGACCGCGCGGCCATGCGTCAACTTCACAGCAGGCACTCCTCGCCAACCGACCGCAGAGGCACCGCCAGCGATGCTTCGCCCCACAACGCTGCCAAAGGCCGCGGAGCAGGCCATGCCAGCGGACGCCGTGGAACGGGCTTTGCCCGGCCACTGGCGTCGTCCCCCCTCCCGCAGGAGAGGGGGGAAGGCGCGAAGCGCCTCAGGGGGGTGTCCCGATCAGTCACGGCTGGCGCGCTTGCGCTCATGTTCCTTCAGGAAGCGCTTGCGCAGGCGGATGGACTTGGGCGTGATCTCCACCAGTTCGTCGTCCTCGATGAACTCCACGCCGTATTCCAGCGTGCAATCGATCGGGGGCGTGATCTTGATCGCGTCTTCCTTGCCCGAGACGCGGAAGTTGGTCAGCTGCTTGGTACGCGTGGCGTTCACCACCAGATCGTTGTCGCGGCTGTGGATGCCGACGATCATGCCTTCGTAGACGGGATCGTTGGCGCGCACGAACATGCGGCCACGGTCATCGAGCTTGCCCAGGGCGTAGGTGAAGATTTCACCGTCGTCCATGGAGATCAGCACGCCGTTCTTGCGGCCCGCGATGTCGCCCTTGTGCGGTTCGTAGCTGTCGAAGATGTTGGCGATCAGGCCCGAACCCCGCGTCAGGTTCAGGAACTCGTTGGTGAAACCGATCAGGCCACGCGCCGGAATGCGGTATTCCAGGCGCACGCGGCCCCGGCCGTCGGGCTCCATGTTCACCAGTTCGCCCTTGCGCTCGCCCAGCGCCTGCATCACGCCGCCCTGGTGCTGCTCTTCGATGTCGGCGGTCACCAGCTCGATAGGCTCGTGCTTGACACCGTCGATGTCCTTGAACACCACGCGCGGCTTGGAAACGGCCAGCTCGTAGCCTTCACGGCGCATGTTTTCCAGCAGGATGGTCAGGTGCAGTTCACCACGGCCAGCCACTTCAAAAACGCCGTCTTCATCGGTTTCTTTCACCCGCAGGGCCACGTTGTGCTGCAGTTCCTTCTGCAGACGGTCCCAGATCTGGCGGCTGGTGACGTACTTGCCTTCGCGGCCCGCCAGCGGCGAGGTGTTCACGCAGAAGTTCATGATCAGGGTGGGCTCGTCCACCTTGAGCATGGGCAGGGGCGCGGGGTTGGCGGGGTCGGTCACGGTCACGCCGATACCAATGTCGGCGATGCCGTTGACCAGCACGATGTCGCCCGGGCCGGCTTCCTGCGCCTGGACACGTTCCAGACCCTGGAACGTCAGCACCTGGTTGACGCGGCCCTTGAAGGACTTGCCATCGGGGCCTTCCATCACCAGCACATCCATGTTGGGCTTGATCGTGCCCTGGCTGATGCGGCCCACGCCGATACGGCCCACAAAGGTGGAAAAGTCGAGCGCCGAAATCTGCAGCTGCAGGGGTGCCGCCGGGTCGCCATTCTGGGCCGGCACATGCTTGAGGATGGTGTTGAACAGAGCCGACATGTCGGGGCCCCACTGTTCGCCGGGCGTTCCTTCCTCCAGCGAGGTCCAGCCGTTGATGCCCGAGGCATACACCACGGGGAAGTCGAGCTGCTCGTCGGTGGCGCCGAGCTTGTCGAACAGGTCAAACGCAGCATTGACGACCTTGTCCGGATTGGCACCGGGCTTGTCCACCTTGTTCACCACCAGGATGGGACGCAGGCCCAGGGCCAGTGCCTTCTTGGTCACGAAGCGGGTCTGGGGCATGGGGCCTTCCTGCGCGTCGATCAGCAGCACCACGCCGTCCACCATGGACAGTGCGCGTTCCACTTCGCCGCCGAAGTCCGCGTGGCCGGGGGTATCCACGATGTTGATGTGCGTGCCTTCCCAGCTCACAGCGCAGTTCTTGGCCAGGATGGTGATGCCGCGCTCGCGCTCGATGGCGTTGTTGTCCATCACGGTATCGACCACCTTTTCGTGCTCGGCGAAGGTGCCGGACTGGCGCAGCAGCTGGTCGACCATGGTGGTCTTGCCATGGTCGACGTGGGCGATGATGGCGATATTGCGGATTTGTTTGCTCATAGTTTTTCCAATATGCCGCTGGCTTTGAGGTGCGGCGTGCCTTCCAAAATTTGTTGAATTTCCAGCGGACTCAGGAGCCTGTCGGGCACCAGCTCCCCGCCTGCGATATGACCGACCCCGAGCAGCGCCCGGGGATGATCGGCAAAAACAGCCACGGCCGGAGCATCCGGCCAGGGGCCCCGGCGACGCAGGCCCGAGAGAAACCGGCCTGCATTGTCGCTGTCGAGCGTGACACGCACATGGCCCGCCAGCAGCGCTTCGGGCGGCTCCAGGCAGGCCAGACGCGCATCTTCGTCCATGGCTTCGAGCTGCGCCAGCGTGATGCAGCGCTCCACGCCAATGCCACCCGTGTCGATGCGGCGCAGGAACGTGAGATGCGCCCCGCAGCCCAGCGCCGCCCCGATGTCTTCACCGAGGGTACGGATGTAGGTGCCCTTGCTGCAGGTCACTACTATTTTAATAGCTGGTCGCGCTTGACTGTCATGGGTCAGAGCCAGATTCAATGCATGAATCACCACATCGCGCGGTGCACGCTCGACGGTGATCCCCGCGCGCGCATATTCATACAGCGCCTTGCCGTCCTTCTTGAGCGCACTGTGCATGGGCGGCACCTGTCGGATCGGGCCGGTGAACTGCTGCTGCACGGCGGCCAGACGCTCGGAGGTGAGTTGCAGCGGATCGACGGCGCGCTGCTCCAGCACCTCGCCCTCCGCGTCACCCGTGGTCGTTGTTGTGCCCAGCAAGGCGACGGCCTCGTAGGTCTTGGCCGCTTCGAGTTGCAGCTGACTGAACTTGGTGGCTGCGCCAAAGCACAGCGGCAACACACCGCTGGCCAACGGGTCGAGCGTACCCGTGTGCCCCGCCTTTTCGGCGCGCAGCAGCCATTTGGCCTTTTGCAGGGCATCGTTGCTGGTGATACCCAGCGGCTTGTCGATCAGCAGCACCCCATGCACGGGGCGCCGGACGACCCTCGTGCGCGGCGCGTTCATGCTTATTCGTCCGCTTCTTTGACGCGAGAGGAGACCGCCTTGGCGATCAAGGCGTTCATGTCGGCCGCGCGCTCCTGCGTGCGGTCGAATACAAAATGCAGCGTGGGCACCGTGTGGATGTGCAGGCGCTTGAACAGGCCGCTGCGCAAAAACCCCGCCGCTTGCGTCAAGGCTTCCTGCGTCTGCTCGGGATCGCCCGTCAGCAGGCTGTAGTAGACCTTGGCATGCGCGTAATCGGGGGTCACTTCCACGCCCTGCAGCGTCACCATGCCCACGCGCGGGTCTTTCAACTCGCGCGCGATCAGCTCCGTCAGATCGCGCTGGATCTGGTCGGCCACCTTGAAGGCACGGTTGGGGGTAGCAGATTTCTTCGCAGCCATATCAAATCCCCCCCTGAGTCGCTACGCGCCTTCCCCCTCCAGGGGGACGAAGCCCATGGCCTGGCAAAGCCAGTTCCATGGCGTCCGCTGGCATGGCTTGCTCCGCAGCCTTCGGAGAGGCTGTGTGCAATGCCCCGCTGGCGAGGCGTTGGCTGAAGGGAGTTCGAGAACTTTGCATCAAAGCGTCCGGGCGATTTCCTTGATGTCGAAGAACTCCAGCTGATCACCTTCCTTGATGTCGTTGTAGTTCTTCAGCTTGATACCGCACTCGAAGCCTTCCTTGACCTCGCGCACATCGTCCTTGAGGCGCTTGACCGAGTCGACTTCGCCGGTGTAGATCACCACGTTGTCGCGCAGCAGACGGAATTTCGCGTTGCGGTGGACCATGCCGGACGTGATGTACGAACCGGCAATCGTGCCGATCTTGGTCGCCACGAACACCGTGCGGATCTCGGCCGTACCGATGATTTCCTCGCGCTGCTCCGGGGCCAGCATGCCGGACATTGCCACACGCAGCTCGTCCACAGCGTCATAGATGATGCTGTAGTAGTGCAGATCGACGCCATTGCCCTCGGCCAGCTTGCGCGCACCGGCATCGGCCCGCACGTTGAAGCCGATCACGATGGCCTTGGAGGCAATCGCCAGGTTGATATCGGACTCGCTGATACCGCCCACGCCGGTGTACACCAGCTGCACCTTGACCTCGTCGGTCGAGAGCTTGAGCAGCGACTGCGACAGCGCCTCCTGCGAACCCTGCACGTCGGCCTTGACGATGATGGGCAGCATCTTCACTTCGCCCGCCGTCATGTCGGAGAACATGTTCTCCAGCTTGGCGGCCTGCTGCTTGGCCAGCTTGGTGTTGCGGAACTTGCCGGCGCGGTAGGTGGCGATTTCGCGCGCACGGCGCTCGTCGGTCAGCACCATGAATTCGTCGCCGGCCTGGGGCACTTCGGTCAGACCCTGGATTTCCACCGGAATCGACGGACCAGCCGTCTTGGCCACCTTGCCGTTTTCGTCCAGCATGGCGCGCACGCGGCCAAAGGTCTGACCAGCCAGCACCACATCGCCGACCTTCAGCGTACCGGACTGCACCAGCACGGTGGCCACCGGGCCGCGGCCCTTGTCGAGCTGGGCTTCGATCACCAGGCCCTTGGCCAGTGCATCCACAGGCGCCTTGAGCTCCAGCACTTCAGCCTGCAGCAGCACCTGTTCGAGCAGCTCGTCAATGCCCATGCCGGTCTTGGACGACACGGGAACAAAGGGCGATTCGCCGCCGTACTCTTCGGGCACCACCTCTTCCACCACCAGCTCCTGCTTGACGCGGTCGGGGTTGGCATCGGGCTTGTCCGACTTGGTGATGGCCACCACGATAGGAACACCGGCTGCCTTGGCGTGCTTGATGGCTTCCTTGGTCTGGGGCATGACGCCGTCGTCGGCCGCCACCACCAGAATCACGATGTCGGTCGCCTGGGCACCGCGGGCACGCATGGCCGTGAAAGCCTCGTGGCCGGGAGTATCGAGGAACGACACCATGCCGCGCGGCGTTTCCACATGGTAGGCCCCGATGTGCTGCGTGATGCCGCCGGCTTCGCCCGACGCCACCTTGGTGCGGCGGATGTAGTCCAGCAGCGAGGTCTTGCCATGGTCTACGTGGCCCATGACGGTGACCACCGGAGCACGCGGCAGCAACTCGACATTCTTGTGTTCGGTCTCGTCCTGGGTGAAGGCTTCCGGATCGTCCAGTGCCGCCACGACCGCCTTGTGACCCATTTCTTCCACCACAATCATGGCGGTATCCTGGTCCAGCGGCTGGTTCATCGTGACCATCTGGCCCATCTTCATCAGCGCCTTGATCACCTCGGATGCCTTGATCGCCATCTTGTGCGCCAGTTCGGCCACGGTGATGGTCTCGGGCACATGCACTTCAATGATGCGTGCCTCAGCGGTCGATGCGTGGGACTGGTGATTGCCACCACGATCGCGATCGTTGCCCCGGCGGCCACCGCCACCCTTGGGGCCTGCGCGCCAGGCGCTGCCGCGAGCGGCACCACCGCCCGTGTCGCCACGGGTCTTGATTTCCTTCTTCTTGGCGGCGTCACCGGCCCAGCTCGACGAGAGCTTGGCCGACTTGACTTCCTTGCCACCACCCGCAGGCGCTGCAGGCGCCCCTGCTGTGCGCGGCGTCGCGCCTGGCACTGCGGCGGGCTTGTGCAACGTACCCTTCTTGGCCTCGGCCGCAGGACGGGCTGCGGGCTTGGGTTCCTCGGGCTTCTTGGCCACCAGCACCTTGGCCGGTGCGGACATCATCGAGCGGATGGCAGCGGCCTCTTCCAGGGCTTTGCGGCGGCGCTCTTCCAGATCGGTGGCGCGGGCGCTTTCCTCGGCGGCACGGGCGCGGGACTCGGCTTCCGCCTTTTCGCGCGCTTCGGCCTGCGCCGCAACACGTGCAGCCGCCTCGGCGGCCTGTTCACGGGTCGCTTCCTGTTTCACGGCAGAAGCCTGGGCCTTCTTGCCGGCTTCCTGGGCCGCATAGGCGGCAGCACGCTCGGCGGCCTCGCGCTCGCGTTGCTCACGGGCTTCGCGCTCGCGGCGCTTTTCCGCCAGCTCTTCTTCCTGGCGGCTGATCAGCTCGGCCTGGCGGCGTGCTTCCTCTTCGCGGCGGACGAGTTCGGGGTTGTTGTCCTGCGCCGGCGCAGCAGACTCGACCTCCTGGGACTCGACAGGGGCCACGGGCTCGGGCGCAGGCGCGTCCGCGCTCTCATCGCGCTTGACGAAGGTGCGCTTCTTGCGCACCTCGACCTGGATCGTGCGCGCCTTGCCCGAGGCATCGGCCTGCTTGATCTCGCTGGTGGACTTGGTGACCAGGGTGATCTTCTTGCGATCTCCCTGGGCCACTCCATGGCTGGCCTGCAGATGGGCCAGAAGTTTCTGTTTGTCGGACTCGGTCAAGGCATCCGACGGAGCGGCCTTGACCACTCCCGCAGACTTGAGCTGGTCAAGCAGGACTTCAGGGGTTTTCTTGAGTTCGCTGGCAAACTCGGCGACAGTATTACTGGACATATTTGGTTCGTGCCTCCCTGACCTTTACTCTTGCCCCGCGAACCAGTGTTCGCGCGCCTTCATGATCAAGGCCTTGGCATCTTCTTCGGACTGTCCGGTCAGTTCGGTCAGTTCATCAATGGCCAGATCGGCCAGTTCGTCACGTGTGTGCACGCCGCCTTCGGCGAGCTTGGCGATCAGTTCGGGTGTCACGCCCTCCAGATCGCGCAGGTCCTGCGAAACGCTCTCAACGCTGTCTTCGCGGGCAATTTCCATGGTGAGCAGCACGTCCTTGGCACGGGCGCGCAACTCGTTGACGGTTTCCTCGTCGAAACTTTCGATTTCCAGCATTTCCTGCAGCGGCACATAGGCCACTTCTTCGAGGCTGGTGAAGCCCTCCTCGATCAGGATGTCGGCGATCTCCTGGTCGACATCGAGCTTTTCCATGAACAGGCGACGGGCCGAATCGGTCTCGTCAGCATGCTTCTGGGCCGACTCGGCGGCGTCCATGATGTTGATCTTCCAACCCGTCAGGTCGGACGCCAGGCGCACGTTCTGGCCGCCCCGGCCGATGGCGATGGCCAGGTTTTCCTCGTCCACCACCACGTCCATGGCGTGCTTTTCTTCGTCCACCACGATGGACTGCACATTGGCGGGCGCCAGGGCGCCGATGACGAACTGGGCCGGATCTTCAGACCACAGCACGATGTCCACGCGCTCACCGGCGAGTTCATTGGTCACGGCGTTGACGCGTGTACCCCGCACACCCACGCAGGTGCCGATGGGGTCCACGCGGCGGTCGTGCGAGAGCACGGCGATTTTGGCGCGGCTGCCCGGATCGCGGGCGCAGGTCTTGATCTCCAGCAGGCCCTGCTCGATTTCGGGCACTTCGTGGCGGAACAACTCGATCATGAACTCGGGTGCCGAGCGCGACAGGATGATGGGAGCGCCGCGTAGCGTCAGGTCCACCTCCATGATCATGGCACGCACGCGGTCGCCGCTGCGCAGGTTTTCCTTGGGGATCATCTCGGTGCGGCGCAGGCGGCCTTCGACGCGGCCGGACTCGACGATGATGTCGCCCTTGTCCATGCGCTTGACCGTGCCGGTAAAGATCTTTTCGCCGCGCGACATGAAGTCGTTGAGCAGCATCTCGCGCTCGGCGTCGCGGATCTTCTGCAAGATGACCTGCTTGGCAGCCATGGCACCGATGCGGCCAATCGGCACCGATTCAATGGCTTCTTCGATGTATTCACCGACCTCGATGTCCGCGACACGCTCGCGGGCATCCATGAGCATTTCTTCGGCATCCGGGTTCTGCAGGCCGGCATCATCGGGAACCACCAGCCAGCGGCGGAAGGTTTCGTAATTGCCGCTGTCGCGATCGACCGACACGCGGATATCCACCTCGCCGGGGTACAGCTTCTTCGTCGCCTGGGCCAGGGCGGCCTCGACCGCCCCCAGAACCACATCGCGCTCAACGTTCTTCTCGCGCGAAATGGCCTCAACCAACATCAACAATTCGCGATTCATGCAACGACTCTCCTGTTTCTATCACCTGCAGACCCTGCCTTGCGGCGCAGCCCGACAACCCTCTATCCAGCGGCTCAGCCCAGCGTTTGTCCGGACTTTGCCCCCCGACCCTTGAAATCCACAATGGGCGCCAGCCGCGCGTCACGCAGCTCGTCCAGCGCAAAACCCAGAACCTGCAGCGGCGCCGGCGCGCGCTTCTTGCTCACCTTCTGGCCCGGCTTGACCGGCGGTTCATCGCTCCAGACGATCTGCCAGCCGCCGGCATCGGCGCGCGAGAGCAGACCGCGAAATTTTTTGCGCAAAGGGCTGACCTGCCCCGCCGCTGCCGCGCCCATCGGGCTTTTCAGCGTGATATCGATGACCGAACCGGCAAACCGCACGAAATCCTGCTCGTGGCGCAGAGGACGATCGATGCCGGGCGACGACACCTCCAGGCGCTTGTAATCCACCCCGTCCACCTCCAGCGCAAACTGCAACTGGCGCGTGACTTTTTCGCAGTCTTCCACGGTGATGAACGGCTCGGGCAGCGCGGGCGTGCCCTCCAAGGGCGCCGCCCACGGCAAATCAATGGTGATGCGCAACAGGCCACCAGGGCAGCGCTCAATCTCGACCAGGTCGTAGCCCAGGCCGATGACGATTTGCTCAACGATTTGCTGCAATGCCACGTTTGTGAAGTTCAATCCTGCAAAAACAAAAAACCCGATAACCCCCAGAGGCTTCGAGCTCCAAAAGCAAACGACCAAAAAAAACGGGCGGTTGGTACCCGCCCGTTTGGTCGTGAGAGCCGTATTGTAGCCTGTAACGCATTGATTTGCCAAGACAGGCTGCTACAAACTCCCACTCTTTGCGCATCCGCACGCAGGCACGGGGCCTGGCGCCTGGTTTTGTGTCAAAAATGCCTACAGCGCCCGTGCATCAGGCGCAGACAGCTAGCACTACGATAGCGGTTTGAGCAGCTCCACCAAGTCGCCCTCGGTGAACAGCGGCTCCTTGCGGCCTGCGGCCCCGCTGTAGAGGCGGCCCGCCAGCTGCGCCTTGCGCTCCTGCATCTCCAGAATGCGCTCCTCGATGGTGCCCTGCGCCACCAGCTTGACCACCCAAACGCTCTGCGTCTGGCCGATGCGGTGGGCGCGGCCGGTGGCCTGCGCCTCCACGGCCGGGTTCCACCAGGGGTCGTAGTGGATCACCGTGTCGGCCTGCGGCAGGTTCAGCCCCACGCCGCCCGCCTTGAGGCTGATGAGGAACAGCGGCACCCGGCCACTGGTGAACTGCTCGATCAGCGCATCGCGCTTCTGGCTTTGCCCCGTCAGCTTGACCCAGGGCAGACCGCGTTGCTTCAGCTCGGCCTCGATCAGCGACAGCATGCCGGTGAACTGCGAGAACAGCAGAACCCTCCGCCCCTCGGCCAGCATTTCGGGCAGCAGCTCCATCAGTTGCTCCAGCTTGGCCGATGCCGTCACCTGCCGGGCGGCGTTCAGCGGCACCAGGCGCGGGTCGCAGCACACCTGACGCAGCTTGAGCAGCGCATCGAGGATGGTGACCTGTGACCGTGCCAGTCCCTTGGTGGCCAGCGCCTCGCGCACGGTTTTCTCCATTCCCAGGCGAATGGTTTCATACAGGTCGGCCTGCGCACCGGTCAACTCGACCGGCATCACGGTGTCCACCTTGGGCGGCAGCTCATGCGCCACCAGCGCCTTGGTGCGCCGCAACATGAAGGGCGTGACGCGAGCGCGCAATTGCGCCAGGCGTTCGCTGTCGCCCTGCTTCTCGATCGGCTGGCGGAACAGTGTCTTGAAGCGCTGCTGGCTGCCCAGAAAACCCGGCATGAGAAAGTGGAACAGGCTCCAGATCTCCCCCAGATGGTTCTCCATGGGCGTGCCCGAAAGGCACAGCCGGTGGCGCGCCTGCAGGCTGGCCGCCACCTGAGCGGCGTGGGTGCTGGCATTCTTGATGTTCTGCGCTTCGTCCAGCACCACCAGATGCCACTGCGCGGCCAGCCAGCGCTCGCGGTCGCGCTGCAGCAGTGAATAGGGGGCGATGACGAGGTCGTATTCGGTCATGGCATGTGCCACGGCGTGCCGGTCCTTGCCATGCAGCACCAGACTGCGCAGCCCGGGACAAAAGCGCTCGGCCTCGCGCCGCCAGTTGCCCATCAGGCTCACGGGCGCAATCACCAGTGCGGGCGCTGTCAGGCGCCCGGCATCCTTTTCCACCTGAATGTGCGCGAGTGTCTGCAGCGTCTTGCCCAGGCCCATGTCGTCGGCCAGGATGCCCGCCAAACCATGCGCGCGCAAAAACTGCAGCCAGTTCAGGCCCTGCTGCTGGTAGGGGCGCAAACTGGCCCGCACGCCGGGCGGCACCGGCACCTCGGGCAACGCCGCCCTGCCCTGCAACTGGCGCGCCAGCGCGCGCAGGGCATCGGCCCCCTCCCAGACCACGCCCTCGCCCAGCACGGCGCTGGTGCGCAGGGCTTCCAGTCGAGAGAGCTTCAGGCTGCCCTGGGTGAAATCGTGCGCGCGCTCACCCACCAGTTCGAGCAGCGCCGCCATCCAGGGGCGCAGCGCCTCGGTGGGCAGGCGCACAAAGCCCTGCCCACCGGGCGCTTGGAGGAACACATGGGGCGGCAAAGTCGGCAGGCCGGTGGCCGGATCGGGCGGCTGGGCTGCGGCCGCTGCGATCAGGTCGGGCAGCCAGGGCAGGATGTCGTGGCGCCGCCCGTCGATCTCGACGCCCAGCGAGAGCGCAAACCAGGGCGAGGTCGCCTCGTCGCCGCCCTGCGCATCCAGGCGCACCGCAATCTCCGGGGCACGGGCGATCCAGCCATCGAGCGCGGCGTCGGTCGTCAGGTCAAACCCCGCATCACGCAGCACGGTAAAGCCCTCGTCAGCCCATTCCAGCCAGGCCTGCTGCGGCTGTGGGCCGGGAATGCCGAAAACCCCGCCAGTTCCCAGGCTCTCGATCCCCAGAGCGTGCAGACGGGCCATGGCGTCGCCTTCAGCGGCCAGGTCGCGCTGCAGCAACACCCGGCCCCCGGCGCCCTCGACCAGCACCGCCGTCGGGCCTTGCGCCCACCAGCCCCGATGGCCCTGGTAGTCAAAGCACAGCTGCGCCGTGATGCGCCCGTGGCGCGGCACGTCTGCGGCCGGGGTGGGAGTCAGGTGCAGGCAGGCCCGGGGCGCTATGCCATTCAAGCGCTCCAATACCTGCAGCACCGGGGGCAAGGGAATAGCGGCGCCCAGGCGCTGCGCCACTTCGGCCTGGCGGCTGCGCAAGGCCTCGATGGCAAAGGGCGGAGCCTGAAGCAGCACCTCGACCTGCGCGGGCGCGAGCCCCTCCGCCTGCACCGGACCGCACAGGCCCAGCGCCGTATCGAGGTACACCGGCGGGCTGTTCAGGCACAGCGTGGCCGTGGGGCTGGGCAGGCGGGCGCGCAGCGCCCAGGCCGCCTCACCACCGCGCGCGGCAGGCGCCTCCTGCCAGTCCCAGGCCAGAGACAGCGGCTCGCCCCAGCGCAGGGCAGCGCCCACCGTGGAGCCCCCTGCATCGGCATACAGACGCCCGGTGGCGGCGGCCTGCTGCACGGCCAGCAAACCGACCTGGCCTTCAAGCACCGCGCAGGGCGCGGCGCTGTAGGCCGAGTAATAACTGTGGCTGTGCGGCATGGCGCGCAGCAGTTGCAGCACCTGGCGGTCGTTGTCGGTGGCGCTGTCGTACACCGCCTGCCCCTTGGCGGGCGGGGTTCGCAGCTGCCTGGGCTTGGCCCAGCCCCCCGTCACCTTGGGGTACGACACCACGGCTTCGAGCTGCAGGCGGGGCGCCGTGCGTGGGGCGCCCACCACGGACAGCAGGTACAGGTACTGCTCCGGGCGCTCGTCCCGCGCGTTCCCGGCCTGCCCGATGGCCGGCCCCCCGGCTCGCTCCAGCGCCAGCAGCCAGTTGACGAGCTGGGCCTCGGCTTCCAGGCGATGGATTTCGGCGATGCGGCCCTGCACCTCCTGGCGCACGGTGTTGCCCGCAACGCTGCGGCCCGGCATCGCGACCTGCGCCTTCATCGTGGACACCGGCGCGCCCTGGTGGGCCGCATGGACCATCAGCGCCACGCCATGCTTGCACTGGCGGCCTACGGGGCAGGTGCAGCGGCCATGCCAGAAGTCCACCTCGCCATTGGGCATCAGGCCCATCTCGATCGACACCTCGTACGGCAGGGGCTGGCTGCCCTGCACCTCGCCTTCCAGCAGCCAGTGGTCATCGAGCGGAACAACATTCAGCTGCCGCACCTTGCCACCTCGGAACAAGTCCATGCCGCGCGCCCAGGGGCCGGAATCACACAAGGCCCGCAAGGACGCGGGCGGGAACCACAGGGGCATGGGCATGAATTTCAATCAAATAGGGCTCAAACGCTTTACCATCAAGCGCCAATAGCTATTAAAAATAGAGCAAATTCTGCGCTTGCCAAGCCGGCATCCGTGGCGGGCACCCGGTCTGGGGGCCGGATCGGCATTTCAGCCGTGGGCGGTGCGCACACGCTCGAACACGGCCTGCGCCTGCGGGCCTGCGCGGGCGCTGCCCTGGTCCGCTTGCAGGCTCTCGATGAGGCGCGAAAGCACTCCGGCCTGCGGCAACAAGGGCCCCAGGAAGCGTGCGGTCTGGCCATCGGCAATGAGCAGCGTGGGGAAGGTTTCCACATCGAGGTCACCCGCCACATCGGCCTCGTCCTCGATGTCCACCCAGACGAAGCGCACGCCGGGGTAAGCCGGGGCCAGCGCATCGAAAAGCGCCCGGTAATCGCGGCAGGTGCCGCACCAGTCGGCGCACAGGCACACCACCCACCAGCCGCTGGCGGCGGGTGGGCAGGCAGGATCGGGCAACGCGACCGGGCTTTCCATCGACTCAGTTCCTGTCAGGGGTTGCGCGCCTCGCGGGCGCGGTAGGCGTCGATGGTACCCACTCCCGGCGCCTGATTGCCCCAGGCATTGCGCACAAAGCTCAGCACCGCCGCCACGTCCTCGTCGCCCAGCACCTGACGGAACGGCGGCATGCCGTGCGGGCGCGGGTTGCCGGCCGTGGCGGGCAGGTAGCCGCCCTGCAGCACCACGCGCAGCAGGTTGGTGGTGTCGGCCTGCAGCACGGCGCGGTTGCCCGCCAGCGCGGCAATGGCCCCGGGCACGCCCTGCCCCTGGTCGCCGTGGCATTGGGCGCAATGCTGCTCGTACACCTTGGCGCCCCTTGCCAGGGCGGCGGCGGCGGGTGGCTCGGCCACCACTGCCGGGGCACTGCGTTGCGGCAACGCCTGCAGATAGACAGCGATGGCACGCGCGTCCGTCGGGGTCAGATGCTGCGTGCTGCGGAACACCACCTCGGCCATGGGCCCGGTCACCGAGCCCTGGGGCGCCACGCCGGTTTGCAGCAGTGCCACCACATCCTGCAACGGCCACTGCGCCACACCGGCCTCGGTAGGCATATCGAGCGCCGGGGCATACCAGCCCTGCCCCGCCACCGTCCCGCCGCCCAGGGCCTGCGCCTTGCGCTCCGCGCCCAGCGCGTTGCGCGGCGTGTGGCAGGCCGTGCAATGGCCCAGGCCCTGCACCAGGTAGGCACCCCGGTTCCATTCAGCGCTGCGCGACAAGTCCTCCGGGGGCTGGCCCGGCCGGAAATACAGCGCGCGCCAGACGGCCAGGGCCGCCTGCGTGCTGAAGGGAAAGCGCAACGCATGCGGCGTGCGGGGCTGGGCCACGGCCGGCAGGCTGCGCAGATAGGCGTACAGGGCGTCGGAGTCCTCCCGCGCGACCTGCGTGTAGTTGGGGTACGGAAAAGCCGGGTACAGCAGGCGCCCGTCGCGCGAGCGCCCATGGTGCAGGGCACGCCAGAAGTCGGCCGACGACCACGCGCCGAGGCCCGTCGCGACGTCGGGCGTGAGGTTGCCGGCAAAGACCTTGCCGAAGGGTGTCTCGATGCCGCGCCCGCCCGCATACGCGGCACCGCCGCGCGCCGTGTGGCAGCCTGCACAGCTGCCCACGCGCGCCAGATAGGCGCCGCGCGCCACCTGCGCCGCAGTCGCCGACACCTCCTCTGTCGTGGCAGGCAAAGGCGCTTCGCCCCGCAGGTTGAGCGCCACCACGGCCGCCACGACCAGGGCAGCAAGCGTTGCCGCGATAGACATCAAAACCACCCTGCGCCACGCCATCGTTCAGCGCTCCGCCGCCACCGGCAGGCCCTCGACCCCACCGCAGCGTGCCGGCATGGCGGCGGGCAGCCGGGCCGCTGGCTTCCCCCGGCCCGGCACGGGCTGCGCTGCCAGCCAGGCCGACACGGCACCCACATCCTCCGGCGTGAGCCGGAGTGCAATGTCGGCCATGCAGTCGGGGGCCTGGGCACGGCGCTGACCTGTCGCCCAGGCGCCGATCTGGCTGTTGAGATAGTCGCGCGGCAGGCCCAGCAGGCCAGGAATGGATGGATCCACACCCGTCAAGGCCGGTCCGTGGCATTGCACGCAGGCCGGGATGCGGCGCGCCGCATCGCCCTGCTGCACCAGTGCGCGGCCCCGTTCGAGCACAGCGGGCGGGGCCTGCGGGGCAGGCGGTGGAGGGTATGGCAGGTCGAGCGTGGCGAAGTGTGCGGCGATCTCGCGCAGGTAGTCATCGGTGAGATGTTCGATGAGATGGGTCATGGGCGGGTAGCTGCGCCGTCCATCGCGAAAGTGGAGCAACTGGTTGGTCAGGTAGCCCGCAGGCTTTCCCGCAATGCGCGGAAAAAAGCCTTCCGACGTAGCCCGGCCCTCCTTGTCGTGGCACTGGGTGCAGGCACGCACACGCGGCGCGATGTCGCCCGGGGCAGACACCTCGACCACAGGCGCCGCCAGCGCCGCGCACCCCCATCCGCCCGCCCATCCCAACACGAAAGCAGCAGCCAGACGACGGAAAAAGCCAAGACTCATGGAAGCATTGTCGCCCGTGCGGGATGAGAGCGTTCGGCACCCAGGCTTTTCCCCGCATCGGCCACGTCCGGCCTACCCACGCGAGCCTGCGCAGAGCCCTCTCCCCGTACAATATTGCGATGCACCATTTCCAGCGCAACGCCTTGCACACACCGGCACACGTCCGGGGCAAGGCGCTGCCGCGCGGGTACTTCAGTGCCGTGACGCCGCCATAGCGCGGCGCCCGATCGGCCCCTTGCCGGGGCAACCCCCTCCACTGTTCAATACCACCGGCCTGCCTCGGGTCCGCTGGCTGCTTTTTCCCTTCATTTTTTATTGCGCTGCAGCGCATGGCGCGCTGGGCTGCATTGCCTATGACTCTTTCTTCGATCAAAAATACCTGGCTTTCCAATATCCGGGGCGACGTGCTGGCAGGCCTGGTGGTGGCGCTGGCGCTCATCCCCGAGGCCATTGCCTTTTCCATCATTGCTGGGGTGGACCCCAAGGTGGGGCTGTACGCCTCGTTCAGCATGGCCGTGGTCATAGCCTTCGCAGGCGGACGCCCCGGCATGATCTCGGCGGCCACCGGAGCCATGGCGCTGGTGATGGTGACGCTGGTCAAAGACCACGGACTGCAGTACCTGCTGGTGGCCACCTTGATGACCGGGATGCTGCAGATCGGGGCGGGTCTGCTCAAGCTGGGCGCCCTGATGCGCTTTGTCTCACGCTCTGTGGTGACCGGGTTTGTGAACGCGCTGGCCATCCTGATCTTCATGGCGCAACTGCCCGAGCTGACCCACGTGGGCTGGCAGGTGTACGCCATGACGGCGGCGGGCCTGGCCATCATTTATGGCTTTCCCTACATCACCAAAGCCGTGCCGTCACCACTGGTCACCATCGTGGTGCTCACGGGCGTATCGATAGCGCTGGGCCTGGACATCCGCACCGTGGGCGACATGGGCGAATTGCCCGACAGCCTGCCCGTATTCCTGCTGCCCGATGTGCCGCTGACGCTGGAAACCCTGTGGACCGTGCTGCCCTACTCCGCCACGCTGGCGGTGGTCGGCCTGCTCGAATCGATGATGACGGCATCCATCGTCGATGAACTCACCGACACCGCCAGCAACAAGAACCGCGAATGCGTGGGCCAGGGCGTGGCCAATATTGCCACCGGCTTCATTGGCGGCATGGCGGGCTGCGCAATGATCGGGCAGTCGGTCATCAACGTGAAATCGGGCGGGCGCGGGCGCCTGTCTACACTGGTGGCGGGCGTTTTTCTGCTCATCCTGGTAGTGTTCCTCGGCCCCTGGGTGAAGCAAATCCCTATGGCCGCGCTGGTGGCCGTGATGATCATGGTGAGCATCGGCACCTTCAGCTGGGATTCGGTGCGCAAGCTGCGCGAGCACCCACCCAGCTCGTCCATCGTGATGATCGCCACCGTGGTGGTCACCGTGTCCACGCACGACCTAGCGAAGGGCGTGTTCGTCGGTGTGCTGCTGTCGGGCATTTTCTTTGCCCACAAGGTGGGCAAGGTGCTGCGCGTGGACCGCAGCAGCGAGGACGAGGGCCGCGTGCGCGTGTACGGCGTGGTGGGCCAGGTGTTCTTTGCCTCGTCCGAGGCATTTCTGGGCGCCTTCGACTTCAAGGAAGTGGTGGCCAAGGTGCGCATTGATGTGAGCCGCGCCCATTTCTGGGACATCACCGCCGTGAGCGCGCTCGACAAGGCCGTGCTCAAGTTCCGCCGCGAGGGCACCGAGGTGGAGGTGGTGGGCATGAACGAGGCCAGCACCACGTTGATGGACCGCTTCGCCATCCACGACAAGCCCGGCGCCGTCGAGCAGTTGATGCATTAAATTCACGCCAAGGAGACACACCATGAACAAGGTATACGCCTGCATTGACGGCCTGGCCACCACCTCCGCCGTGATCGACTGGGCCGCGTGGTCGGCCCGGCGTCTGTCCGTGCCACTCGAACTGCTGCATGTGCTCGAGCGCCCGCCCGAACTGCCCCATGTGGGCGACTACAGCGGCGCGCTGGGGCTGGGCGCCCAGGAAGTGCTGCTGCAACAGCTCAGCGCCCTGGACGAGCAACGCGGCAAACTGGCCCAGGAAGCCGGGCGCCAGATACTGCAAAACGCCCGTGATCGCGCCAGCGCCGCAGGTGTGCAGCAGGTGGACGGCCGCATGCGCCATGGCGAGTTGGTGGACACGCTGCTGGAGTTGGAGCCCGACGCGCGCCTGTTCGTGCTGGGCGAGCACTACCACGCCAGCAGCCCGCGCAGAATTCACCTCGACCACCATGTGGAGCGCGTGATTCGCGCCGTCAAACGCCCGGTGCTCGTGGCCACAGCTGACCAATTTGTGGCACCCGAGCGCTTCGTGATCGCCTACGACGGCAGCGCCACCGCACGCAAGACCGTGGACATGGTGGCCGCAAGCCCCCTGCTGCAGGGCCTGCCTGCCCTGGTGGCCATGGTGGGCGCAGACACCCCCACCGCACAAAACGCCTTGCAGGACGCCAGGCACATACTGCAGGGCGCAGGCTTTGCCGTGGAAACCACCTTGCTGCCGGGCGAGCCCGAGCAGGCCCTGCCCGACCTGCTCCCATCACAAGGGGCAGCCCTGCTGGTGATGGGCGCCTATGGCCACTCGCGCATCCGCCACCTGATGGTGGGCAGCACCACC
>JAANMX010001861.1_pt1 | contig 22659 bp, 14 predicted proteins | sample 7279681 | NCBI WGS metagenome assembly JAANMX01 (sample SAMN14094542, study PRJNA606508) | bioreactor metagenome | isolation source: A lab-scale SPAN reactor treating ammonium-rich wastewater day 351 | place: Ireland: Galway | collected 2018-01-01
GGAGAGGGAGACGGCGGAGCGGGTGACCTCGTTGATGGCGGAGGCGATCTGGCCGGTGGCGCCTGCCATCTGGTCGGAGGCCTCGCGCAGCTGGTCCGAAGCGGAGAGGATGTTGGTGGCGTTGGACTTGACGCTGGTGATGAGCGCTGTGAGCTGGTCGCGCATTGCATTGTAGCTGGCAGTCATCGTCTTTAGGCCGCCGATGAGGCCGTCAATGGCGCGTCCTGCCTGCCCAACCTCATCCCCGGTATGGCGTCCAATGGGTTGCGTGGTGACATCGACCGTGACAGTCAGATCACCCTGGGCAACGGCCGAGAGAGCGCGCTCCATGGCCGGGAAGTCGTGTTGCTGGATACTGTCGAGGCGAACGGCGACTGCCTTGACCCCGGAGGAGATGGACCGGGCGAGCCAGAATCCAATGCCGAGACCGACGACAACGGCGACGAGCGTGATGCCGATTAGAAGCTTGCGGGCCGATGCTCCCGAGGCAGCGGCACTGTCCCTTGCCGCCTCTGCGAGCTTCGACTGGCGCTCACCCGCGGCATCGAGCATCTGATTCTGCTCTACGACGAGGGTCATCTGGTCGCGCTCCAGCCCCCAGCCGGCCTCTACGTCCCCGGCAGCTATCAGGTCAATCGCCTTGCGCCGCGTGGCTGTGGTCTGATCCACACGCTGCTTTAGCTCGTTGAAGAGAGCCTTGTCTTCGCTCGATGTCTGCAGTGCCCCGAATTCGGCGAAACTTGCTATGCCTTCGTCGAGGTACTTTCGTGCTTGCTCGGCGGCCTTGGTTCGCTGCGCGTCATCGGTCGCAAGGACTGCTGTGCGCATGTCGCGCGCGAACGTGATCAGGAACCGGTTGGCGAGGAGAATGTGGCGTACGCCCTCGAGATTCTGGCTGTACATGTCATCCGTTCGCCTGGTTGCCTGGTCGAGTCGCATGATTCCCACGACGGCGACGACTGCCATGAGCACGAGAACTGCCGCGAAGCCCCCGAGGAGCTTCTCCCTTAGTCTGAGTTTCAATTCTTCCCTCGCGTTTCTTGTGGTGCCGGGGGCAGCGCTTTCGCATGGCGCCCGGCCCCGGTGAATACCCCATTACTATCGTTTAGCGGCTGAGTGCTCGTTGATGAGAGTTGTCCCCAACAGTCGCCTTCGAGCTGCCTTAGGGGCAGGCTCTTGCTGCCCTAGATTGCCGCCGCCCTGGCCCACGCTCTCCAGACCATGGACACGACGCGCCCCTCACACCATCCCGCTCTGGCCCGTGCATAATGGTCCAGCGGCCGTGTCGCCGGACTCTGGGAGGTGTCTCAATGGTTCGAGCCTTCGTCCTTGTGGCCGCAGCCGCCATTGCCGGGCTCATCCCCGGGGTTGCCTCGGCCGGGCAGGAAACCGGTGATGGCGATTCGGACGATATTGTCATCCGCATCGACGGTGACTACCGGCTGCCTTCCGGCGAATCAGTGGGCACCGCGATCGTCATCAGCGGCGATGCGGATATCGATGGCGCCGTGCGTGATGCCCTCATCGTCATCGATGGCGTTGCCACCATCCGCGGCCGCGTCAACGGCGACATCACCGTCATCAGCGGTGACCTCCGCCTCGTGGCCGGGGCAGTGGTCAACGACGTCCTGCTCATCCGCAGCGACCTCGAGCGAGAGCCGGGGTCGACCATTGCCGGCGACGTCACGCGCCGGTCACGGCTTCTCTTTCCGGGTGCGGCAGTGGTTCTCGGCATTCTCGCCTGGCTGGGGGTGACCGTGATGGCGATCCTGGCCGGGCTCCTGTTCGCCGCTGTCGGCGGCAGGCAGCTGTCGTCCGCAGCCGCAAGCCTCGTCGAATCCCCCGGGCAGACAATCCTCGGGGCCGTGGTGGTGGTGGTCGGCATTCCCGTGGCAGCGGTGGCCGCCTTTGTTACCCTTCTCGGCTTTGTCGCCGGGCTGGGGCTTCTCCTCTTCCTTCTCCCGGCGCTCCTCTTTCTCGGCTATCTCGTTGCCGGCGCGTGGCTCGGCAGCCTGATTACCCGGCAGCGAAATCAGCCGGGGGACCCGGTCCATCCATATGCCGAGGTGGCGGCCGGCGTCGCGCTCCTCCAGGTCGCCCTTTTCATCCCCGGGCTCGGCGTCCTCGCCGCCACGTTGCTCTCCATGTGGGGTGCTGGCGGCCTGGCCTACCTTGGGTGGAAGGCCTTCCGGCTGTCGCCTGAGACCCGCGCCAGTCCGGCTCCGGAGACGGCTGCCGGGGCATAGCACGGGTCTCCCCGGGGAGCTGCTACACCCTTCCCTTTACGTGAAAGTTCGCTTCTGGTACGTTGCGCCCCACACATCAACCCCCGGTGGGAGGCTTTCACGTGGACTTCCGTGATACCGATCAGCAGGCCATCTGGCGCGAGGATGTGCGCCAGTTCCTCAACGAGCAGAAGCCGGGCTCCATCCCCGACGAAGCTGCCCTGATGGGCGAAGGCGCCCGGCCCGATTTCGCTGGCCTGGCGGCGTGGCGCAAGGCTCTCGCCGCCAGGGGCTGGATCGCCCCCGCCTGGCCGAAGGAGTACGGCGGCGCCAGCCTCGGTGTGATGGAGCAGTTCATCATGAACGAGGAGTTCGCCGAAGCCCGGGTACCCAACGTAGGGGGCATGGGCGTCTCCATGATCGGCCCCACGCTCATCATCCACGGCAACGAGGAGCAGAAGAAGGAGCACCTGGGCGCCATCCTTCGCGGCGAGACCCGCTGGTGTCAGGGCTACAGCGAACCCGGCGCGGGCAGCGACCTCGCCGCCCTCCAGACCCGGGCCGTACGCGATGGCGACGATTTCGTCATCAACGGCCAGAAGATTTGGACTTCGGGCGCCCACCTCGCCGACCGCATGTTCATGCTCGCGCGCACTGACCCCGACGCTCCCAAGCACCGCGGAATCACCTATTTCCTCCTCGACATGAAGAGCCCCGGCGTTACCGTGCGCCCCCTCATCAACATGGCCAACGGCCACGCCTTCAACGAAGTCTTCTTCGAAGACGTACGTGTGCCCGCCCGCAACGTTGTCGGCGAAATCAACCGCGGCTGGTATATCGGTACCACCACCCTCGACTTCGAACGCTCTTCCATCGGAAACGCCGTCGGCCAGCGCCAGACGCTCGAGTACTACCTGCGCCACATCCGCGAAAACTGCCTTGCCTCCGAGGCAGTGCGCACCGAGTTCGCCGATCGCTGGATCGAGGCGGCCTCGGCGAAGATGCTGAGCTACCGCGTCATCACCATCCAGGCCGAAGGGCGCGTGCCAAACCACGAAGCCTCGATCGCCAAGTTGTTCAACACCGAGTTGAGCCAGCGCATCGCCCGTTCGGCGATGAAGGCCCTGGGCTTGCACGGCCAGCTTACCGGGCGTGAGGAAGCCCCCATGCGCGGGCGCGTTCCCGGGAGCTACATGGCCACCGTCGCCTCCACCATCGCCGGCGGCACCAGCGAGGTCCAGCGCGGGATCATCGCCACGCGCGGCCTGGGCTTGCCTCGCGGCTAGACTTTCGCACAAGATGACCCACGGCCGGGGCTGGCAAGCGCCAGCCCCGGCTGATCATTCCCGGGGGAAGTGCAGGAACCATGCCCACCACCAGCATCAACGGCTTTGACCTCTGCTACGAGATTGTCGGTGCGGGCGAGCCGGTCATCCTCCACCACGGCTATACCGGCACGCACTATAACTACCAGGCGGCGGCTGCCATCCTTGCCCCGAAGTATCGCTGCATTCTCATGGACTGCCGTGGCGCGGGAGACAGTGGCCGGCCCGCGTCGGGCCACACCATCGAGCAGTACGCCGCCGATGTGGTCGCCCTCGCCGATCACCTGGGGCTGGTTCGTTTCACCTTCGTGGGCCACAGCATGGGCGGCGTCATTGGCATGGAACTGGGCATCAATCATGGGCACAGGTTGAACAGGCTGGTGCTGGTCGCGCCCGCCCCGGCTGACGGCGTGCAGATGCCCCCGGGCGCCCGCGAGCGCGACCTGGCCGTCCGCGCCGCAGGTGATTTGGAGGCCATGCTCCGCGAACGAAAGATCACCACGGCGCGCGAACTGCCAGATGAAGTGCACAGGCTTCGCATCGAGCGCGGCCTCGCTGTCTCTGACGCCCACTACGACGAGTCATGGAAAGCCCTGGAGGACGTCCGGCTGGGCGACCGGCTTGGCGAGATCACCGCGCCCACGCTGGTCGTTGCCGGCGCCGCCGACGGCCTCCTGGCCGCGAACCTGCAGGACTTCCAGCGCCTCCGCAACGCTACGCTGCACGTGTTCAGCCGCGTCAGCCACGGTGTCCCCTACGAAATCCCCGAGGCCTTCGCCGAGGTCATCGCCGACTTCATGGAGCACGGGGTTGTCACCGCGCGGACGCTCCAACAGAAGCTCCAGGCGGCTTCGGCCCGGGCCTGACAGGGCCACGGCGGGTCCGTGGCGGAAAGCTCCCCCGCCCCTGTGGGTCGCCCGTTCAGTGCGCCAGGTTGCGTCCGCTGCCGAAGCTCACGCCGCGGCGGATGCGGCTGAACACAGACTCGGAAGGGCCGTAGCCGCCGGTGCTGTAGCGAGTCTCAAGCCACGCCTGCCCGATGCTGGCAACGGTGGTCAGCACCAGGTACCAGAACGAGATGATCACCAGCCACTCCAGGTACTTCAGGCTTGACGAGTACTGGAGCTTGGCCGTGAGAAAGAGCTCGCTCACGCTGATGAAGTTCACGAGCGAGGAGTTCTTCAGCATGGCGATGAACTCGTTTCCGGTGGGCGGGATCACTACCCGCATGGCCTGCGGCAGGATGATCCGCCGCATGGCGACGGGGTAGGTCATGCCGAGGCTCTTCGAGGCCTCCATCTGGCCCGGGTCCACGCTCTGGATGCCCGCTCGCATTATCTCCGTCATGTAGGCGCCTTCATTGATGGCGAGCGCGAAGATGGCAGCCTCAAGGCGGCCGAACTGCCCGTCCCATGGCGCCCACGATGGCCACAGCTGGGGCAGTGCGAAGTACCAGAAGACGATCTGCACCAGCAGCGGCGTACCCCGGAAGAACCAGATGTAGAACAACGACAGCCAGCGCACCGGGGCCAGCTTCGAAAGACGCATCAGGGCAAAGACAGTCCCCAGCGCTATCCCCACCAGCATCGCCGTCACCGAAAGGCGGACCGTCATCCACACCCCTTCCAGGACGAGGCCCGAAAAGAGGTTGTCCCTGACAACCCCCCACTCAATGACGGTGAGGAAGTGGGCTCCAGTCATGGGCCGAAAAGGAGGGGGCAGAATCACGCGGATCCCGCCCCCTGGCGCCTACTTCAGCGCTCCCGCTTCCAGGTCCCAGTACTTGAGGATTGCGGCGTACTGGCCCTTTTCCATCATGGCTTTGAGGGCCTTGTCGAGCGCATCCTTCACTTCGGCGTCATCTTTGCGGACGCCGATGCCGTAGGGGCCCGTGTTGTACTGCTCGCCCACCACCTCCGTGCCCTTCACCTTCTTCGCGTTGTAGGCAGCCACTGGATAGTCCATGAGCGATGCTGCTGCCCGGCCGGAAGCGACTTCCTGGATGGCATCGGTGTTCTGCTCGAACTTCGATACCTTGATCTTCTCCTTGCACTTCGCGTTCTGCTCTTCCGCTTCATCAATCTGGACAGTCCCGACCTGGATGGAGACGGTCTTGCCGCAGAGGTCCGCGATCGAAGCGATCTTGTCCGGGTTGCCCTTCTTCACCAGGATGCCCGACCCGGCCGTGAAGTAGGGCACGAAGTTGATCTCCTTCTGCCGCTCCTCGGTGACGCTCATGGCCGACATAATGAGATCAATCTTCTTGCCCGTGAGGCTCGGAATGATCGCGTCGAACGACGTGTTCTGGATGTCGGCCTTCACGCCCCATGCCTGCGCAATGCAGTTGGCGATATCGGCGTCAAGTCCAATGGGCGTGCTCGTCCCTTCCTTTGTGAAGTCGATGGGCGCGTAACTCAGGTCCGAGCCGACGACGAGCTTGCCGGCATCCTTGATGCGCTTCGGGGCCGTGAGCCCCAGGTCCTTGCAGTTGACGTTTGCCGCCACCAGGTCGGCCCCGCCGGCATCGTCACCGCCATCGTCGTCGTCATCGTCGCCGCAGGCGGCGGCAGCGAAGGCGAGCGCTGCAATGGCGGTCATGGCCCCCAGGGCCATCAACCATCTATGCTTGCGCATTTCCGAAAACCCTCCCCTAAAAGGTCGGCGCTACTATTGCACGGGGCGGTCCCATGCGAAAGCGAGAAACGTGCGAGGAATCTGCAGATGGGCGTCAGGCTATCGCCCCGCTTGCCAGCACTTCGCCAATCTCGTCCTCGGGCATGCCGAGGATCTCCTTGAGCACCTGGACCGAGTGCTCGCCCAGGCCGGGCGAAGCAAAGCGGGGCCCGTTGTCATAACCACGTATGCGGAACATGTGCCCTTCGTACGGCACCTCGCCCATCTCACAGTGGGGCAGCGGCCGGAAGAAGCGCCGATGCGCGAGCTGCGGGTCCTGCAGGAGGTCGCTCGAACGCTGAACTGCCCCGGCTGGCACGCCGGCCGCCTGGAGTTTCGCCATCAGCTCTTGTGGCTCGAAACCGCTGGTCCATTCTGCCAGCCGCTCGAACAGCTCCTCGCGGGCTGCGTACCGCCCTTCGGCGTGTTCGAATGCCGGGTTGCGCGCCCGGTCCGGGTTGCCCATCGCTTCGCAGAGCGCTTGCCATTGCTCGTCGCTCTCGATGGCGATCGCGCACCATTCGTCCTTACCCGCGCAGGGGAAGGCATCGTGCGGAGCGCATCCCGGCTCGTCGTTGCCCGCGCGCCGCGGGGCGCGTCCGCTGACCTGGTAGTCGAGCAACTCGGCCCCCAGGAAGTAGACCGCCGACTCCATCTGTGCCTGTTCGATGTACTGCCCTTCGCCCGTGCGGCGCCGGTGGTCAAGCGCCGCCATGAGCGTGCTCGCCAGGAAATGCGGGGCGATGGTGTCGGTGTAGGCGGCGAAAGGCCCTCCCGGGTCGCGGTCGGGCCACCCGGTAATCTCATAGAAGCCCGAGATGGCGGCGGCGTGGTTGCCGTAGCCCGCCAGGGGCGCCGCCGGGCCCGTCTGGCCCATCAGGCAGCTGCTCACCATGATCGCCCCCGGGTTTATCTCGTGGACAACATCCCAGCCAAGGCCGAGCGCCGCAATCGTGCCGGGGGTGAACGACTCAAGCACAACGTCGGCCCACTCCACCAGGCGCTTTGCGATGGTGAGCGCCTCGGGGTTGCGCAGCGAGAGCGCCAGCGAGAGCTTGGAGGTGTTGTACTGCCCAAAGAACTGGGAGCGGTTTGTACCGAAAACGCCATCCTTGAACGGCCCTCCGACCCGGAGGCGGTCCGGAGGCTGGGCCGTCTCGATGCGAACGACCGTGGCGCCGTGGTCGCCCAGGTACTTCGCTGTTATGGGCCCTACCCCGATCCATGAGAAATCCGCCACCTTCAGCCCCTCGAACGGAAGCGCACCCGGGGCAGCGGCCTCCACGGTCGCCACTGGCCGCGGCAGTGAGCCGAACACCTCACCCGTATGTTCGCCCGGTTTCGGAACCGAGTTCGCCACCTGCAGCGGCGTGCCCGACAGCCTGACAAACGCGCCCGGCGCCTTGAGCGTCCTGCCGGGGGCTGTTTCGAGAGGTTGCCAGTAACCCCGCGCCTCGAGATGCCGGAAACCAACCACCTCGGCCACTGTGTTGATGGGGGCCAGCGTAATACCCGCTTCAAGGGCGCGCTCGAGCAGTTCATTCATACGGAAGCGGGAGGTGAAGGCGCTAATCGCCGCGTTCACCTCATCGAAGCCGATCTTCAGGGGCTCTCCAGCAATCCAGCGGAAGTCATACGTCTTCCACTCCTCGTCGGTCAGCCAGTTCTCGCCCACGATCCCCGCATCGACCATCCACCGGGTGAGCGTTGGCATCGAGGCCCCGTTGGCGATCACAACGACACCGCCATCCATGCAGGGGTAGACAACCGGGAGCGTCACCGTGCCCAGTTGCAGGAGCGAGCCGTTGCGCTCGATATCGCTGCCCTGGATGGCGTGGGCGATGCTGGCGTTCAGGAGCGTCCAGAAAACCGATGCCTGCACGGAAACATCCGCGAACTGGCCCTGTCCCGTTTGCAGGCGCCGGAAATGCGCAACCATGGCGGCTACGGCGCTTTCGGCGCCGCCGTGAAGCCACGTCTGCGGCACCGAGATGCGCACCGGCCGCCGGTCGGCATCGCCATTGACGGCCATCATTCCCCCCATGGCGGCGAGCGTCAGGTCGGTGGAGGCGTGATTCGCGTAGGGCCCGTCCTGCCCGAACGGGGTCGTGGCGACGTAGACGAGCTGCGGGTTGACTCGAATGAGGTCGTCGAAGCCGAGGCCGCGCGCGGCCATCTCCCCCGGGCGCGCGCTCTCGAACAGGAAATGGGCACTCGCTACAAGCTCAAGGAAGCGCTGCCGGTCGTCTGCTGCGCCGAGATCGAGAACCACGCTGCGCTTGCCGCGGTTGTGTAGCTGGAAGCGCAGGCTTGCTGCATCGGGCCTGGCAAGCGGGTCAACGGGCAGCTCGCCGCGCGAAGGATCACCGCCGGGTGGTTCGACCTTGATTACGTCTGCCCCCATGAACCCGAGCATCATTGGCCCCAGGCCGGCCCGGCCCTCCGTGAGATCGATGATGCGGTACGGCTTCAGCATTCCTGTCCACCTCTTCCCGGTAATCCGGGCGATTGTTGCCCACCGGGCCGGGGAGCGGCAAGTTTGTCTGAACGGCCATCCAGTTTTCGGGCGGATGCCGCGATCAGTGACGCTGCAGGGCAGCGCCCATACCATAAGTGGCAGACTAGCCCCGGAGCTGTGCGTGGAAGCCCTCAACATCACCGTCATCGGGGGCGGCGGCATCGTCGCCCGCGAGTTCCTGAAGATCCTCGATGAGCGGAATACCCCCGTGGGCCGCCTGCGCCTGCTCGCCACCGCCCGCTCCGCCGGCCGCGTACTCGAGTTCCGCGGCAAGCCCGTCACCATCGAAGAAACCAGCGAGCAAAGCCTCACCCGCGACGACCACGTCGTCTTCCTTTCCGCTTCCGGCGCCGCCTCGAAGCTCTATGCCCCCATCGCGCGCGACAACGGCAGCTTCGTCGTCGATGACTCCAGCGCCTATCGTATGGACCCCGAAGTCCCGCTGGTCATCCCCGAGATCAACCCGGAAGACCTGGAATGGCACCGGGGAATCGTCAGCCAGCCCAACTGCACCACCACCCCGATGGCGCTCGCCCTGCACCCCATCCACCGCGTGAACCCGCTGCGCCGCATCATCGTGAGCACCTACCAGGCCGTGGCCGGGGCGGGCGCCGCCGCGGTCGAAGGGCTCGCCGCCGAATCGCGAGCCGCCCTCGAAGGCCGCCACGAACCCTCCGGCACCCAGAAGCGCGAAATCGCCTTCAACGCCGTGCCCCAGATCGACCTCTTCGCCGAAGACGGCTACACGAAGGAGGAGATCAAGATGGCGAACGAGACGCGGAAGATCCTTCACGCGCCGGAGATCGCCATCAGCGCCACGTGCGTGCGTATCCCTGCCTTCTTCGGGCACTCGATGAACGTCTGGGCCGAGTTCGAGCACCCCGTCTCACCAGCAGAGGCCCGCGAGCTCATTTCAGGCGCGCCCGGCATCACCCTCATGGATGACCCCTCCGGCGAGCAGTACCCCACCCCCCTCGATGCTGCCGGTAACGACCGGGTACTCGTGGGCCGTCTCCGCGCCGATACCTCCCGGCCCGGCGCCATCACCTTCTGGACCGTGACCGACAGCATCCGCAAGGGCGCTGCCACTAACGTCGTTCAGATCGTCGAGGAAGCGAGCTGCCGGGGGCTGATCCGGCGGTAGGGCGCGTTACGCGCTGCTATCACGGATGGCCTGCCGTACCTCGTCTCGCCCGAAGTTGTCGATCAGCAGTTCCGGTACAGGCGCCCTCCCCGTCCCCACGGAGTTGATCGCCCGCGACATCTCCACCACTTCGAAGTGGTAGCCCAGCCCTTCGTAGAGCCGGCGCACTGCTTCGTGGTCCGAATTCGAAAGCATCGCCGCAACACCCCTGCGCGACATCGCCTCGAACGCGTCTCGCAGCCGCTCCTGGTCGGCGGGCCCGAAGTCGCCCGGCGTATAGCTGGTGAACCTCGCCGTCCGGCTGAGAGGCTGATAGGGCGGGTCCAGGTAGACGAAATCACCTGCCCTGGCCCTGGCACAGGCGGATTCGAAGTCACCGCACGAAAACGCCACTGCCCGCAGCGCCAGCGATGCCGACCGGAGGCCCGGCACATCGAGGATGCGCGGGTTCTTGTACCGCCCGTGGGGGACGTTGAACACCCCCCGGCTGTTCACGCGGTAGAGCCCGTTGTAGCAGGTCCGGTTCAAGAAGATGAGACGGGCCGCCCGCTCGACGGGGTCGGCGGGGACTGTCGCGCGGCGTTCATAGTAGAACTGCTGCCGCTGGTTCTGCTCGAGTGACGCGTACCCTCCGGCCATGGGCCGCAGCTCGCCGATAAGCGCTTCGACCTCGTCCCGGACGATCGTGAAGCACTCAATGAGGTCGCTATTGGCGTCGTTGAGAACGGCCTCGCGAACCATTCCGGCGGCCTCGAGGGCGAAGAAAACCGCCCCCCCGCCGACGAACGGCTCGTGGTATCGCCCGAAGGCGCCGGGTGCGCGCCTTGCCACGATGGGGGCGAGCCTGGCCTTTCCCCCGGCCCACTTCAAGAACGGCGCTGCCATGGCGCGATTCTGGAACCGTGCCCGGCCTTCGGGCAACGTCAGTCCGGGTCGGGCGCCTTCGCCACTCGGCGCCTTCCCCCCTTTCGTACCCGGCGCCCGTGGATGACGAGCGACCCATCCCGGTCCGTCTTCAGCTGTCGCCCAAAGTTGTGCTTCAGCCACTTACAGGCGGTCTGGAACTCTGGCGCCGTTTCGAACTGGCGCATCAGGAATGCCTGGGGGTGAATCTCCCTGTACCACCGTCCCCACCGGCGCACGAATTCGGGGGGTGCCACGAGGTGCAACAACTCGTGCTTGACAATCGCTCGAATGACCTCGATCGGCGTCCCGGGAACGTTCAGCGCGGTGTTCACCTATATGTCCCCGCGACATCCAGGCCAGGGCTCCGTCGTGATCTGAGCCACCACTTCGATCTCCGCCGAGAACCGGCAGGCGACGTCCCCCTCGATTCCCGGGAAGGTTGTTCGCCGCAATTCGGCCACCACGCCATCCAGGTCGAAGGGGAGAAGCGGCAGTACCCCCTGTCGTGCAGTCATCAATCGTGCCCCGGGCGGTTACAGCCGCGGAAACCATCCTGCGCCCCCGGGTGGTCAGCTCCTGTCGCGTTCCTGGGGCTTGCCTCTCACTGCCGGAGCACCACCACTATCCGCTCCGCGCCGTGGATCCCCCGCACGATCTGCTTCTCGATGTCGGCTGTGCGGCTCGCTCCGGTCAGAATCACCGCGTCGCCGTCTCCCAGGTGTGGCCCGAGGTCCGAGGGGTGACGCACGATCGTCTTTGCCTGCACCTCTACCACGACCCGAGACGCCGCCAACAGCGGCCGCCGCGCCGCCTCCTTCCCCGTGAGCAGCACGCTGCCCGTGTTCGCAATCGCCGCTGTTGCCTTCAGCACCCGGTCGCCCTCCTCCTTGCGTAGCCGCTCGACCACTTCCACCCCCAGCGCCCCGGCTCGCAACCTGAACAGCTCTACCAGGTCACCCGGCGCGCTTTCACCCGCGGCTGGCTCGCCGGGCCTCGCCGCTTCCGCTCCCTCCTCCCTCCTCCCTCCTCCCTCGAGGGCCGCCGGGTCACGCTCCACGTTTGTCGATGGCGCGGCCCTGGGGTCGCCCTCGGGCCTGAAGCCCTGGAAGAAGCGCCCGAAGCGCTCGATTCCAAAGCGCCCAAGGGCTGTTGCGACCTTCGCGCGCTTTGTGCCCCCGAAGGCGGCGGCCCATGCCTCCCAGCCGAGGCGTTCAAGTGCGCTGCCCAGCTCGCCGTTCTCAACCCCGTCGGCGCGCAGCTCCAGCAGCAGCCGGTGCAGGGGAATCCCAACCGGGCAGACCTCCGTGCAGCGCCCGCAGAGGCTCGATGCGTCCGCCAGGTCGGCGTAGCGCCCATCGTCCCAGAGAAGCGGCGAGATGACGGCGCCGATGGGCCCCATGTATGGCGACCCGTACGAGAGCCCGCCCGCCGTCCGATACACCGGACACGCGTTCATGCACGCTCCACAACGGATGCATTTCAGCACCTCGCGGTAGCGGAGGTCCTTCGCTATCGCCGAACGGCCGTTGTCGACGAAGACCACGTGCCGTTCCTGCCCCTTGTCGGGGTTCGCCAGGAAGTGGCTGAACGAGGTGAGCGGCTGCGCGGTCGCGTTCGGCGCCAGCACTTCGAGCATCGCCAGGGCCCCGGCTTCGTCCGCCACCACCTTTTCGAGCCCCGTTATCGCCACGTGCAGCTCCGGGTGGCTTGCTCCAAGCGATACGTTGCCCTCGTTCTCGACGATGACGATGCGGCCGCTGGAGGCAACCGTCGTGTTGACACCCGTGATTCCCGCGTCGCAATCGGTGAAGAAATCGCGCACGATGTCGCGAACGTGCCGGGAAAGACGCTCCGGGTCATCGCCGGGCAGGTCTTTCCCCCCGCGTGCCAGCAGCTCGCGGATGCGGGCACGATTGAGGTGGAGAGCCGGCGCGGTAATGTGGCTCGGGCCGCGCCCCTCGATGTCGACGATGTACTCGCCGATGTCCGTCTCGAGGACGTCGATTCCGGCCTCACGGAGGGCATGGGTGAGGCCAACCTCCTCGCCCACCATCGTCTTGGACTTCGCCACTCTGCGGGCGCCCCCGAGCAGCCGCCTGATGGTCGTCACGGCCACCTCTGGCGTCGCGGCGCGGTGGTAGCCGATGCCCCGGCGGCGGAACTGGCGGCGCAGCTCTTCGTGCAGGTCATCGAGGTGTGCGATTGTGAACGACCGCGCTGCCGCCGCCCGCTGCGCCGCATCCGAAGGTCCCCGCGCCAGCATCGCTGCCGAATCCGCCACCAGCTTCCGCATGATGGGCGTGATCGTCGCGGCCGGGTGATGGCGCTGCATCTCCCTCGTGGCCCTCTCCCTGAACTCGCTCACGGGAGCGCCCTGGAAAGGACTTCCGCCACCGTCCACGTTTCGAGCGCCATGCCCAGGCCGCGGGCGCCTGCTTCGAGGTGCGCCAGGCACGAAAGATCTGTGGAAACCAGTACGCGCGCTCCCGTGCTGCCAACGTCGGCGAGCTTGGCCGCCATCATCGCGGCCGAAACCTCCGCGTGCTTCACGCTGAATGCGCCACCGAAGCCGCAGCATTCCTCCTCGAACTGGAGGCGGCGGATTTCGAGTCCCTCCACGCGGCCCAGCAGGCCGAGGATGGCACCCGTCAGTCCAAGCTCCCGGCGCGCGTGACAGGCGTCGTGGTAGGCCATCACCCCTGGCAGCCTGAGCGACAACGAATCGAGTGCGGGGTGGTTCGCAACGTAGTCCGCGAACTCGCGGAACCGGTTGCCGATGCTCTGCGCAGCGACGTTCCGCTCGCCTTCGAAAGTCGTGGGCAGGTAATGGCGCACCATGCTCACACACGAGGCGGATGGCGTGACGACCACCGCGTGTGGCTGGGCAGCGCGCAGCAATTCCCGGCCCGTGGCGCGGGCCTCGTCGCGGTAGCCGCTGTTGAAGGCCGGCTGTCCGCAGCAGCGCCCCTCGATGACCGTCACCTCGTCGCCAAGGGCGCGGAGCACGCGCTCGGCGTGGCGCGCATCCACAGGCCGGAGCGTGGCCATGAAGCAGGGGACGAAGAGGGCAACGCGAGGCATGCCCGTAACCGTAGCCATGCCCCGTGGCGGCGGCAAGTTGTGCGGGAGAGGTGAACGATGCCCACAGCAACGCCCCGGATATGCAATATACTTGTCAAAAATGTGGACTCGGCAGGTACTCGTACGATGCCCGGAGCCGGCGAGCGCCATGCGCTGAACTCAGAGTCCCCCGCGCCCCGCGGCAAGACGCCACTCGTTGGGCGCCAGCGAGAGATGGCCGCTCTGCGCGAGAGGCTTGAATCAGCCGCCACGGGTGACGGCGGGGTCGTATTCGTCCATGGCGAGGCGGGGATTGGCAAGTCGCGGCTGCTGCGCGAACTGACCGGGCTGGGCCGTGCGTCTGGATGGATAGTTGCCACCGGGCGAGCCTACGACAGTGAAGGCATGCCGCCCTATCTGCCCTTCGCCGACATTGTGAGGGAGTGCTTGCGCGCGTTTCCGGTAGATAAGGCGCAGTCACTCATCGAACAGGCGCCAGAAATCGCATCGCTCATCCCGGAATTGCGCATCCCAATGCCTCAGCCCCGGCGCGGTGTCCAGTGGAGTGCTGAAACCGCGCGCTACCGGCTCTTTGAGACTACGTCGGACCTCCTCATTGAAGTTGCCCGGTCGGTGGAGGCGCGCGGGCTGCTTCTCTGCCTCGATGACCTTCACTGGGCCGACAATGGCACGCTCCTGCTGCTCGCCCACCTTGCGCGCAAGATCGGCGGCGCCCCACTTCTGCTGGTTGGGACGCACCGGACCGCGGGTGTGGACAGGTCTCACCCCCTCTTCACTGCTATCGCCGAGGTCGAACGTGAACGGCGATGCATCGAGATTGGCCTTTGGCCGCTTTCGCTCGAAGACGCGGATGCCCTCGCGATGACACTCAATGGTGGCGCCCGGATTGCCCCTCAGGTACTCCGGGTTCTCCACGAACGTACGGCGGGAAACCCCTTCTTCATCGAAGAGGTGATGCGCCACTTTTCGGCTGCGGGGTTGGACCCCGGCGATGCCTCAGTCGCCGCCGAGGTCTGGGGGCTCCCCGAAAGCGTTCGCCAGGTGGTAGGTGCGCGCCTTTCGCGCCTCGCGCCCGAGACCCACAGGTTGCTCGAAGTGGCCGCCGTCCTGGGCGATGAGTTCAGCCTCTTCTTCCCCATAGCCGGGCGGATGCTCAGCGTCGGGACCGAGGAAATCGTGTGCGGGCTCGAAGAGAGTGTGGGTGCCGGGATGCTTGCGCATGACGGCGACGACTATCGGTTTGCGCACGCACTCGTCCGCGACGCTCTGCTTGACCAAATGAGCCCACCCAGGAGACAGGCCCTGCATCTCACTGCCGCCGAGGCAATCGAGGAGACCCTTGGTGACGGGGGCGCGCGCCACCTCTCGACGGTCGCCATGCACTACCGCCAGGCGGGCCCCTTCGCCCCAGCCGAAAAGGCCATCGACTTCTCGCTGCGGGCGGGCGAAGCCGCCAACAAGTCCCTCGCCTATGAAGAGGCTCAGGTTCACTGGGAAGCAGCGCTCTCACTGATGGCCCGCCATCACATCGGCGACGAGGAGGTCGTGCGGCTAGTAGAAAAGCTCGGCGAGCTCATGCAGGTGATTGGCTACGATCGCTACGCGAAGGGCATCGCTTACTTCGAGCAGGCTATCGCCCTGCACGCAAGGATGAGAGACCAGGCCGGCGCCGCGGCTATGCACGCCCGCCTGGGGCTGCTCCTCGGCGCGGGCAGCGCAGTGAACGACAACCATGCCGCCTTGCGTCACCTGCACGCTGCTGAGCCCCTGTTTCGTGACGGTCCGCCCAGCGACGCCCAGCTCAGTCTATTCAGTGGGTTGGGCCTCGTTGCCGTGTGGATGGTGAATACCAGGGAGGGCCTCGATGCCTCGCGAAGGGCGATGGAGGTGGCCCTGGCGATCGGCAGCGAAGACCGGTGGGTAACGAACGCTGTGATGCACGCCCATCACCTGAATGCCCTGGGTCAAATCGACGAGGGGCTCCAGCTGATGGCTCGCGCCTGGGAGACGGCCGACCGGCTCGACAACACCTACCGTTCCTACGTGGCCGCGGCATGGCTCGGCGGCCGCCTCTACGAGCTCGGCGATCCCCGACCCGCGTTGGACTGGTATGAACGAGAGATTGGACAACCCCGGCTCCGGCACGCGCCTGCACGGCGTTCGGAGCTGCACACCAATATGTCAATCGTCTTCGCCTGCAGCGGCGACATGGAGAGGAGCCGGCTGATTCTCGCCGAGACCGGACTCCGGGTCCCGCCAGAAGTTGTCTTCATGGAGGGTGACTGGGAGCGAGCGGAGACCGCCTGGACCCGGAGGGTCCAGGCAGCGCCGGCTGCCCTCTTCCTGTCGGCCCGGGCATCTGCGGGACTGTGGCTCGCCCGGGCGAAGCGGCTTCGCGGGGACTGCGAGGCCGCCACTCACGCCCTCGCAGACGTCCTGGAGATCGGTGTGAACGGCCCCAGCCTCCTCATTGAGATGCCGGCGGCGGCCGAGCTTGCCCTCGCCAGGGCCCACACGGGGGCGATTTCCGAAGCCCAGGCCCACCTCGAACGGGTCCGGGAGATCCTCGCTGCCGGCGAGAATTGGCGGGGGCTCGCAGGGCGGGCCGCCCTGGCAGAGGGGGCCGTCGCCCTTGCCGCCGGGAGCCCGGGGGCCGGTTCGCACTTCGAACGCGCCATTGAGGATTTCCGTGCACATTCCCTGCCCTGGGATGAAGCGGATGCGTTTGAGGTCTGGGCTCGCCTCGGCGGGCGCCTCCACCGCAGCCGCACCCGCCGCGCCTTCGTGGCCGAAAAGCTCTCGCACGCCCGGGAGGTCTACGAGAGGATCGGCGCCGCCCGGCCCTGGCTGGCCCGCCTCGAAACCCTGGCCCGTGAATTGTGCGGCGATGGCGAAAGCGCTCCTGAAGCGGTGCGGCCCGCGGGGCTCACCAGCCGCGAAGTCGAGGTCCTGGGGCTCCTTGCCGCCGGGGCCAGCAGCAAGGAGATCGGCGAGCAGCTCGTCCTCAGCGTGCGCACGGTCGAGCGCCACATCGCCAACATCTACCTGAAGACTGGCGCCCACGGCCGCGCCCAGGCCGCCAGCTACGCCATCTCCCATCACCTCGATAACCCCGGGCGGTAAGCCTCCCCGCCATTGCTCTACATAGTCGCTGCCACAGGAGCGAATGCGATTCCAGGACAGCGCCGCTAAGTTGCGCAGTTCAACGGAAGCGGGCCGGGGCCCGCGGATCAGACCCTTCTCATGGCAGGACGACTCGCCGGACGCACCGGGCAGAGCCAGGGCGCCCGGCGGGCAACCTGCCGCGACGAAGGAAGGAGGGACCTTTGATCGACGTGCGCAGACTCGCCCGGTGGCTGGCGAATGAGCCACCCGAACCTCTTCAGGGATTTCGACGAAAAGGAGTCGATTGAAATGGTCACAAATGTCACATCCGGAAGGCCTGTAGCGGGCCGTCCCGCGCACTTCGGGCGCAAGACAGTCATCGCAGCTATTGGCTGCGCGTTTCTCCTGGCAGCAGTAGCCGGGGTAGCCCTGGTCTCCCGCGGGGGCGACGAGTCCGCGAAGCAGCCTGCCAGCGTTGCGGTTGCTCCCGGCGCCAATCCGGGTACCAGCAGCCTCAGCGGTGCGGTAGGGGTCGTCTCACCGCCTGCTCCGAAATACATCTACATCGTCGGCTCAGCGGAGCAGGCATCCATGGTCAGTTCGGGAGTCGCCGAAGGCAACGCCATCCTCGCCGCATTGGGAGAGCCCCTCACCAAGTCCGCGGTAATCGTCGCTCAGTCCGATGCGGAGGAAGCCGCGGCGATCCAGTCCATCAACGAGGGCAACGCCATCCTCCAGGCACTTGGCCTTGGGCTTCCACTCGACGTCATTGTCGACCTGCGGCAATAACTGCCTCAACAGGGCAGCGCTCGAGTGGGGTTTTCGACCTCCCCCGGGCAGGCGAGCTCAATGACGCGACACTCACCCCGAGACAGCATCCGTGGCGACCGCTATCAGCAACAGCGGTCGCCACGGTTTCGAATGGAAGAGTGCGACCTGCACCAGCCCGGCCGGACCGCTTGCAATGAGGTGTATGCTGCTGGTGGTATCGCAGCCAAACCAGGAGGTGGACAATCATGGCTGGGGACATGACGGACCGGGGTTTGAGAACAATGGCCCGGCAGGCTCCTCCACGGGCCGGTCTTGTTGGACGGGAACGAGAGATGGCCTCCCTCCGTGAGGCACTGGAGGCCGGGGCGCGCGGAGAAGGGAGGGTCGTCCTCCTGGCCGGTGAGCCGGGCATCGGGAAGTCGCGACTGCTGCAGGAGTTGGCCCGTGAGGCGCAGCGTCTGCGATGGCAGGCCCTTGCAGGGCGGGCGTACGACACGGAGGGAATGCCGCCCTATCTCCCCTTCGTGGAGGTGCTGCGCGCGGCCTGTGACCGTGCCTCCGAGGCAGCCCTGGCGGCCCTCGCAGCGGGAGCGCCGGAGTTGCTGCCCCTGCTGCCAGAGGCGAGAACTGGCGCCCTGGACCTGCCCGCCTCACGGACCCTGCCCCCGGCCGCTGAGCGTTTCAGGCTGTTCGAAGCCGTTGCCACGTTCCTCTCGGAACTGGCCCGCGGGTCCGAATCCAGCGGGTTGCTCGTTGTGCTCGATGACCTGCAATGGGCCGACAGGACCAGCATCCTGCTGCTCAGGCACCTCGCCAACAGGCTCGCGGGCGCGCCCATGTTGGTGGCAGGCTCCTATCGGGCCTCGGCCCTCACTCCCGGGACGGCACTCCACGACACGGTCGCTGACATGCGGCGCGAACACCTGTGCGAAGTCATCCAGGTCCCACCCCTCAATGAGTCCGAAACGGGGAGCCTCGTAGCGGCAATGACTGGTGCGCCCGCTCCCATCGCGTTCGTCCGCAGCCTCCACCACGACACAGCCGGCAATCCCTTCTTCGTTGAAGAGATCGTCCGCCACCAGATCGAACGGGGAACGGACCTCTCCGTAGCTCCCGGCGGCGCCGTCGGGACAATCCCCGAGAGCGTCCGCCAGGTTCTCGGGCAAAGGCTCTCCCGGCTCCAGGAGGCGACCGTGCGGGCGCTGGAGGCCGGGGCGGTGCTCGGTGACACATTCGCCATGGACGCGTTGATGGCGACGAGCGGGCTCGACCGGGCGGCCCTCATCGGCGCTGTGGAGGAAGCGGAGCGCGCCGGCATGGTTCACCCGGAGGACGAGGGATACGCCTTTGACCATGCACTTGTGCGCCGGACGGTGTACGACGGTCTGAGCGTTCCCCGCCGCCAGGACCTCCATATGACGGCCGCGGAGGCGCTTGAGGCATTGGCTTCGGCCAGAACCGGGATCAACCCGGCCGAAATTGCCCACCACTGGAGAGCGTGCGCACATCACGGGCGAGCAACGGAGCATTTCCTGCGCGCTGGCGATGCCGCCATCATGCTGGCCGCCTGGGAAGAAGGAGCGAAGTACTGGGAAGCGGCCGCGAACTGCATGACGCAGTCCGGCGAGCAGCCGGTGAGGCGCGCTCGTCTCCTTGAGGGAATCGGCGACCTCGGCTTCCTGAGCAGCCTCGAAGTGCACACCTGCGTTCAGTACTACGAGCAGGCAAGTGCGCTGTACGAGAGCGCCGGCGATATGGTGGGGTCGGCCCGCGCCCGTGCGCGTGCCGGGCGAAGCCTTGCCTATCCGACATCCGGGTTCGATTTTGCCGCCGCCGTGGAGTATCTCAGGGCGGCCGAGAAGATCCTTGGAGATGGCCCGGATAATGTCGAACTCGGCGAGATCTACACCGCCCTTGGCCACGCGGAATCCCACGCCCTGCAGGGCAGCTTCGATGAGATGCTGAAGTCCATCAGCCGGTTGCACGGGATCGCGGATAGCCTGGACAACGACTTCCTTCGGATCGGAGCGAAGTCCCTTGAGGGACATTACCTGGCCCTGCAAGGCTACCTGGCCAGGGGACTTGAGCTTGAGCAGCTTGCCTGCGATGAGGCTGCCGCCCAGAAGGGTCTCGTTGTGAATCAATGGCCCGAGCGCTGGCACGAATACCTCCTCGGCTATAGCAGTGCGCACGACGACGCCACATCTGGCGACACCGGGTCGTACCAGCTCTCGCGCCTCCTGATGGCGAACTACACCGCCAACTGCTGCGGGCTACAGAGCCTCGAACTGCTTGACCCTAGGGCAGCGCGGACGAAGCACGAGCGGATCAAGGATGCTCAAGGTCAGTTCCTTTCGACCTTCTATGCCTACGACCTCTTCCTTGCCGGGGAACTCGCTGCACTGAAAGAGATGCTGCAGCGGACTCCCGGTTCGCTCCACGAGTTCGGGCGATTCAACCCGGGGACAGAACCCGGTCTTCTCGCCATGCTCCTGCTTCACTGGTACGAGGGGGAGTTGAACGAGTCGATGGCACAATTCGCTCAGCGGCGGCAGCATTGGCGCGATGCGGGCAGCAATTCTGTCCTGGTCTTCGCAAATACCTGGGTTGCGAGGCTGGCCCGTGGTATAGGCGATGCCGCGCTTGCCCGTTCGGTTGCTGAAGAATCGCTTGCCGTTGCTGTCCGCAGCGGTGCGCTGAAGTTCGAGTTCCAGGCCTGCGCCGAGCTGGCCCTCCTTGACGCCGAGGCCGGCGAGGCCGCCGGGGCCGAGCGGCGCCTCCGGCGCATACGCGAGATCCTGGCCGCCGGTGAGGATTGGCGCGGCCTGGCCGGCCGGGCTGCGCTTGCCGAAGCCGCCCAGGCGGCGTCGCAGGGGCAGTTGGCTGCGGCCGCGACGCACTTCGAGCGCGCCCTGCAGGTATTCCGTGAGCTTTCCCTGCCCTGGGATGAGGCAGAAGCGCATGAGGTTTGGGCGCGGCTCGGACGGCGGTCGCACCGGGGACGGGCGCGGCGCGCGTTCGTGATGGAGAAGCTGGAGTGCGCCCGGGCCGTGTATCAGCGGATTGGCGCCGGCGGGCCATGGTTCGAACGCCTCGATGCCCTGGCTCGCGAGCTCTGTGGCGATGGCGCAGGGGCGCCCGGCGCTACTCTCCCCGATGGTCTCACGCCCCGCGAGGCCGAGATACTGGGCCTGCTTGCCCAGGGCCGGAGCAGCAAGGAGATCGGCGAGCAGCTCGTCCTCAGTGTGCGCACGGTCGAGCGCCACATCGCCAACATCTACCTGAAGACTGGCTGTCACGGGCGCGCACAGGCCGCCTCCTACGCGCTCGTTCACCATATCGGCGCACCTGGCGCCTGACTCTCGCCGGGCCAACCGGTCGCCGTTCAAGTACGTAGTTAGTGCCATGAGAGGCAGTCGCGTGCCTTCGCGCATCCGCCGTACTTTGCACAGTTCCACGGAAGCGAGAGCGCTCCCAGCGGCGGAAACTCGACAGCGGCTGGTTGGCTCGCCGGACGCGAGGCCCAGGGGCCCAGGCGCCCGGCGGGCAACCGGTCAATAAGGCAACGGAGGCCTGGGCCCCACCTCGCGATCACGCCAGCCGCCCGGGCGAGCGTGACGCGGCGGCCCACACAGCCGCCCCTGGTCTCCGAAGGAGCGCACATGGTCGAACGAGCTGCAGCGACGAGGCTGCGGAGATTCACGTTATTCCGTTGTCGCGGTGACTGGCCGGCGTGCCTGGAGACCGCGGCCATAGCCCCCGCGGGAGGCGTTTCCCGCCAGGAGTGGAGAATGTTTCGGAAAAGCTTGCCGGGAACGAGGCTGGCGTTCGCGCTGGCCCTCATCTCTATCGGCCTCGGAGCCCTGGTCTCGCTTTCACTGCCCGCGAACGCCACCAGCCAGGGTTACACCTTCACCACGCTCGACTTCCCCAATTCCAGCAAGACGTTTGGGATGGGCAACAACGCCAGCGGGGACATCGTCGGCTACTACGTCGACTCCACCGCGCAGTTCCACGGCTTCGTCCTCCGTGCCGGGAAGTACTCCACGCTCGACTTCCCCGGTGACAACGTCGCCTGGACCCAGGCAAATGCCGTCAACGATGCCGGCGACATCACGGGCCTCTACTCGCTGAAGGCGCCGGCCCCGGCCGGGAACGTCCACGGCTTCCTGCTCACCAGCGATGGCAAGTGGTCGACCGTTGACTACCCGGAAGAAGGCCACACCATGTCGGGAGGCGGGTACGCCATCGCCAACGATCGCACCGTTTTCGGTTGCTTCCACGACGGGGCGCCCATTACCGCAATGTTCGGCTACAGCGTCGGACCCGGGGGTGCGGCCCGTTTTGAATACCCCGTCGCTGGCGCTGCCTTCGCCATGCACTACGGTGCGACCCCCGACGGCAAGACCATGGTCGGCTCGTATCGTGCTGGCGGGACCGGAATGGACAGCTGGCATGGCTACATGGTGAGCGGCGGCAAGACCATTTCCTTCGATGTTCCGGGCCAGTTGAGCGCCAACGCGCTTGGCATTCGCCAATCCCCGGACGTCGCCATCGTCGGAACCTACAAAGTCCTCGTTGACAAGATCTGGAACCAGCACGGATTCTTGGCCGCCACTCACGGCAGCCTTGACCCGGCCACGTGGGACTTCACTATGGTCGACGTCCCCGGCGCTACCCAGACCATCGTGCGGGGAATCAATGCCAGCGGACAACTTGTGGGCACATTCTTCGATGCGGGCGGCGTGAATCACGCGTTTCTCGCCGTTCCCGTCACCGCGCCTGCCCCGTCTGCGCCCGCGCCCCCCAGCTCCGGCAATGCGGGGCTGGCGCAAGAACAGCCCACCAGCCCGGCTCTCACGGCGGCTGTCGGACTCGTCCTCGTCGTTCTCGGCGCTTCGGCCCTCGCCG
>JAANMX010001862.1_pt1 | contig 22654 bp, 14 predicted proteins | sample 7279681 | NCBI WGS metagenome assembly JAANMX01 (sample SAMN14094542, study PRJNA606508) | bioreactor metagenome | isolation source: A lab-scale SPAN reactor treating ammonium-rich wastewater day 351 | place: Ireland: Galway | collected 2018-01-01
GACGAGGCCGAAGCCGCGGGCAAGGATGCGGCGCAGCACCTCTATGGGCTGAATACGCAGCGCATCTTCAAGGGCAAACTGCCGCCGCAGCTCTATGCCATCGGCGTGCTGGAGGTCAACATCGACCGTGCAGGCCGCGTCACCGGACTGCACTGGTTGCGCGCCCCCCGCCATGCCCCCGAAGTGACCGCAGAGATCGAGCGCACGGTACGCGCCGCCGCGCCGTTCCCGCAGCCCTCGCGCATGAGCAAGGTCACCTATACCGACACCTGGCTGTGGGACAAGAGCGGCCAGTTCCAGCTCGACACCTTGACCGAAGGCCAGCTCTGATAGCTATCAAAAACAATAGCTGGTTGCGCTTGTAAATATTGATTTTCAAGTTTTTTTATACCTGAAACATAACAACAAAAAGCGCTACAAGCTATTGAATTAAGAGCACACTCAAGAACCCCGGTAGGTGGAATAGCTCCAGGGGCTGACCAGCAGCGGCACGTGGTAATGCTGGTCGGCATGGGCCACACCAAAGTCCAGGCTCACGCGGTTCAGAAAATTCGGCTCGGGCAACTGCACGCCCCGGGCCTTGAAATACCCCGCCACATCAAAAGTCAGCCGGTACGTGCCGGTGCGCAGGCTGGCGAATTCGCTGCGCAATGCGCCCGGATCGATGAAGATCGTCCGCATCAAAGCCTCCGCGCTCGGTAACCTGCAAGCAGCCGGTCGTAGCCTGGCGGATACGATACGGGCTGATCCTCGGGTCCGAACCCGGCCCGAAACTCGGCCCATTCACGGCCCGGCTGGTGGACGGTTCGGTCGTGACCTACTCGTGGTATCGTTTCGTGGATCAGCCGTCGTTCCAGCAATACAACTGGAACCCGGAGAAAAAGGCGAAGCTGCAAGCCTTCGTGGAAAAGCTCCACGCGAATTGGCCGACGAGTCGCGACTACATGGCGCCACCCACGCGAGGCAGGCTGGTCGCCCTCGATCCCGCGCTGCTGGTGACGCCACCCAGCGGCTTGGAGGTCGGCTATGTTCCGATCGTGACGCGGCAGGAAGCAGGGGCGCCCGACCTCAGCCGAATCGTCACGCCAGAGATGTTGTCTGGACTTTATCGGCGTGATCCGAAGGAGAACGATTGGCACGAGGGAGAACTGAAACCGGATGGCGACAAACACTCACCGCGCTTTCGATGGACCAACCAGGCCGGAGTCAGTTGGGCGCTCACCACAGAGCTCGCTCAGGCGAGGCTGCGGTGTGCGAAGGGAAGCCCCTATTTTGACAAGGAGGCCGGCAGAAATTTCATCATCGAAATGCAGTCAGCCTCTGGAGCATCGAAACCCGCGATTGCCGGATTCTATTTCAACGGAAATTTCTACAAGCGAATTGGCGACCGATGACCGGCGAATTTGGGGAGGGGGCGCAAGACCCAACAAGACGGAACCAAGGCCGATATGAATCGCGACGCCCATCACGCGCGCGGCGGCATGGCCGACTGCCCCGGCATCGGGCAGGGCGCTGACACGATGCATGTTATGACAGACCACAAGCAGATGATCTTGACCATTTTCATCGTCGCGCTGCTGGCCATCCCCTGCGGTGTCGCCCGCGCCGCCGGCGCCAACCCGAACATCGTCTTCATCTTGGCGGACGATCTGGGTTACGGCGATTTGTCGTGCTACAACGCGCAGTCGAAGGTGCCGACGCCCCGCATCGACCGGCTGGCGCGCGAGGGCATGCGGTTCACCGACGCTCATTCCCCGAGCACGGTTTGCACGCCCACGCGCTACAGCCTGCTCACGGGCCAGATGCCGTTTCGCGCCGGGCGTGTGCCGGTGTTCACCGGCGCGGGCGGCCCGTGCCTCATTCGGGAAGACCAACTCACGCTGCCGCAGATGTTGCGCAACCGGGGTTACGCAACCGCGATGACGGGAAAATGGCATGTGGGGCTGAGTTTTTCCGACGCGAAAGGCCAGCCTGTCACGCGCGGTGATCTCGACAGCGTGAAACGCATCGATTTCACCCGCGCGATTCCGGATGCGCCGATCCATCGCGGCTTTGACCGATTTTTCGGAACAGCCTGTTGCCCCGGAACGGATCATCTTTATGCCTTCATCGTCGGCGACCGCGTTCCCGTGCCGCCCGCCCGACTGCTCGACAAGAGCAAGCTGCCCAAGCACCCGTATGCGAACGACAACCGGATGGGCATGATCGCGCCAGACTACGACATCGAGGAGGTGGACATGGTGTTCCTCCAGAAGAGCAAGGAGTTTCTGGGGGACCACGTGAAGCGCCAACCCGCCAAGCCATTCTTCCTTTATCATGCTGCCTCCGCCGTGCATCTGCCGTCCTTCGCGGCGGCCCAGTTCCGCGGCAAGACCAAGGCGGGACCGCACGGCGATTTCATCCACGAGTTCGACTTCATCGTGGGCGAGTTGCTGGACACGCTGGAGGAACTCGGCGTTGCGGACAAAACGCTGGTGATGCTCTCCAGCGACAACGGGCCGGAAGTCACCTCGGTGGCCCACATGCGCGCGGATTACGGACACGATGGCGCGCGGCCCTGGCGCGGCATGAAACGGGACGGCTGGGAGGGCGGTCACCGGGTGCCGTTCATCGTCCGCTGGCCCGGCAAGATAACGCCCGGGAGCACGAGCGCGCAGACGGTTTCGCTCACCGACGTCATGGCCACCTGCGCCGCGGTGTGCGGCGCGATGCTTCCCCGGGGCGCCGCGCCGGACAGCTGCGATCTGCTCCCGGTCCTGCTGTCCGGAGATGGAACGAGGCCGGCGCGCGAATACACCGTGCAGCAGGCGCTCGCCACCTTTTCGATCAGGCAAGGCCCGTGGAAATACCTGGATCATCGCGGTTCCGGCGGAAACAACTACGACAGCCCTCAACTCAGACCTTTCGCCCTGCCTGACACCGCGCCAGGCGCACCCGGCCAGCTCTATCATCTTGCTGACGATGCCGGTGAAACAACCAACCTGTATTTCAAGCACCCCAAAATCGTTGCCGAACTGAAGAGCCTGCTCGACAAGGCGAAGTCCTCTACCAAGCCATGACGACTGCCTCCGTCGTCAACGACGTGATCGGTCCAGTGATGCGGGGCCCGGCAGGGCCGGCCGGCCAACCGATCCGTACTTTCGAGCTGGCAGAAGGCGATCGCCCGGCGAGCGCCACATCGGATTTGCCGGTGGCCCCGCGCCGTGCCACCATCGGGCCGGATGCGTTGCGCCGCGCTTTGGCTTTGTCTCTCCGCGGTCTTTGGGCGCCCGACGGTGGTGGTCGGCGCGCCGGTGGAGATCCTTGCCAACGGCGGGCTCGAGCCGCCGCATGTCGCGATCAACAGCAGCAATGCCTATGGTCTCGTCTCCGGCCTCATCCCAAGCGGCTGGTCGGACAATTCGCTGTTTGCGGGCAATCACACGGAGACCGTGTATGCGGAGGATACCAACGGGACGGTGGGCGGTTCCGCGGCGATGGTGACGGCGACCGTGCAGGCGGGCTTCACCAACGGCGCCTGCATCCAGATGTACCAGGTGATCCCCGGTGTCGCGGGCCGCGGCTACTCGGCCAGCGTCTGGCTCAAGGGTTCCCTCCCAGGCACCGCGATCCTCCGGTTCAGGCAGAGCACGTCTCCGTGGGCGACCCGCGCGACGACCAATTGCGCCGTCACCACGGAGTGGCAGAGGTTCACGCTGAACTTCACGCCATCGACCAACGAGAGCCTGAGGCTGGATGTGAACATCAACAACCAGCCCATGACGCTGTGGGTGGACGAGGCGAGCCTGGTCGTGGGGGACGGCAATCGCGAGTGGCACGTCTCGCCCTCCGGCTCGGACTCCGGCGATGGCTCGACCGACGCGCCGTTCCAGAGCCTGGCGCGCGCGGTGCAATCTCTCGTGCCCGGCGACACGCTGCGGCTCGGATCCGGCACGTACCGCGAGGCGCTCCTGCCCTTGTCCTCGGGGACGCCCGAGCAGCCCATCACCATCGCGGCCCGCGATGGCGAGGAGGTGATCCTGACCGGCCTCGACATCCTGACCAACACATGGGCCCTCACCAGCAACGGCATCTACGTCGCGGACGTGGGGTGGGACCTCGGCATGGGATACAATCAGGTTTTCGTGGATGGGGCGATGCAGCACCAGGCGCGGCATCCGAATTATGGCGGCGGCGGCCTCTTCAATCCCGCGCTGGCGGGCGTCACGGTGACCAACGGCAGCGCCGCCAGCAACCCGAATACGATCACATCCACCAATTTCGGCGGCAGGCCGGACGGATTTTTTTCCGGGGCGCGATTTCTGGGCGGCGTTGGGCAGCGGTGGGCCTGGCAGACCGCGGTCGTCACGAATAGCTCTGGCGCCAAGCTGGTCGTCGATCCGGCGACGAAGTCCACGTGGTGGTGGCCCGACTTCACCGGGTCGGGCAACATCAGCGACACCGGGTCAGGCTTCGTCTACGGCCTGCTGGGCCTCCTCGACGCCGATGGGGAATGGCACCTGCAGACCAACGCGGTTGCGCCGCACGCGCTGCACCTGCGCATCGCGGGCGGGGCTGATCCCTCCGCGCGCGCCGTCGAGATGAAGCGCCGCAACTGGTGCGTGGACATCAATAATCGCAACCACATCGCCGTGCGCGGCATCAGGACCCGTGGGGGGGCGATCCGCCTCGCGGGCAAGGGCAACGTGCTCGAGGGCCTCGAGGTATCGCACCCGAGTCACTACATGACTTTCGCCAACGCGGGCAGCGGCAACGGGGGAAGGGCCGAGGGCGGCGGCGTCGTGGTCAGCGGCACGAGCAACATCGTGCGCCACTGCGTCATACATGACACGGCCGGCGCCGGCATATTGACCTCGGGCGCCGGTCACCGGATCGAGCGCAATCACGTCTACAACACGGACTACTCCGGCACCTACGGGGCGCCCCTCTCGATGGACGGCGATGGCGACGTGGCCGTCTTCAACACCCTGCACGACACCGGGCGCGACGTGCTCCGGCCGACCGGGAGCGGCCAGACCGTCATGTTCAACGACCTCTACGGCGGCGGCAAGCTCTGCCTCGACCTGGGCATGGTGTATTCCTACGGCACCGATGGCATCGGCCCGGGCGCCGCGAAATCCCGCATCGCCTACAACTGGGTGCACGATGGCAATGCCGCGGATCCGCACTCCAAGGGCATCTACCTCGACAACTACGATCGCAGCTACCTCGTCGATCACAACGTGGTGTGGAACCTCGCGTCGGGACAGGATGGCATTCGCCTGAACGCGCCCAATCTGGGGCATGAGATCCACCATAACACGGTGATACAGTGCAAGGCATACGATGCCGGAACGTGGACCGCCTTCCCGGACAGCAATCCCGACCCGGCCTTCTGGACCACCAACAACCACGGCATGGACTACGCGGCGCAGAACAACCTCGTGCTCACAAACGCAGCGGCGACGGCCTCGAACCTGGTCGATGCCGCGGCCCGCGATTTTCGCCCGAAGGCCGGCGCCCCCTGCATCGACCCCGGCCTTTCGACAAACATAGTGAGCTGGCAGACCACGAACGGCGCCACCGGCGTGCCCGCGAGTTTCCAATTGTCCATGCGGTATCGGAACCAGCGATTTTCCTACCGCGAGATCGAGGGGCAGGGGGTGGTCCTGCCGGGCGTCAACGACGGATTCTCGGGGGCCCGGCCCGATTCCGGCGCCTATGAATATGGCCAACCGTATTGGGTGCCGGGCGTCAATGGCTGGGATCTGGATTCGCCGGGCGTGCGGACCGATGCCCCGGTCGGCCTTGGCGTCACGAGGGTCACCGCCCGCGGCACCCTCATTTCCGCGGGCAGCGCGCCCACCACCGTCCGCGTGTGCTGGGGGACCTCCGACGGGGGAACCAACCTCGCCGCATGGGCGGGGGTCGCCGACAAGAACGTGCTGCCCGGCGGGGCCGCCATCGCCCATGACATCCTGGGGCTCGCGCCCGACACAACCTACTTCTATCGCCTCTTTGCCAGCAATAGCCACGGCCAACACTGGGGTGATGGCCAGAGTTTCCGCACGGTTGCCGCATTGGTGTGGGATGCCGGTGGCGGGGCGAACACCAGTGTTGCGCTGAGCAACAACTGGCAGGCGAATGCCGCGCCCGATCTGGTCGGCGGGGCCGATGTGGCCACCTTCGGCTCTGCCGGCAGCACGGCGACGATCGACACGAATGCCTTCTTCGCCGGGCTCGCCTTCAATCGCGACGCCAATTTCACGATCGCCAACGGGGACGGCGCGCTGTCGCTCGGGCCATCCGGGGTCACGGTGACTCTGGCGGGCACCGCGTCGCGGACGCACGCCATCGGTGAAAGTCATTTGGAGCTCTGCGCCGATCAGGTCTGGACGATCTCGAATAGTGCGGGTGCCGCCACGCTGAACGTCTCCAGCGCCATCGGTGACGGGACCAATGCCTTCGGCATCACCAAGGCCGGATCGGGTACGCTGGGCCTTTCGGGCGACAGCAGCTTCGACGGGGCCGTGGACATCCAGTGTGGCATCATGTCGATCGCCTCGGACCGCGCGCTCGGATCGACGAATGGCGCCACTTTCATGGGTGTGACGGGAAGCACCACCAACGGCGGCCAGCTGCGCCTTGGCGGTGGGATCACATCGGCGGAGGATATCACGATCAGCGGCACCACCGAGGCCGGCAATTTCGCGCGGGCCATCGACAGCGTATCTGGCACCAACACCCTGGCCGGCGCGATCACCCTCTCCGGGAGCAGCATCCGGCTCGGCGCCGGCGCGGGCGAATTCCGCCTGACCGGACCGATTTCGCGCGTCGGCAGCAGCGCCGCGAATTTCATGGCGCACGCTGCCGCGGGGGCGACGGTCGTGGTCGGGGCCCCGATCGACAACAATGGCGGCACTTTCCAGGTGGCGGGCGCCGGCACCGTCGTGATGGCTGCCACCAACCATGACCTCGGGGGAACGGTCATCTTCTTCGGATCCCCCGGTGGGCCAATCCTGAGATTGGGGGCGCACGACGCCCTGGCCACAGATAGGAATCTCACGATCGGCACAACCAGCGCCAGCGCCGGCGCCGATCGTGGCACCCTGGATTTGGCCGGCTTTGATCAGACCGTGAATGCCCTGATCGGCCAGAACGGCTCGGCGTCGCCGGATTCGACGCGGCGTGTCGTGAATACCGCACCCGCGACGCTGAGCACGCTGACCATCGGCAGCGCCGATGGTGTAGGCACGTTTTACGGCGTCATCGGCGACGGCGCGGGTGCCATTGCGGTCACCAAGGTGGGCGGAGGCACGCAGACGCTCGCGGGAACAAATGCCTACTCCGGCACGACCTCCGTCCGCGGCGGCACGCTCGCCCTCGCCGTGCCCTGCCTTTCGGAGGCCGCCGATGTCCGCATCGACGCAGGGGGCCTGTTGCATCTCGCCTTTGCCGGCACAAACACGATCCACGGGCTTTTCTTCGACGGCAGCGACCAGTACCCCGGCGCGTGGGGCTCGCTGGCTTCGGGCGCCCAGTACAAGACGTCCCTCATCACCGGCGGCGGCATGCTGCGCGTCATCGCTGGCCCGGCACCGTCGCCTTACGGCGCCTGGGCCGCCGGGTTCGGCCTCGAGGCAACCCCGGGCCGGTCGCCGGCATTCGATGCCGATGTGGAAAACGACGGTCTACCCAACGGCCTCGAATGGATGCTCGATGGCAACCCCCTCGCCCGCGATGCCGCGAATCTCTGGGGCGTTGTTTCAACACCCGCCGGGATCATCATCTCCTTCTTGCGGCGAGACGATGCCGAGCCTTCTTCCGATTTGAAGGTCCAATGGAGTTCCAACCTTGCGGATTGGACCGACGCCACGGTTGGCGCCACCTCCTCCGGTCCCGACGCCCACGGGGTGACGATTTCCGTCGCGGAGAACGATTCCGCCCCCGACGCGGTCGCGGTGACCATCCCCCACGCCAACGGGACCCAAGGCAGGCTATTCGTGCGACTCCGCGCCGCACTCCGCTGAGGCAATCCGAGAGCACCGCCCGCCGTCACAGGATCGGCCCGTGCCGCCTCCGGTATTCCCGGGGGGTGAGGCCGGTCTGCCGATGGAAATACCTCGCGATGTGCTTGTCGCTCGAGTATCCGATGTCTTCCGCGATATCGGCGACGGGACGGTTGGTGGTGAGCAATTGTCGGGTGATCTCCTCGACGCGGCGCCGGTCGATCTCATCCCCGATGGTCCGCCCGAGATGCTGCCTGAACCGGTCCGCCAGGCTCCGCCTCGACAGCGCCGCCGCCCGCGCGACGTCATCGACCCCGATGATGCGGCGCGAGTTTTCGCGGATGAAACGCAGCGCCTTGGCCACGGCGGCGTCGGCCACGGCGGTCAGGTCGGTGGACTGGCGCCGGACCACCCCGCAGGGACGCGCCATCACGATGCGCCCCGACCTTCGGCCGCGCATCATGCGGTCCAGCAGCGCGGCGGCCTCGTATCCGGCCCGCTGGACGGATACCTCGACGCTCGATAGCGGGGGGCTGCTCAGCTCGCAGATCACCTCATCGTTGTCCACGCCGACCAGCGCGACCTGATCCGGGATCTGGATGCCATGGGTGCGGCACAGGTCGGCGATCGAAAGGGCAAATTCGTCATTGCAGGCCATCAGGCCCGCGGGTTTCGGCAATCGCCGCAGCCACTCGACCAGTCTTCTGGCCAGGCGCACCGCGGCGTCGCGGCCACTGCGGAAGGGCACCAGGTGGCAGTCCGCCAAAAGGCCCAGCCTCGACAGTTGCCCGCAGAAGCCGTCCCGCCGCGCCAGCGACCAGCGGAGCCGGTCGAACCCCGCGTAGGCGAAATGCTTCAGGCCCAGCCCGTGCAGGTGGTCTGCGGCCATGCGCCCGATGGCCCGGTCGTCGTTCATCAGGTTGACCATGCCCGGAAGGATATCCATGCCCGGCACCACGACCATCGGCAGCCCGAGTCGCGCGATCCGGCCGATGCTCGGGCGGAAATGCGAGATGATCCCGTCGGCATCGCATGCCGCCAGCTCGCGCGCGCTGTCGCCCCCCAAGCCGGAAAAGCGCTGGTAATACGGCGCCCTGCGCACGAACACCCAGGGCCCCTTCAAATTGGCGTATCGCCAGATGCCCTGCAGCAGCGCGCGCTCGTAGCCGCGCGACGGGTCCAACAGCACGATGATCTTCGGGATCGGGCGCGAGCGCGGCATGGCGGCGGTTCCTAAAATGGGGATTTTATTGCCAAAAATGGAGACGACAAGCAAGCGGTGCGCGCGCTAGGCTGGGTTTCGAGCGACGGACCCGAGAAGGCTGTGAGGATTCAGGCACTCGCCGCCCTTCTTCCGTGACCGGAGCCGAGCGAGAGATGAGAGGAGCCCCATGGATCTGGGCCTGCTCATACTGTAGCTGCTGGAGACATGCCAATGGATTATTGGACGCGACGACGGTTTCTGGGCGCCTCTGTCGCGGGCGCGGCGCCGATGCTGGCGGGTCCGGGCCAGGTCATGGCCGATCACAGGCCGCGCGTCCCGAAGGTGGCCGCGGCGTTCGTCAACATCTACAAGCCGGGGCCGGATGTGTTCACGCTGCCGACGGTCAGGACGCCGGACGGCAACCACTGCTACGTGCGGGGCGCCACCTATCCCGACTGGCGAACGAACGACCACACGTTCATCAGGGACGGCGACGGCCGCTGGCACTGTTTTGGCATCACCCGCCCGTGGGTGGCTGGCGACAACGGCCACACCGGCGAAGGGCTGTGTTTCCACGCGGTGGCGCCGGAGGGGAGGTTTGCCCAGGCGGTCCGGTTCCAGTCGTGGCGCGACATGCCGAAGATTCACGTGGGCGACTGCGGTTGGGCGCCGATGGCTATGAAGATCGGTTGGGAGTATTCGCTGATCGGCTCCCAGCTTGGCCGCGCGACCTCGACCGACCTCTACACATGGGTGGACAAGGGAAAGCTAGACATCAAAGGCAAGGGCCGCGACCCGAATATCCTGCTCTGGAATGACACCTATCACCTCCTGCGCTGTGCCGGGAACGGCATCAGTCTGGTCACGTCGCCGGATTTCATCCGCTGGACCGATCCCGTCATCATCTATGAGCCGGAGAAGGAAAGCTATCAGACCGAGTCGCCCTTCCTGGTTCGCTATGAGGGTCTATTTTACCTATTCTGGACGTTGTGGGACACGGCGGACAAGACCACCTCCGGCTACTGCCCGCGCACCTACGTCCATTGCTCGGAATCGCCGTCGGGATTTCTCGGAAAGCCCGCGCTGGCCGAATACACCGTTCACGCCCCCGAGATCATCCAGGACGAGGGCGGGCAGTGGTTCATGTCCACCGCCGACCATCCCCACCGCGGGGTGAGCGTCGCGCCGTTGGTCTGGGAGTGAGTGTCGCTATCGATCGACCGTCAGGGATTTTCCGTGAATACATGAATATCCGAATCGAGAGCCATTGAGGACCCACAACACCACCATGAAAACGAAACTGACATCCCTCTCCGCCCTGCTGCTGGCGCCGTTCGCCGCGATGCACGCCGCCCATGACCCCGGGCAGAGACCCAACATCATCTTCATGCTCGCCGACGACATCGGCTACGGCGACCTCGGTTGCTATGGCGCGACGAGGGTTAAAACGCCCCACTGCGACCGGCTCGCGAGGGAAGGTTGCCGGTTCACCGACGCACACTCGCCCTCGGCCGTGTGCACGCCCACGCGGTACGCGTTCATGACCGGCGAATACGCGTGGCGCCGTCAGGGCACGGGCATTCTTCCCGGGAATGCGGGCCTGATCATCGAGCCGGGCCGCGTCACCGTGCCGTCGCTGCTCAAGCAGGCCGGTTACAGTACCGCGGTCGTTGGCAAATGGCACCTCGGCCTCGGCACGACGCCCACGGATTACAATGTCGAGATCAAGCCGGGACCGCTGGAGATCGGCTTTGATTACGCGTGGCTGTTGCCCGCCACGGGCGACCGCACCCCGTGCGTCTGGGTGGAGAACCATCGCGTGGTGGGCCTGGACCCGGCCGACCCGATCAGGCTCGACTACTCCGTCAAACGCGGCGAGCCGCGCTCCTTCGTGAACGGCATCCCGCGGATCGGCGAGCAGGTCGGCGGCAGGACCGCGCTCTGGAAAGACGACGAGATCGCCGACGTGATTGCGGAGAAGGCCATCGCGTTCGTGGAACGGAACAAGGAAGGGCCATTCTTCCTGTATCTTGCCACTCACGATATCCACGTCCCGCGGGTCCCGAACGCCCGTTTCAAAGGGACCAGCGGGTGCGGCGTGCGCGGCGACGCGATCCACTCGTTCGACTGGACGGTCGGGCGGGTGCTGGCCGCGCTCGATCGATTGAATCTGGCCGGCAACACGCTGCTCGTCGTCACCAGCGACAACGGTGGCGTGCTCGACAACAACGGCCCCGACATGGAGCATGGCATCGGCTCTCCCGACGCCAACGAGGGGCATCTGTTCAACGGGCCACTGCGCGGCACAAAAGGCAGCGCCTACGAGGGCGGCACCCGCGTCCCGTTCATCGCCCGCTGGCCCGGCCGCATCCCGCCCGGCACGTCCGATGCGCTGATCTGCCACGTGGATATGCTCGCGAGTTTCGCCGCGCTGACCGGCCGCAAACTGCCCGAGGCCGCGGGCCCGGACAGCATCAACGTCCTGGCGGCATTGCTCGGCGATAAGGCCGGGCGCGAGCATCTCGTCGAGCACGCGTACGGCAACGTGTTGGCGCTGCGCGAGGGGCCGTGGAAACTCGTGCCCGCCACTGCCGCCGATCCGGGCAAGGGGAAGAGGGGTGGGAAACGCGGCCCGGCGGCCACCGAACTCTACCATCTTGGCGATGATCTGGGCGAGACGAGGGATGTCGCCGACCGGCACCCGGAGGTCGTCCGAGAGATGACCGCGAGATTGGAGCAGATCCGCGAGAGGGGGAGGACGCGCCCATGAGACGATGGCGTCGAGAGATGGCGAGACCCTTTGTCGCTGCCCTCGCGGCCCCGCTGACCTGGGCGCTGGCCGATCTGCGGGCCGCGGACGCGCCCGAGCAACCGCCCAATGTCGTCTTCATCCTCGCCGACGACCAGCGATTCGACGAATTGGGCTGCGCGGGGCACCCCTTGATGAGGACGCCGAACATCGATCGGCTCGCGCGCGAGGGCGCGCTGTTTGAAAATTCATTTGTTTCCTCCGCCTCGTGCCTGCCGAATCGCACCAACCTCCTCACGGGGCAGTGGGAACGCCGGCACACGGTCGGCTGGAACAGCGGCAGCGGGCTCTCGCCCAAACAGTGGGCGGACACGTTGCCGATGGTGCTCAAACGCAATGGGTACACGACCGCCTACCTCGGCAAGAACCACACGCCCGGGCTGCGCCACTGGGATTTCGATTACTACTACGGCAACCGCCTTGGCCATCTCGGTTTCTATCCTAAGGCCTCCCAACCCATCTTCAACAACGCCAATGCCGACACGCAGCCCGAGATCCTCGGCGAGGGCGCGGAGAACTTTCTCGAGAGCGACCCACGCTTTGTCGAACGGGCCGGGGAGCACGCCGGAGTATTCCTGCGGGAACGCGCGAAGGGAAAGCCCTTTTTCCTGTATGTCTGCTTCAATGTGCCGCATAGCGCTGGCACGCGCTCGATGAAGCAATTGCCCGCGGATGAGGCACTCTACCGTACGGCCTATCGCGACGTGGAGTCGCGGATGCCGCTGCCGCCCGGCTACATCGCCGAGGCCGATGTGAAAGCGCCAAAGCTCCCGTTGAACATCTATTCCGGGAAGCAGATCGCCAGCTACGACTACCGCCGAACGCCCTATGCGCTGCGCGAGCAGCGCGTGCGCATCTGCCAGACGGTGAGCGGCATCGACCGCGTGGTCGGACAGATCGCGGCGCGGCTCGAACACCTCGGGGAGGCGGATAACACTATTTTCGTCTACAGCGCCGACAACGGCATCCTGCACGGCGAGCACGGCTACGGCGGCAAGTGCCTGCTGTACGATCCCTCCATCCGCGTGCCGCTCCTCATCCGCGACCCGCGCCTCCCGGCGGCCCAGCGGGGGCGTCGCGTGAAGGAACTCGTCGTGTCGCAGGACGTCGCGCCCACCATCCTTGACCTCTGTGGCATCGCGGCGCCCGAGGCCATGCAGGGCCGAAGCCTGCGCCCGCTGCTGGGCGGCGAGCCGGTCCAGTGGCGGTCCGACTTCTTCTGCGAGAGCCTGATCCTGCTCCAGGATTACCCGGTCATCCAAGGCGTGCGCAGCGCGGATTGGAAATACATCCGCTACTGGCCGAATCGAAAAACGCCGGAGGATTATCGAGAACTCCTGAACCTCGGGCTCCACGGCGAATCGCCCGCCCACGAGGAACTCTTTCACCTCGCCGCCGATCCTCTGGAGAAAGCCAACCTCGCATCCGATCCGCGGCACGCGCCGCGACTCGAAGCGATGCGCATCCGCTGCGTCGAGCTCGTGCGCGAGACGCGCGGCGACCCCGGGGCCCTCCCGGCCATGCCCATCGCCGAATGGGCCCAGGAGACCCCCGGCGGCTGGAGGGACGTGCTGCCGCTGCTGTCAAAGAAGAACGCCGCCAAGGGTGAGTAAGGGGATGACAAACTCAAACGAATACCGGAGAACCGCGATGAGATGTGCTTTATCACCCGTCGCCACCTTGCTGCTGGCGCCGCTGGTCGCGCTGCACGCCGCCCATGACCCCGGGCAGAGACCCAACATCATCTTCATGCCCGCCCTGTCGGCTGTTGGTGATGTGGTCCGTCGCGACCAATCGCTCGACCTGACACGGGCGGCAACCGGCAGCCTGGAGTTGGACTTGGACGGTGCCAAGCCCGATGGCCGAGGCGTTCTGGCCGACCGAAGTCTGGTGTTGCCCGCTTTCGACGAGGCAATCCTTTATGCCGCCGATTGGTGGCCCGGCGGAGGCAATCGTCTTTATCCGCGTTTTTTCGGCTCAGGCGTGCCGCAATCCGCCTGGACGGGTGGTGCCCTCCTGCTGCTGCGGTTGAAGGACGGCGACTACCTGGCCATGCTGCCGGTGGCGGGCGATCAGACCTCCGCCTGGATCGACGCGACCGATGGGGGCGCGTTCACGCTGCGCGTCGGCCACTTGGGGCGAGCCCCCGGTTCCGGTGCCGCGTTGGCATTCGCCTGGTCCCGCGCCCCCGATGCCTATGCCGCGCTCCGTGACGTGTGGTCGCAGGTGTTGCTTCACCCGCGCTTTGCCGGGACCTCTCGACTGCGCAGCACCAAGGGATACCCGCAGGCATTCCGCTATCTGGGCTGGTGTTCGTGGGAATCGTTCCACTTGTCCATCAATGAAGCCGCGCTCCAGAAGACCGTGCAGGCCATCAGCGACTCTCCGATCCCGGTGCGCTGGGCGTTGATTGATGACGGCCACCAGAATGTCCGGAACATCCGCGAGCTCTATCTAAATCACTTGCTCGATTTCGACCCGATCCGCGAAAAGTTCCCGGGCGGGTTTGCCTCCCTTCTGGCCTTGCGAAATCCCGAGCGCATCCGGTGGATTGGGCTGTGGCTCTCCTTTCTCGGGGGTCGCGATGGCGTGGCGCAGGATCACCGGCTTTCACCCGAGTTGGCCGCCGCCATGACGCGAGTGCATTCGGGAGGCTTGCTGCCCGGGGCCTCCCCGTCCTCCGCCCTGGAGTTCTACTCGCACTATCTGGATCAGGGTGCGCGCCGCCACGGCTTTGATTTCGTCAAAGTGGATTTCCAATCGCGCGCCCTCACGCTTTATGCGGGCGGCGAACGGGCCAATGTCCCGATTGCAGCCGGCAACCGGCACGCGATCGCCAATCCGGTCGCCGCGGCGGTCTGCGCCGTCCGGGGGTTGGAGCAGGCGGCGGCGGCCCGAGGCATGCCCATGATGAACTGCAACTCGCTCAACGCGCCTTGCGTGTTCAACACGGGGTTCAGCGCCGTGTCGCGCTGCAGCGAGGACTATGTGGTGGGCCACCTCGGTCGCGCGCGAACCCACTTGTTCTATTCGTTCGCCTCGATCCCCTGGCTTGGCCAGACGGTCTGGGGTGATCACGACATGTTTCATTCGGAGGATGCCGTGTCCGGGGCGGTCATGGCCAGGTCCAAGGCCGTATCTGGCGGGCCGGTCTATCTTTCGGATCTACCGGAGCGCTTCGTTTCCGATCACATCATGCCCCTCTGTTACTCCGATGGTGAGCTTTTGCGGCCGCTGGCGCCGGCGGCGCCAGCGCCCGACTCCCTCTTCTTGGATCCCCTCGCGCAAGCCCGACCTCTCAAGGTCCTCGCGCCCCTGCCCAACGATGCGGTCGCGGTGATCGTGTACAATCTCTATGCCGAGGGGGCCTGGTCGCCCGCCCTGGTTTCCGCGCTGCAGCGCGGGGGTGTCTCATCCGAGATCCAGGCGGCGGCGCGCGCGCTTGTGGAGGGCCGCGCCCTGCATGAGGAGGTCCTATCCGGACAACTCCGCGATCTCTTCCAAGGGCAGAAGTTCGGCGGTTCACTCCGCGATTTTTCCTCCCTGGTGCATGCGGGGGCGAAAACCGTCCCCATGACCGCATCCGTCACCGCACAGGACTTCTCGGATGCCTCGGTGATGATGCAGCCCTATCCGGGGCCTTGGCCGGTTCCCGCCGAGGGGCTGGTCTGGTTTGAGCGGGAAACCGGGGCCGGCGGCAGGTTGGGGGCGTCGCTCGCACTTGACTTGCCGGGCTTCGGCGACCGCATGGTTCAGCTCTCCGCCATTCGCGACGGATGGGCAATCATCGGCGACCGGTCAAAGTACCTCTCTGCCGCCGCGGTGCAGATGACGCGCCGGAGCGCCGATGCTTTGGAATTCGAGGTGCGCGATGGCGGGCGGTTCGTCGTCTGGCATGACGGCGCCATCCGCTGCACGACGCACTCGCTTCGGTCGATGCCGGATCATTTCTGGGAGGTCGCGGTGCCGGAAACGAAAGGTTGCCAGCGCGTGGTGCTCGCCCGCGGATCAACCCAAACCCCATCATCAGCGCCAGTAAAAAACCAATGAAGCCCAGCATCCGAATCAGATCCGCTCTGCTGATCGCCCTGTTGCTGTCGCCCGTGGTCGCAGCAGGTGCCCCCGATGCCCAGGGGCAGAAACCCAACCTCGTCCTCATCCTCGCCGATGACATGGGCTGGCGGGATGCCGCCTGCTTCGGCGGGACGGCCGTGCCCACGCCCGCCATCGATGGGCTCGCCGCTTCGGGCGTGAGGATGACGCGTTTCTATTCCGCCTCCGCCGTCTGCACCCCCACGCGCGCCTCCATCCTGACGGGGCGCTATCCCCTGCGATTCGACATCCGCGGCCACTTCCCGGATGACGCCTCCCACCTGCCTCGCGGCACCATGACGCTCCCCGCCCTGCTGAAGCAGAATGGATATCGCACCGCCCATGTCGGGAAGTGGCATCTCGGCGGCCTGCATGTGAGCCATGCGGAGAACCGCGCCGCCGCCATCCCGGGGCCGCGCGAGCATGGCTTCGACCATTACCTCTGCCAGATCGAGGAGCAGCCCCTGCGGGGTCGCCTGGGCGCCGAGCGCCGCATCTACCGCGACGGCGGCACCTGCCTGCTGCGCGACGACCAACGCGTGCCGGAGAGCGATCCGTATTTCTCCATGCACCTGACCGACATCATCGGCGCGGAGGGCATCCGCCTCGTCGAGCAGTTCCACCGCGAGCAGAGACCGTTTTTTCTCAACATCTGGCATCTCGTGCCCCACACGCCCTACGAGCCCGGGAGCGAGCCGCACTGGACCCATACCGCCGCCCCCGGCATCGGCGACGACCAGCACCGCTTCCGCTCGATGATGGCGCACATGGACGCCACCATCGGCGCCCTGCTGCGCAAGCTCGACCAGCTCGGCCTGCGCGAGAGCACGCTCGTTATGTTCACCAGCGACAACGGCGGCGCGTTCGAGGCCGACATCGGGCCACTCAAGGGGGGCAAGACCGATCTCCACGAGGGTGGTATCCGCGTGCCCTTCGTCGCGAGCTGGCCCGGCCGGATCCCCGCCGGAGGCACCAGCAGCGCCATCGGCAGCAGCATCGACCTCCTGCCCACGTTCTGCGCCGCGGCCGGTGTGCCCGTGCCCGACGGGGCGCCGGTGGATGGCGTCAGCCTCCTGGGGCACTGGCGCGAGAATGCGGCCGTGGAGCGCGCCGGCCCGCTGTTCTGGCAGCTCGATCTTTACGCGAAGCTCCAGCGCCACTACCCCAAACCGATGCCCCATGCCACCGAGGTGGCGATGGAAGGAAAATGGAAGCTCCTCTGCCGCGGGGCCGAACCCCTGGAGCTATTCGACCTCGATGCCGATCTCGCCGAGACGGCCAACCGGCTCGACACCCAGCCGGAGATCGCCGCGCGGCTCGCCCGCGGCGTGCGCGCCTTCCTCGATGCCCCGCGCGACTCCAGCGGCATCGCAAAAAGGAATGGCGGCAAAGGGGATTGAGATAGTGACAACGCGAAAAGAAAAGCAGAGGTCACACATGACGCCGATCTTCGCCCACCTCGCCGCCTTGTCGTTCGTACCGCTCGCCGCGCTGACCGCCGCCGATGCGCCGAAATCGCCGACGGCTCCCCAGGAAACCGACGCGCGGCTTCACGCCGACGGCAAGGGTTGGCGGCTCGACATGGCCAAGGTCAGTGACCCGACACGACCGCGCGTGTTGCTCATCGGCGACTCCATCCTCAACGGCTACATGAAGCGCGTCACCGCCCTGCTCGACGGCAAAGCCTACGTGGACGCGTGGGTGAATCCGTATTGCCAGTCCGAGCACCTCAACAAGACCTTGCTGCCCCAGGTCCTTGCAAACGGGCCTTATGACGTGGTGCACTTCAACATGGGCCTGCACGGCTGGCAGGAAGGCCGGATCAAGGACGGCACGTTCGAGCCGCTCACGAAAGGATACGTCGAGGTCCTGCGGGACAGGCTGCCCAAGGCGCGGCTTATCTGGGCCAGCAGCACGCCGGTGACGAAGGAGAAGCAGCCCGCCGAGTTCGAGCCGGAGATCAACCCGATCATCATCGAGCACAACCGCATGGCGGCGAAAGTCATGGCCGAGATGCACGTGCCGGTTAACGACTTCTACTCGCTGTTGGTGAACAGGCGCGAGCAGGCCCGCGGCGACCGTTTCCACTGGACCGCGCCGGCCTACGACCTGCTCGCACAAACTTGTGCGGAATCCGTGCTGCGAGAGTTGGAAAGGGGGAAAACGCCGTGAAAAGACTGTTGGTCAGTGCCACTGTGTCGCTGGCGCCATTGGCGCTGGCGGCCACCGGCGATCCCACCGCCACGCTCTGGTTCGACAAACCGGCGACGAAGTTCCAGCAGTCGTTGCCGCTCGGCAACGGGCGCATCGGCGCGATGGTTTTCGGCGGCGTCGATGAGGAGCGCATCGTGCTCAACGAGAGCTCCGTCTGGTCCGGCTCGCGCCAGGACGCCGATCGGCCCGACGCCCACAAGGCCCTGCCGGAGATCCGCCGCCTCCTGCTAGAGGGCAAGAACGTCGAGGCGGAGGGGCTGGTCAACGCCAACTTCACGTGCCAGGGGCAAGGGTCTGGCCACGGCAAGGGCGCCAGCGTGCCCTTCGGTTGCTACCAGACGCTCGGCAACCTGCGCCTGCAGTTCAGCGGCGCCGGGTTTCCCGTGGAGGAGTACTCTCGGGAACTGGACCTCCGCTCCGCCCTGGCGAAGGTGGGTTACCGGCAGGCAGGGGTACGATTTTCGCGTGAACACTTCGTCAGTGCGCCGGACGAGGTGTTTGTCTCGCATCTGACGGCAGCCCGGCCCGGCGCCCTGTCCTTCGCCGTGAGCATGGACCGGCCGGAGTGTTTTGAGACCACGGTCACCGCCGCCAATGAGCTGCTCATGACCGGTACCCTGGATGACGGGCGCGGGGGCAAAGGCATCACCTATGCGGCCCGGCTGCGGGTGATGGCGCGTGGCGGCCCGGCGAGATCCGAGGGTAACAAGCTCATCGTCGAAAAGGCCGACGAGGTGTTGCTGCTCCTGGCCGCGGCCACGGATTACAAGGGCTTCGCCGGACGACAGCTCGACGACCCGATCGCGGCCACGAAGAGCGACCTCGACCGGGCGGCGAAGAAATCCTTCGAGGAACTGCGCGCGGCCCAAAAGGCGGACCACGAGCGCTATTTCAACCGAGCCGAGCTGAACCTGCCAGCCACCGCAAACAGCGCCCTGCCCAACATCGAACGCCTGAGCGGTCTTTCCCGGGGTGCAGCCGACCCTGCACTGGCAGCGCTGTATTTCAACTTCGGACGCTACCTGCTCATCAGCAGCTCGCGCCCCGGCGGGCTGCCGGCAAACCTGCAGGGGATCTGGGCCGAGGAGATCCAGACGCCATGGAACGGCGACTGGCACCTCGACATCAACGTCCAGATGAACTACTGGCCCGCCGAGGTCTGCAACCTCTCCGAGCTTCATGAGCCGATGCACAAGCTCATCGCCTCGCTCGTTGAGCCGGGCCGAAAGACCGCGCGGGCATACTACAACGCCCGCGGTTGGGTGGCGCATGTCATCACAAACCCGTGGGGCTTCACATCGCCGGGCGAGCGCGCGTCTTGGGGCGCAACCGTGAGCGGCTCGGCGTGGCTCTGCCAGCACCTCTGGGAGCACTATGCTTTCACGCTCGACCGAGATTTCCTGCGCTGGGCTTACCCTATCCTGAAGGAGTCTTGCCTCTTCTACCTCGACAACCTCATCGAGGAACCAAGGCACAAGTGGCTCGTCACCGGCCCCTCCAATTCGCCGGAGAACCGCTTCAAACTGCCCGACGGCCGGGTGGCGCACGTCTGCCTCGGCCCTGCGATCGATATGCAGTTGCTCCGCGAACTCTTCGGCAACACCGCCCGTGCCGCCGAAGTCCTCGGGCTCGACCCCGAGCTTCGCGCCGAGCTCGCCGCGAAGCGGGCCCGGCTCGCCCCGAACCAGATCGGCCCTGACGGGCGATTGCAGGAATGGCTCGAACCTTACCCGGAACCGGAACCGACCCACCGCCACACCTCGCACCTGTACGGCCTGCACCCCCACAACGAGATCACGCCGCGAGGCACTCCCGAACTGGCCGCCGCCTGTCGGAAATCGCTCGAGGCGCGCGGCGACAAGAGCAACGGCTGGGCGCTCGCGTGGCGCGTGAGCTTCTGGGCGCGCCTCGGCGATGGCGATCGCGCGCACCGTCTCCTGCAGGCGCTGCTCCACCTCACCGGCGAGCAGACCCTCGACTACACAGGCAAGGGCGCCGGCACTTATGCGAACCTGTTCGATGCCTGCCCGCCCTTCCAGATCGATGGCAATTTCGGTGGCTGCGCGGGCATTGCCGAGATGCTGATGCAGTCGCACGCCGGCGAGGTCGAGATCCTGCCCGCGTTGCCCAAAGCATGGCCTTCCGGCAGCGTGAAGGGTTTGCGCGCTCGCGGCGGTTTCGAGGTGGACATCGAGTGGCAGGATGGTGCCCTGACGTCCGCCGCGATCCGCAGCGCACCCGGCAGGTCGGTCAAGGTGCGCTGCGGCGATCGCGTCACCTCGTTGGCGCTAGAGCCTGGCGGGAGTACGACGATAAGGGGAATCCCATGAGGGCCGCCCACATCCTCCTCGCCGTCTTGCCGCTCGTGCCACCCGGGGCGGAGGGCGCTCCACCGCCCATCACATGGGTCTCCGATCTCGTCTTCGAGCACTGCGTCATCCGCAACGCCGATGCCGGCATCACGGTCAAGCCGAGCACGCGCGGCGTGCTCCTGCGCGACAACCGGTTCGATAACGTCGCGCGGCCAGAGGTGCGGCCGACGGCGACCCAATGAAAACCCCAACCTTATGAGACACCAACCTATGAATACCACACTCATGCCGCTGGCAGTATTGTTGCTGGCCGCGCTGCCGGCCTTGCGCGCACAGGAGGGATCGCCGCCTAAGGGCGAGCCGACGAACGCGAAGGAGGCCGCAGCGCAAAAGGCGGAGGCGGACGCCCTCATCGAAGAACGCTATCAGGCGCTGGTCGCGAAGCTGCCGCCGGACCAGCAGGCGTGGGAGCGAGTATTACAATCGCAACTCGGCGCGTTCTATCTGCCGCTGCACAAGCGCGCCAAGGTGGCGGGCCAGTCCACCGCTTGGGATTTCGTGCGGGACGATCCGAAGCTGCCGCGGGTGCTGCTCATCGGCGATTCGGTGTCGAGAGGCTACACGCAGCCCGCGCGCAACGCGCTCGCCGGCAAGGCAAACGTCCACCGCGCGCCGGCGAACTGTGGCCCCACCGCGAGCGGCCTCAAGAACATCGAGGTATGGCTAGGCGACGGCAGATGGGACGTGATCCATTTCAACTTCGGCATTCACGACCGAAATACACCGGTCGCGGAGTACTCGCAGCGGCTCGAGCAGCTTATCGGACGCATGAAAGAAACGGGCGCGAGACTCATCTGGGCCACCACCACGCCGATCCCCGACGACCCGCCGAAGAAACAGACCGTCGCCTCCATCGTCGAGCGAAACGCCGCGGCAGCCGAGTTGATGCAGAAGCACGGCATCGCCGTCGATGACCTCTTCGCCGCGATCACCCCGCACCTGGCCGAGATGCAGAATCCCAACGACGTCCACTTCAACGCCAAGGGCTATGATTTTCTCGGCGAGACCGTGGCCAAGGCTATCGAGGCGCAACTGCCGAGACGTTGAGCCATGAGACACCTTCTCACGCCGCTCGCCGCCCTGTGGCTCACCAGCCTGCCTCCCGCCCTGGCGGAAAGCCCGGGCCGAACGTGGTCGCCGTGGTATCCCCGTTTCTCGTGGGAAACCGTGCCGGTCTATAAGATGTTCGGCTCCCCCCAGTTGCTCACCGAAGACCAGGCACGGACCATCGCGGAGACCAGCGACTTCATCTGCATCGAGAAGGCACACGGTCTCCAGGCCCTCGGCGGGGCGGAACTGGGAGCGCAACATGAGATCGCACGGTTCAAGCGGCTTAACCCGAGGACCCGAGCGCTGTTCTATTTCAACGCGGCGCGCGCCTGGCCATTTACGACCTACAGCCAGGGCCTGCGCTACGGGGAGATCCAGGATCCATTCAAACCCTTCATCGCGAAGGAAGTAAAGACCGGTGAACTGGCCCACAAGGATCGGATCTACTGCTTCGATGTCCTGAATCCTGATTTCAGGCAGTGGTGGACGGAGACCGTGGCGAAAGGCGTCAGGGAAACGGGCGCGGCGAGTTTTGGCGGGCCGGGCTCAGGCATCATGCCCGGCGCGGCGGGGCACCACAGGGGACAGAAACGTAGCCGGAGGATTCTTCCGATCGCGGTTGTGGCGGCTTTGGCGGCCCGCCTGCCCGCGGCGGAACTGCATGTGGCGCCCAACGGACAGGACTCTCACCCGGGCACGCCACAGGCCCGCCTGCGCACGATCCAGCGCGCCGCCGATCTGGCGCAACCCGGCGACACGATCACGGTCACGGGCTCGAACGCGCTGTCCATCGTCGTCGCCAACGACGTCAACGTGGCGCCCAACGCCGTGTTCCAGGTCTCGGCGAGCGCGGCGCAGCCTGGCGCCGGCGGTGGCACGCCGGCGGCTCAGGGCGGCGCCGCGGGCGCCGGCGGCACCGGCGGCC
>JAANMX010001863.1_pt1 | contig 22644 bp, 15 predicted proteins | sample 7279681 | NCBI WGS metagenome assembly JAANMX01 (sample SAMN14094542, study PRJNA606508) | bioreactor metagenome | isolation source: A lab-scale SPAN reactor treating ammonium-rich wastewater day 351 | place: Ireland: Galway | collected 2018-01-01
TGGTACTGGCGAAAGCCGGGAGAGTAGGTCACTGCCGGAATTACTCACTCAAAGCCCATCCCCTTAACCTCATCACCTGGATGGGCTTTGCTTTTTTACTTATTGCACCCTTTTTATGGGAAAATACGTAGAACTTATCTTACCTGTATCATCCATTCTTAATGTTCTTCCTTAAACACAGGTTACCTCTATGAAGTTTATTGAGTTACAGCCTTTTGATATCTAATCTTGTGTTCGTCGCTATTTTATCCTAGTCTTATAGAATTAATACATGCTTACTAAGATAAAGCTTATAAATCGAGCAATTGATATATTCAGGCTTTTAATAGCCTCTTTATCACGAAAAGAAATCCGAGTAAAAAATTATGAATATACAAAAAATAGGAATAATAGGCGCTGGAACGATGGGAGGTAGTATAGCCCAAGTAATAGCACAAAGCGGTTATGAGGTAGTACTTGAAGATATAAAAGAGGAATATGTGAGAGCGGGATTTGCAAAAATAAAAGACAGATTGGAAAAAAAGGTAGGCGCAGGAAAGCTTGAAAGCAAGGAGAGAGATAGAGCACTTTCAAATATAAAAACCGTTCAAAAATTGGAAGATTGTAAAGATGTGGATCTTATCATTGAGACTGTGACAGAAAAAGAAGATGTCAAAAAACAAATTTTTAGGGAATTGGATATCCTGTGCGATGAAGAAGCAATTTTTACTACAAACACCTCGTCTATTTCCATAACAAGACTTGCCAGTACTACTGGAAGACCTGAACGCTTTGCTGGTATGCGTTTTATGAACCCCGCTTATGGTATGAAACTTATAGAAGTAGTTCGGGGATTGCATACCTCTGAGGAAACCATCGGTATACTTATAGCTGTTTCTGAGATAATAGGAAAGACACCTGTTGTTGTTCAGGATTTTCCGGGTTTTGTCTCAAACCGTGTACTCATGTCCATGATAAACGATGCAATTTACTGCCTGCAGGAAGGAGTTACTTCCAGGGAAAATATCGATACCATCATGAGACTCGGGGCAAACCATCCTATGGGGCCACTTGAACTTGCGGATTTCATTGGCTTAGATACTTGCCTGATTATACTTGAGATGCTTTATACAGACTTAGGAGGAAGATATCGGCCTTGTCCAATGCTCAAAAAAATGGTGGCAGGTGGAAAACTTGGGAAGAAAAGCGGGGAAGGATTTTATGAATACAGATAATACATTATCAAAGAAGCTATGGGAAAATGGGGTTTCAGAAATTGCCCTAGGCTTGCACACCATCACAATAACAGCTATTCTCTGACATATACTTCGGGCAAAGATACCTAAAATTTTTCATGTACGAAAATATATGGATTTTAACCTGAAATTAGAAAAGATAGATACCCTTATTCAATTAGCTATTCAGGAGGATATCGGAACAGGGGATATTACAACAGAGAACCTTATTCCGGACAATCTCTTTGTAGAGGGAGTATTTATTGCAAAAGAAAATGGAACTATAGCTGGATTGCCGGTTATTGAATACTTTTTTTCGAAACTTGATAAAAATGTTCTTTTTAGACATTGGGTTAAGGATGGTATTTCCGTTAATAAAGGTGAAACCATTGCTACGATAAGCGGTAGTGCGAAGACATTGCTTTCTGGTGAGCGCATAGCTTTGAATTTCCTCCAAAGGCTTTCGGGAATTGCAACACATACGGCACAATTTGTTGAACGTATAAAGCCGCTAAAAACTCCTATCATGGACACGAGGAAAACCATCCCTGGCTGGAGATATTTGGAAAAGTATGCAGTTGTAATGGGTGGCGGAGTGAATCATAGGATAGGTCTCTATGATCAGGTGCTTATTAAAGATAATCATCTTGATATTATGAAAAATAGATTATTCCTTGATCTTTCCACAGACAGCATTATTGAAAGGTCTGTATCTTTAGTACGGCGAAAAGTAAAACAAGGGATTTTGATTGAAGTAGAGACAAGAACACCAAAAGAGGTGAGAGATGCCCTTGGGGCGCGAGCGGATATAATCTTGTTTGATAATATGAATATTGAACAATTGAAAGAGGCAGTAAAGATAGTGAAAGATTGGAAATCTGCCGGAGGTACACATTTGCCCGTTACAGAGGCATCTGGAAATATTACTTTGGAAACTGTACACCTTGTGGCTCAAACGGGTGTGGACAGGATCTCTGCTGGCGCGATTACGCATTCAGCAAAGGCAATGGACATTTCACTCGATATGTCTAACTACTAAATAAAATAAAAGAGATATTTTACGATACTCCGGAGTTTATTTACTTTGGATAAACCGAAGAGCCTTATTGAAGATATTTTTTGTTCTTCAGAATAAATAAAACCAATAAATAGGTAAATTGCAGTATTGATTTTAGTCAGCTTTTTCGGTACATAGCCTTTGCCCCGATATCTCTTCTGTAATGTGCCCCCTCAAAGGTTATATTTTGAATAGCACGGTAGACAGTCTTCTGCGCCTCCTGGATATCCTTTCCGATCGCTGTTACACCAAGAACACGTCCACCGTTGGTTACAATCTTTCCATCCTTTGTAGCGGTTCCTGCATGAAGAACCTGGACGTTATCAAGTTCCCTGACTGTTTCAAGTCCCGAAATTTCAAATCCCTTTTCATATTTATCTGGGTAACCCTTAGAGGTCATAACAACACAAATAGAAACACCCTTATTCCATTCAATTTCTATATTCTCTAGGGTATTTGTTGCAGTTGATAAGAGAAGCGGAACTAAATCGGTCTTCATCCGCATGAGAAGAACCTGAGTTTCAGGGTCGCCAAACCTGGCATTAAACTCAAGGACCTTTGGCCCGGTGCTGGTAATCATTAATCCTGCGTAAAGAACACCTTTGTATGGCCGATTCTCTCTCTTCATGGCATGCACAATGGGTACGAGGATATTTTCCTCTATATAAAACTGTAGCTCACGGGTAATTATTGGTACAGGTGAATATGCGCCCATCCCGCCGGTATTGGGTCCTTTATCTCCATCGTTAACCGCTTTATGGTCTTGTACTGATGAGAGAGGAAGAATCGTTATTCCATCGGTAAGAGCAAGGATTGATACTTCTTCTCCTGAAAGGAATTCCTCAATAATAACTTTATCCCCTGCGGGCCCAAAAATCTTATTTTCCAGGATATCATCTGTACATTTATTTGCTTCTTCCAATGTCTTGCATACAAATACACCTTTTCCTTTGGCCAACCCATCAACTTTAACAATCAAAGGAAACTCGCACATCGATACATGTTTTTTTGCTTGTGTTGAATCTTCGAATACCTTAAAGTCTGCTGTTGGAATACCGTGTTTTTTCATAAGATTTTTTGAGAAGACCTTACTTCCCTCAATAATCGATGCACGCTTATTAGGTCCAAATATTGTGAGGTTTCCCTCGTTAAATCTATCTACGATACCCGCTACCAGAGGGTCTTCCGGGCCAACAACGGTCAAATCTATTTTTTGTTTGAGTGCGAAACTATAAAGACCTTCTATATTTTCCACTCCGATATCTACACATTCAGCAATTTCCGCAATTCCGGGATTTCCTGGTGCGCAGAATATTTTTTTTACCATGGGTGATTGCGCAATCTTCCATGCAAGGGCATGTTCTCTTCCCCCGCTTCCGATAATCAATATTTCCATCTGATTTACCACCTTAATTATTTCTTAAACAAATCTACATTTTTAATCTTTAAATTGTACAAAATGTTTTATGAAAATAAAAACTTTTTATTCTTTAATAGATTGGTATTGACTCTGTAGTATATTATAGTTACAATGATTACGTTCTTATCGTATTAGGCACATTTATAGAAAGTATACGTAAAAACTAATTTTTGCATAGTGATGGACGCGGGGTAGAGCAGTCTGGTAGCTCGTCGGGCTCATAACCCGGAGGCCGTGGGTTCAAATCCCACCCCCGCTACCAATAATATCAAGGGGTTGCGGTTGTAGCCGTAACCCTTTTTTTATGAGGCTGTGCTAAAATTGTGCTAACTCCATTTGGCATTCTGTCTCATATCTCCACACCGCTTCGTAAACTCTCTGCATATGAAAATTCTTCAAAAATTAACTCCGTAAGTTTATAGTACTGAATCTCCTCTATTTATATAAATACTTCAGGTACTTAACAGGAGATGTTATGACTGTGACGGTCTCTCGGAAAGCAACCAGCAAAGTCACCAAGTATGGATTGTATGTATACCCCGCTGGAAACATATGGCTTCCTCATCGGAACACCAGCTCCAGCATTCATTTATGCCGCCCTGCCTGCCGGCAAGACCAGCCAGTGGTATGAACTAGCTGACCTATGCCCTTGAACAGGGGTATGAGCTTGTTAAGGAATTCGCAAAAGGCATCGGGTTGAGTCTGATAGGAATTTATCATACCGACGCTGGTGAAGGCTCGTACTTTGAGAGACCTCATATTAGCCCACCGGTAAATTATTGCCGCCTGTTTGTACTGATTACCCCGACGTTATGAGGGGAATCGATTTGGAGGGATGACTTGTACCAATGGGAGAGCGGACAGGGATGGCAAGAGTGCGATTTTAAGGTAGTCCTACCACGGACCACCGATCCGGGTCTGAATGAAAGAAGGATTCACCACCAGTGGCTCTCGGTGTGAGGACCGATTGATTACAGCAATAACTATGAAACTGAATACTACCGGCTATATGGCGCCCAACTTCGGCTTACACCTGATGCCCGTGAGCTTTGCTCGTAGGTGTCAGATGAAGCCGACTGTTGTAGACAACTGACCGCTAAAACAGTTAAGACCTTCTCTCGGTAGGTGGGCTCGCTTCGCAGAAGAGGCGAGGTCGAAGGTTGAAACCGGATTCCGAAACTTCCTCTCTTCGATCGAGGATTTCATCCTCCACTTCTGCATTCAGCAGTACCTCTGTGGGCCTATGCAACGGTACCACATTACCGACCTGTCGAAGGTGGCCATGTTGGTCGAACGTGCAAGCGTCGTGAGGACTCAACGGTATGACAGGTGGTATGGGCTGCTCGTGGAAGAGTTGGACTTCATCGCCACGTCAGGATCAGGAATCGTTGCTGTCGGCAATGCCGTCGCCCAACATCTAAAGCGATGCGCATTCCCGAGGCCTTTCACGAAAGTAATTCACTATTCGAGCCTTGCATCGCGGGCTCGCACTGCACGTATCTTTGGTTACGAGGCCAGTACAGTATTTCAAAATATCTTTTCTAACTTGTTATTCTATCACATATCTTTTTACTTAAATATTCATTTGATTAACTTTCCTGATATAACTTATTTTGTGCTAGACGAGAGGTTGTTATCATCCCTAAGTATTTTCTGTTGATTACTCTTTTGTTGAGAAAAATGAACACAGGTAACCCCATTCGGCCTCCAGGATGGAGAGATAACCCCTTTATGATGGTACCGTTCAATTAACGTACCCCAGGTAATACAGAAATCACCATACCGGTCATTGATCTCATCCATTGCACGGGTGGCAGCCTGTTTCATTTTGTCTGTACGAAAAAGCGGTATTTGTGCTATGTTCCTGATAAGATTATGAGCACTTACACCTACCAATCTGACCGGTTGCTGGAGACGTATCGCATGGAATATCTCCTGAGCAATCATATGAATATCGAGACTGTTATTGGTATAGAGTCTTGCAGTACGGCGTCTGGTAAAGGTACTGAAATCTGCATACCGTAAAGTGAGGGTAACCGTTCTCCCCAGATAACCAGCACGGCGTAAGCGTCCGCCTACCATCTCGGATAATTGAAGGATATGGCGCTCCAATACTTCTCTATCACTTTCGTTCCTATCAAGGGTCATACTATGGCCAACCGATTTTGCATCAGGCTCCTGTTCCGTCGGTATGACAGGACTTTCATCGATACCCTGAGCCATACGCTTTAACCGTTCTCCCATTACACCAAATTGATTCTTCAATACCTGTATTGAAGCTCTTCCCAGCTCACCACAGGTTTTAATTCCCAGAGCAGCTAAATGGCTTTCAACTTGTTGACCAATACCACACAGTTCTTTTACCGGCAGATGCTCCATTAATGTATGAACATCCTCTTGCCGTATGATTACAAGCCCATCCGGTTTTTTCATATCACTGCCCAGTTTTGCCAAAAGTTTATTCGGAGCTATACCGATAGAACAGGTAAGCCTGCCAAGGTTTTCCCGAATATCCATCTTGATTTTTTTCGCTATCGTCTCGACATTACCAAAGAGCGGTAGGGAACCGGTAATATCTAAAAATGCCTCATCTATCGAATAGACTTCAAAAAGAAGGCATTCATATCGATGTGCATAATAATCTTTTCGCTCATGGTAATTCCTCCTGATGGGGTTGATGGAATATCTCGTATCTGATTTTGTTATTCTGCGTTAAGCCTCAGGGTGACAAGATTGAGTACTAACCTATCATCTCTATGGAATGAAGAGTCCATACCAGGGTTTCGGTATTGTAAGAGATGGTAAAGAGATGGATGCTGTCGGTGACCGTAAAATGGTGTAAGATTGTCCTTCCCGCTCTTTCTATCCAGGTATAGGTAATTTCTTTGATACGATATTCCCGGTTACTCCAGAGAAACCAAACAGGCTTGAGTTTTCTCTTATTATCACCAAAGATAGCTCCTACCTTAATAGGTTCATTAATTTCTGTAATCATCGTTCTCTCCCGGATTATTTCTCAAGTTGTCTTATTACGGTAGTAACCTTGCCAACAATATGCACATCTGCCTGACCTTCTTTGAGAGTAATTGGCTTCATCGTTGGGTGTTCTGGTTTTAGTTGTACCGTATCCCCCTTTTTGTAAAATCTCTTTACGGTAGCCTCGCCATTAACAATGGCAACTACAATATCTCCATTGTTAGCAACAGGCTGTGGTTTAACCAAAACGAAGTCGCCTTCCTGAATATGGGCATCGATCATACTATCTCCTACTACTTTTAAAAGAAATGTATTATTACTGCGGCATATCGATGTATCTATGGAGAGATACCCTTCAATATCTTCTATGATGGGATGAGGAGTACCAGCCCTGATTCTCCCCCCAATTGGCACTGATCTGAATTCCCTATTTCTGGAAGCCATCTCAACAATTTCAATAGCCCGTGGACTGTTGAATTGTCTCCTGATATAACCTTTCCGTTCTAAGATATTGAGATACTTTCTCACGATATTGGCACTGGAGAGTTCAAGCCCCTGCATCATTTCCCGTACAGTAGGAGGATAACCCTTTTCCTGAAGATATTCTTTCAGGAAAGAGAAGAATTCTGATTGTTTTTTGGTTAGTGAAGCATTTACGCTTTTTGACTTATTGGTGTTCATATGTTCACCATTATATTTTTTATTACTTTCCTGTCAAGTTTTAAGTGATAGGTATTGAGATATGCTTGACGTAAATATTCGGAAACGTTAAGTATATCATTGGCGTCAAATCATAAGTTAAATAAAAACAATTGTTTATAAGGGGAGAATGGTGTAGTGGTATTCTATTAGTAATTTTCTCATAAAGGAGTGCAGATATCTTGTCTGTACGCACAGGCATCTTGCCCAATGTTACTCGCTTTTTAAAGTTAAGCCATAGAGTGGTGTCAAACACACCCCTAAATCTTCTTTTGATAGAGAGAACTTTCGGTCTCTCCTCTCAAAAGAAGGGCTGCGGTGTGTTAAAAACCATGAAAAGTAAGTGACATTGGGCAGGATGTCTCATGTCACACACTTTTTATTCAAATTGATATATTCCTACTGTAGGGCAAGGCTTTAGCCTTGCAGAAGGCAAAGTGAAAGGGTTGCCCAACGCCGAAATTCCATACAATTAATTTGTAATATCTCTTTGATGCTATGCCAACTTCTTGTATCCTGTATTGAGCAAATGATTTAAAATAATAACCATAAGCATCCAGTAAAAATGGTATACAAATTGATTGAAAGTAAAGCTAATAACAAGTTAAATATATGCTCTTACAAATAAAGCTCTAAAAAGAGTTTCGCTCTGTGCAAGACTCTCCAAGCCACGCAGGCTTTACCTTATACATGGAGGGGTATATAAATGAAAAGGGGTAGGGTTTTTGGAATACTGGTACTTCTTTTGTTATTTGTATTACTACCCAATATTGTTTCCATTGAACGGGGAGGGGAACGCTATAATGTTATGGCTGATACTATAAGCGATCCGCCATCTTTTTTTATTTTTCGAGTATCTCCAGCAGGCTATTATAATGTTGCGGCTGATACTGTAAGCGGTCTTCCCTTAGAGAATGGGCAGGAGAGAAATTCCTTGCAACAGGTAATTCCTGCTGAGGGTCGGTCTTACCATGCTGAAGTTGATCCTTTTCCCCACATGACAGATAAAAGAACGGGAGTCCCTTATCATGAGTATAAAGAGCCTCGCCATCCTGATCAAGAGAGGGAGGGGATGTCAGGAATGGAACTATATCCGGCATATCAAACCCTTCGTAAAAAAAGACTATATACGAAACGCAATGCAACAAATACCTTGTCAGTTGGATGGCAGATAAAGACAGTGGATGCTCCAAAATATTTTAATTATTTATCCTCAAGGGCCATTGCAGTAGATACCAGTAACCATCCCCACATTGCTTATGGTGGCGACCGTCTTTATTATGCCTGCCATGATGGAAATGCATGGAATTATCAGATCGTGGATTTTTCGCCTGGAGTTGGTTTCTATGCATCCATTGCTATTGATACCTGGGGCAAGGTACACATCAGTTATTTTGATTATAGTAACGATGACCTCAGGTATGCGACGAATGCCTCCGGATCATGGGCAATAGAGACGGTAGACAGTGAAGGATGGGTAGGTGAGTATACCTCCCTGGCGGTAAGTAGCTCAGGCAAGGTGCACATCAGCTATTATGATTATACCGGGGGCAACCTCAAGTATGCGACAAATGCCTCTGGCTCATGGGTAAAGAAGACCGTGGACAGTGATGGAGATGTGGGTCAGTATACCTCCCTGGCGGTGGATAGTTCTGATAAGGTACACATCAGCTATTATGATCGAAGTAAGGGTAACCTCAGGTATGTGACGAATGTCTCCAGATTATGGGTAACAGAGACGGTGGACAGCGAAGGATCGGTAGGCGCGTTTACTTCCCTTGCGTTGGATAGTTTAGGCAAGGTACACATCAGCTATTATGATTATAGCAACGATAACCTCAAGTATGCGACGAATGCCAATGCCTCTGGATCATGGGCAACAGAGACGATGGACAGTGAAGGGTCCGTAGGTTGGTATACCTCCCTGGCGGTAAGTAGTTTAGGCAAGGCGCACATCTGCTATTATGATTGGAGTAACGATGACCTCAGGTATGCGACGAATGCCTCCGGCTCATGGGTAAAGAAAACGGTGGACCGTCGTGGAAGTGTAGGATGGTATACCGCCCTGGCATTGGATAGATTGGACAAAGTGCACATTAGCTATTATGACCGGAGTAGGGGTAACCTCAAGTATGTGACGAATGCCTCCGGCTCGTGGGTAAAGAGAATGGTGGATAGTAGTGGAGATGTAGGTTTGAATACTTCCCTTGCATTGGATGATTCAGGCAAGGTACACATCAGCTACTATGATGATGCTACGAAAGACCTCAAGTATGCGACGAATATCTCTGGATCATGGGTAACAGAGACGGTGGACAGCGAAGGATCGGTAGGAGCGTTTACTTCCCTTGCATTGGATAGTTCAGGCAAGGCGCACATCAGTTACTATGATGCTACTCACAGAGACCTCAAGTACGCGACGAATGCCTCCGGCTCATGGGTAAAGAAAACGGTGGACCGTCGTGGAAGTGTAGGATGGTATACCTCCCTGGCGGTGGATGGTTTCGGCAAGGTACACATCAGCTATTACGATTGGAGTAAGGGTAACCTCAAGTATGCGACAGATGTTTCTGACTCATGGGTAAAAGAGACGGTAGACAGGAATGGATATGTAGGTCTGTGTACCTCTCTGGCGTTGGATAGTTCAGGCAAGATACACATCTGCTATTATGATGCTACCAATAAAAACCTCAAGCACGCAATGAATGCCTCAGGATCATGGATAAAGAAGACGGTAGATAGTAGTGGCGATGTAGGTACGTATATCTCCCTGGTGGTGGATGGTTTCGACAAGGTGCACATCAGCTATTATGATGCTACCAATAAAGACCTCAAGTATACAACGAATGCCTCTGGATCATGGGTAAGGAAGATAGTGGACAGTGGTGGAGATGTTGGCAGGTATACCTCCCTGGCGGTGGATAGTTCCGGCAAGGCGCACATCAGCTATTATGATGATATTAGGGGCAACCTTAAGTATGCGACGAATGCCTCTGGATCATGGGTAAGGAAGGCGGTGGACCGTGGTGGAGATATTGGCAGGTATACCTCCCTGGCGGTGGATAGTTCTGATAAGGTACACATCAGCTATTATGATGATACTCATAGAGACCTCAAGTATGCCCGAAAGCGTTAGCTAAGGAAGAATAAATCTGATGCATATTTCATAATCGCTGCCATTGCTGCTTCATCCTTATTCGGGAAAAGTCCTATCTTGATATTATGCCCCCGTTAAATAAGTGATCAACGAGTATTCGTGGGTTTGTGACTAGCCATAGTCTATTTTTACACTATGCAAAGCAAAGATAGAGCGTAGATGAATAATACCTCAATTCGTGATAATCATAAAAATGGATCAGTTGGTCAATTCCTTATTGATAATGTAAAACAAGGTGCCGGCCTATCGATAGTCTCAGCATATTTCACTATTTACGCCTACAAGCAACTGAAAAACCAACTTGACCAGATAGATCACCTGAGATTTCTCTTTGGTGAACCAACCTTCATTAAGTCCCTGGACCCTACAAAAACCAATAAACGTGACTTCAGGATCGAGGACGATAAACTGGTTATTCCCATTGAAAGCCGTTTGAGACAAAAATCTATTTCCAAAGAATGTTCGGATTGGATTAAAGAAAAGGTTGATATCAAGTCAATGGTTAAACCAAACTTTCTGCACGGCAAGCTTTATTTAAATGGAACACCTTGATAATAAGGGATTGTTCTACCGCAACTTAAAGCTATTCGGCAGTTTTATCAAACCTATCCACAAATCAGGCAGTCACTGACTGCCCGATTAATGCTGCCACAAATTTGTCAGCCAGTGACTGACGAATTGCATAATATCGATATGCAAGTTCCGCCGGATAAACTCCCTTTCGTCGATAACCTATAATCTTTGCCATATATAAATGGTATTTTTCAAAGTAAAATGAAATATCAAGCCAAATACAAAATTTGGCTTGATATATTGAAAAAATGGCTTATATTTATGTGGTCTAAATTGACAATTCAGTAAATCATACCACCGAAAACTTTTTAACTGATTAGTTAAAATGCCAATTGAACTTTTATGAATAAGGAATTCATCAAAGCCTTAAAGTCTGGAATTAAAGACAACAGGGATAGAGGTTCTGTCGGTGAGTTTTTAAAAGAAAAAATCCTGCCAGGCTCAAAGTTACTAGCAGTTTCCGCATATTTTACCATTTATGCATACGAGGCGTTAAAAAATCATTTGACCCAAATAGAACAATTAGATTTTCTCTTTGGCGAGCCAAGATTTATCAAATCCCTTGACCCCAATAAAGTTGATAAAAAATCCTTCAAGATCGAAGATGAGGAAATAGAACTCAGTAACAGGCTTGAGCAGAACAGAATCGCTAAAGAATGCGCTGAATGGATTAAGCAAAAGGTTAAGATAAAATCAATAAAACATGCTAATTTACTTCACGGTAAATTATACCACGTTGATAATCATGGTGTAGAAGAAGCTGTTCTGGGAAGCTCAAATTTTACCGTAAAAGGGTTGGGGTTGTCTACGAACAATAATATTGAGCTAAACCTTGAAGTAGATAGCAGGCGGGATAGAAACGATTTAAAAGAATGGTTTTATGAGATTTGGAATAACGATGAAATTGTAGAAGATGTAAAAGATGAAGTACTGGCATATTTAGATCAGCTCTATGCAAATCACTGCCCTGAATTTATTTATTACAAGACACTTTATCATATATTCGGGAAATTCCTTGAAGATCAATCCAGAGAAGGATTGCTTACTGAAAGAACCCAATTGACCGAGACAGAAATCTGGAAAACACTATTTGAATTTCAGAAAGACGGTGTTAAAGGCGCGATTAATAAAATACTTACCCATAACGGTTGTATTATTGCCGATAGCGTTGGCTTGGGGAAAACCTTTGAGGCATTGGCAATTATCAAATATTTTGAATTGCTTAATTATAGGGTTTTGGTGCTTTGTCCTAAAAAATTAAGGGAAAACTGGACTGTTTATCAGGCTCACATCAACAGTGAACTAAATCCCTTTATAAACGATAGATTTAATTACACCGTTCTATGCCATACGGATTTGAGCAGGGATAGAGGGAAATCCGGCGACATAGACCTTGCTACTATAAACTGGGGCAACTATGACCTCGTGGTGATAGATGAATCCCACAACTTCCGCAATAACACGAAGGGAAGAAGGGACGAAGATAACAATATCATCCGCAAAAGCCGTTATGAGCGGCTAATGGACGATATTATCAAGAAGGGAATAAAAACAAAGGTTTTATTAATCTCTGCAACGCCCGTTAATATACATCTGCGTGACTTAAGGAATCAAATCTACTTTATAACGGAAGATAAAGACGATGCCTTTAAGCAATCTATGGGTATTCATAGCCTGAAAGAGACAATTGCAGTAGCTCAGCGTGAGTTTACGCACTGGGCAGACCATAGGAAAAATCCGGAGCGAAACGTTAAAGATTTGCTTGAAAAATTACCTTCCTCATTTTTCAAACTCCTTGATGAACTGACCATTGCCCGTTCCCGGAAACATATACAGTCATACTACAAGGAGGAAATGAACAAGATTGGGGCATTCCCGGAGAGATTAAAGCCTGTTTCAATCTTTCCTCAGATAGACATAAAGGGCCGTTTTATGTCCTATGATAAGCTGAACGACGAAATATCCAATTATCAGCTTTCCTTGTTCAACCCTTCCAAATATGTAAAAGATAAATATAAGGATATCTACGAAGAAAGGGCTGGAGCAAAAAAAGTGAAGCGGCTTGAGTTGTTCCCTTTTACCCAATTTGAACGTGAACACTACTTAATTGGCATGATGAAGGTAAATTTCATGAAGCGGCTCGAAAGCTCCATCAGGTCTTTTGCAATAACGATGAACAGGACTATCAGCAAAATTGAGGATTTGGAGGACAGGATTTGGCGGTTTAAACAATTTCAAAGCGAAAATCCCGATTTGGATTTTGATGATTTGGCAGATATTGATAGAGAAGATGAAGAACTAAAAGAGGCAATGGAGGTTGGTAAAAAATTTACCTATAAACTGGCGCATTTAAAGGTAGACGCATGGCTTAGAGACTTACAAAAAGACAAGGCACAGTTGAGTATTTTACATTCTACCGCAGATGGTATACATGCAGAGAGAGACGCCAAGCTCAAAGAATTAAAAGGGCTTATAGAAGCGAAGGTGAAAAACCCCACCTTTACCAAAGATGGCAAACCAAATAAAAAAGCGCTTATATTTACTGCCTTTGCCGATACTGCCGAATATCTCTATGATGCCTTAAAAGATTGGGTTTTCGATGTGTTGAAGGTGCATATCGCCTTAGTAACAGGAGGCGCCAGTAATTGCAAAACCACCTTCATGCTTAAAGGGTACAAAGGACAATCTGAGTTTAACCATATACTAACGAACTTCTCACCGGTTTCCAAAAAACGCAACAAGATCCCTTCGATGCCGCAAGATGAAGAAATTGATATTTTAATCGCTACCGATTGTATTTCAGAAGGTCAAAACCTGCAGGATTGCGACTATTTAATCAATTACGACATACACTGGAATCCTGTAAAAATAATCCAGCGTTTCGGCAGGATTGACCGCATCGGCTCCATCAATGAAGCAGTCCAATTGGTTAATTTCTGGCCTACCGATGATTTAAACAAATATATTAACCTCAAGAACCGTGTGGAGGCGCGCATGGCGCTGGTGGACGTTGCCGCTACAACTGAGGATAATATCCTGAACACAGAGGCAATCAGGGAACTGATAAAGGACGATTTAAAATACAGGGATAAGCAATTGCTGAGATTAAAGGACGAGGTACCCGACCTCGAAGACCTGGGCGAAAGCGTTACCCTGAACGAATTCACTTTAGATGATTTCAGAATCGAGTTGAGTAAATACATAGAGGCAAATAGAAAGGTATTGGAAGATGCCCCGCTGGGTCTCTATGCCGTAGCGCCTTCGCCGTCTGGTGAAAATGCACATCTGACAGACTATTCCAGATTAGATAAAACAGCAAAAGACCTTATCAGTAGCGGGGTAATTTTCTGTTTAAGGCAAAGGGGTGATAGCTCCGGTAATGAAAAGGTGAACCCATTACAACCGTACTTTCTGGTCTATGTAAGAGACGATAGCATTGTAAGGTATACGTTCACCCAGGCAAAGCAGATACTGGAAATGTTCCGGTTGCTTTGTTCCGGAAAAACAGTTCCCTACGAGGCATTATGCCGTTTATTTGATGAGCAGACCAATAATGGTAGTAATATGAGTCACTACAATGAATTGCTGAAAAAGTCCGTTGATGCTATAGTAAGCACCTTCAAGAAAAAAACGTTACATCATTTGCTCTCCGGTAGAAATGCCATCCTGCCCGACAAACAATCACAGGTATCAGAAACAACAGACTTTGAATTGATTACCTGGCTGGTGATAAAATGACAAACTTTCATCTCTTACTTAACAGCATTAAATCCATTCACCAGCAGTTGCAGGACAGCGCTGCTAAAGCGGTAAACAAACTGCTTACCATCCGTAATTGGTTGATTGGCTATTACATTGTTGAATATGAACAAAATGGTGAAGACAGGGCTCAATATGGGGAAATGTTATTAGAACGATTAGCAGAAGATTTGAATCAGCCCAGCTTATCATTCAGAAACCTTAAACTTTACAGACAGTTTTATCTTACCTATCCTCAAATATGGCAGTCGGTGACCACCATTTTTAAGTCAGGTCAAATTGGGCAATCACCGATTGCCCAATTAAAAACGTCTTATTTTCAAATAGCTAGAAAAGGGCAATTATTGATTGCACAATCTTTACCATCAGATTTGATGGTACCACCTGATAAACTTATCAACAAACTTTCCTACACTCATCTGGTTCAATTGCTTTCAATTGACGATCCCCTCAAACGCACCTTTTACGAAGTGGAAGCTATGAAAGGTAACTGGAGTGTACGAGAGCTAAAACGACAGATCAACTCCCTGTACTTTGAGAGAATGGGGCTTTCTCAGGATAAAGATAAGCTGTCGCGTTTGGTGAAAGAAACGGTTGAATCGCCGATGCAGCCAACCGATTTTATCAAAAATATGTATACCTTTGAGTTTTTGGGTTTGCCGCAGAAGGCATTAGTTGAAGAAACCGATTTGGAACAGGGACTGTTGGACCATTTACAGGAATTTATTTTGGAAATGGGCAATGGCTTTTGTTTGGAAGGCAGGCAAAAAAGAATACTCATAGGCGATGAATACTTTTTTATAGACCTTGTTTTTTATCATCGCATTTTAAAGTGCCACGTGTTGGTAGAACTGAAAATTGAAGAGTTTAAGCACGCCAACATAAGCCAATTGGTAACCTATCTCAATTACTATAAAGCCGAGGTAATGCGAAATGATGATAACCTTCCGGTGGGTATCCTGTTGGTAACAAACAAAAACGATGCATTGGTGCAATATGCTACTGCAGGAATGGACAATACGGTATTTGTATCAAAATATTTAGTGGAATTACCATCGAAAGAGCAATTAGAAAATTTCGTAAGGAATGAATTAAAGCAATATTGAAAATGAGTAAAGACCTCAGACAAAAAATAAAGGAAGCCATCCAGCAATTTGACAACGGTAACCTTTCTGAAAATGCATTAAATCTGTTTCAAGTCCTTGGTTATATTACTGAACGCCAGGCACCTTTGGGAAAGCCTACCTATGCTACATTCAAAGATTCTTTCATAGATGATCAATCCAGGTTCGATGAAAACAAGGCATTAGTAAAAGAGTGGAAATATGTTGACCTGCTTTTCCAGCTTTCTAAGGAAGAAATGTCAAGGCAATTGTCTCTGTTTGATACTAGGCAGGTTGATCGAACCGTTATTGAAACGTATTTGTTTTTTACCATTGAATTGGCAAAAGAGCACTACAGCAGAACTGAGCTATCGCACATCACCCGTGAAGTAAACCGCCTGTTCCCAATGCCAGTAATGATTTTATTCAAACACGGTTTTTTACTCACACTTTCTGTCATCAACCGTAGGCTGCACAAACGGGATGATAACAAAGACGTGCTGGAAAAAGTCACCCTTATCAAAGACGTCCGCATATCCCCCGCTGGCGGGGGTGTCCACAGGACGGGGGTGGAAAATGTGTCGGGTACCCACCGTGCCCACATCGAAATCCTTTTCGACCTGTCATTTGATGAACTCAAAAACAAACACGGCTTCACCAATTTCGTGGAACTGCACGAAGCCTGGCAGAAGACATTAGACACCTCCGAACTCAACAAACGCTTCTTCAGGGAACTTGCCAATTGGTATTTCTGGGCAATGGACTATGTGGAATTCCCGGATGATGTTGAGAAGAAAAAAGATATCCGAAACGCTACTAATCTGATACGTTTAATCACACGGGTGGTATTCATCTGGTTTATTAAAGAAAAAGACCTTGTTCCGGAGATACTTTTCAATAAAAATCAGCTAAGCACTATTTTAAACAACTTCAATAAAAACGAGAGGTCTGATACCTACTATAAAGCTATTTTACAAAACCTTTTTTTCGGCACACTCAATCAAAATATGGGCGAACGTGCTTTTGCTAAAGAAGGCTCTTTTCCAGAAAATAAAAATGAGTATGGTGTAAAAAATCTGTTTCGTTATGCGGATAAGTTTTCGATAAAAGAAAAAGAGGCTATTAAGGTATTCAGTGATACCCCTTTTTTAAATGGTGGTCTTTTTGATTGCCTCGACAAGCCAAATGACGAAGGAAAAATTGTATATGCAGATGGATTCTCAAGAAATTCTAAAAAGCAGGCAAAAGTCCCTGACTTCCTGTTTTTCAATGATGAGCTAGAGGTTGATTTGAATGAAATTTATGGCACCAAAAACAAAAAGTATAAAGTAAAAGGGCTTATCAATCTTTTAAACAGCTATAAGTTCACGGTTGCTGAAAATACGCCTATAGAAGAAGAAATCGCCCTTGATCCCGAACTTCTTGGCAAGGTATTCGAAAATCTTCTGGCAAGCTATAACCCCGAAACACAAACTACGGCACGAAAGCAAACAGGTTCGTTCTATACTCCCCGTGAGATCGTAAACTACATGGTGGACGAATCGCTCATTGCGTATCTAAGTACCGCCAGCATTCCTCCTGATAGTACTGCCAGCATCCCTGCTGGCGGAAATGACTATAACTACCCTTTCTTCAATCCCTATGACGAAATCAAAATCCATCAGGGGAATCTACCCCATTGGCAGCAAGAAGATGTATTTTATTTTGTTACTTTCAGACTGGCCGACTCCATACCAAAAGAAAAGGTGGAGCAATTAAGACAGGATCGGGAAACATGGTTAAAAAATCATCCAAAAAACAAAGAAGGTAAATATTCGACAGAAGAATTAAAGGAATATTACAGACTTTTTTCAAAGCGAGTAGAAGAATGGTTAGATAAGGGGGCGGGCGGTTGCATATTAAGAGAAGAAAAATATGCACGGATCATTGCCGATGCATTACTCTGTTTTAATAACCAGAGATATATACTCGATAAATGGGTAGTCATGCCAAATCATGTTCATGTTTTAGTTAAACCACTAAAAAACTACAATTTGACTGATATTTTGCACTCCTGGAAGTCTTATACAGCAAATCAGATAAATAAATATGCAGGGGGAAAAGGACAACTATGGATGCATGAATCATATGAACACATTGTCAGAAACAGAGAGGCATTTGAAGCCATACGCAATTACATACGTCAAAACCCTGCAAAAGCAGGGATCACTTTACCTGATTGTGCTAAAAGCTGGACCGAAAGTACCGCCAACATTCCTGTTGGTGGAGGTATCCTTGCTGACAGTTGCTCTCTTGTCAGAATAGTCAGGAGCAAGGATGCTCCTGATACGTTAAAGGCACGGTTAAGAAAATTGCTTTCTTATTCAGACGAACGCCTCGATTTTACAGAAGGAGAAACAAAACTAATAATCTCGGCAATTGATAACTGTAAAATACTCGACCCTGCCTGCGGATCGGGCGCTTTCCCCATGGGCATACTTCATAAGCTGGTGCATATTCTGCATAAGCTTGACCCGCGAAACGAACTGTGGAAACAAAGACAGGTAGGCAAGGCTTTACAGATTGACGACCCGAACATAAGGGAGCATGCAATTCAGGATATTGAAGAAGCCTTTGAGAACAATGAGCTTGACTACGGTCGCAAACTCTACCTGATTGAAAACTGTATTTACGGTGTGGATATACAACCCATAGCCGTGCAGATAGCCAAGCTTCGGTTTTTTATCTCACTCATTATTGATGAGAAAAAACAGCCCGGCAAGGAAAACCTCGGCATCCGCTCCCTGCCGAATCTCGAAACAAAATTTGTGGCAGCCAATACGCTGATTGCACTGGATAAACCACAAGGGCAATTATCCTTTAGAAATCCTGAGATAGAGCGACTCGAAAGAGAATTAAAGGAAATGCGCCATGGGTACTTTAACGCTAAAACCAGAAAAGAAAAACTTCAATGCCAGAAGCAGGACAAAAAACTGCGTCAGGACATTGCAGGACTTTTGGTAAATGACGGCTGGAACAACACCACTGCCCGGCAAGTCGTCGCATTTGACCTCTATGACCAGAACGCATCAGCAGATTTTTTTGATCCTGAGTGGATGTTTGGATTAAAAGAAGGATTTAATGTAGTGATTGGGAATCCGCCGTATGTGCAGATACAGAACTTTTCCGGAATGCAGCAACAGCAGAAAGATTGGGAAAAACAAAAGTATGAGACATATACAAAGACTGGAGATGTGTATTGTTTGTTTTATGAACGGGGATACAGGTTGCTGAAGGATGGTGGCGTGTTGACGTTTATTACGAGCAATAAATGGATGCGGGCTAATTATGGGAGGGTGATGAGGAAGTTCTTCACGGGTAATGGTACTATTTCACAGTTAATTGACTTTGGTGATTCTCCGATTTTTGAGAATGCAACTACCTATACAAATATTCTGGTTTGGAAGAAGGACAAACAGGAAGTAAAAACCAGAGCGTGGGATTTAAGTAAGGCGTATGCAAGCAATGTGTCTCTTGATGATTTGCTTGTGCAACAAGGGGAATGCGAGCCTTTGTTCAATGAGAATTCGTTTGTTGTTGTCAAGGGTGAGCAAACTGCAATCAAGAAGCGGATTGAAGAAATCGGCGTGCCATTGAAGGATTGGAATATCTCGATTTATCGAGGAATATTGACTGGATTAAATGAAGCGTTCATTATTGATGGGAAGAAGAAAGATGAGTTGATTGCTAAAGACCCGAAGAGCGCGGAAATTATTAAGCCGATATTGCGGGGTAGGGACATTAAGAGATATAAGGCAGAGTTCGCGGATTTGTGGTTGATAAATACGCATAATGGTTATACCGATAAGAATGGGCATCGTATACCGCGGGTTGATGTGAAGAAAGATTATCCGGCTCTTTGGGAGTATTTGAGTAGAATCAATAAGATTATGGAAGGGCAAGTTGAAAAACGCTATGATCACGGAGACCACTGGTCAAATTTGCGCAACTGTGCATATTTGAATGAAATTGAAAAAGAAAAGATATTTTACGCCGAAATCGTTTTTGATTCTGCCTTTCACTACGATACAAATTTATTCTACCCAGAAGCAACGACCTTCATTGTCACTGGCGAACGGCTAAAGTATTTAACAGCATTGCTCAACTCAAAGCTCCTTACCTACGCTTTCAGAACATTTTATGCGGGCGGCGATCTTCGCGGGAACACATTCCGGTATAAGAAGGTTTTTGTCGAACTGCTCCCCGTTCCCAAACTTTCTCCTGAATCCCAACTTCCCTTCGAAATCCTGGTCGATTGTATCCTGTTCTGCAAAGAACGGAATTTAGAACAGGAGTCCGGCCTCTTTGAATCGGTCATAGACGGAATGGTGTACGAACTCTATTTCCCCGAAGAAATCAAAACCGCCAATGGTGAAATGCTAAAGCACATTGCCAAACTGCCGGAATTCAAAAACGACTGGAGCAATGAAAAGAAACTTGCGGTCATCAAGAAAGTATATAAAGAACTCTCGGACCCCAAACACCCGATAAGCGTGGCAATGTTTAAGATGGATACCATTAAGGAAATCAGAATTATTGAAGGCAAACAATAAGTCATGCGGTGGATAACTGGAACAACACTGAATAACTACAGGGCTTTCAAAGTTCATTCAGGGTGCTGTAGGAAACAGTTGTCATAAAGAGGAAACCCCTGGTTTGACGGGATTTTCAGGACAATAAGGACAATTGATAATTCGTTATATCTTGGGATTTTTTTAAACACTTAATTATTGAATTTATAGTATTTTCTTTTAACTGTCCCTTAACTTCAACCAATCCTTTGTAATGCGCATCTAACAAATCTTGGGCTTTTAACTCATAAATTTCTTCAAATTGCACCCATGTTTTTAAACGAAAAAAGTCTTGATTCTCATTGAGGATGTAAATATTTCTATCGCTATAACAGCCAGGACTTATCAGGTTATATTTTTGTTTTGATGTGGTTTTACAACAAAGGTATGGTATCGATAGGTCTTTAAAGGTATTTAAAATGATTAATAATTTTTCACCACTTTTTCCGTCACTGAATCGGAATTTCTTATAAAAGATAATCGTGCCTTTATCCATTAAAGGCTTTTATGATTTCCTCTCTCTCTTTCATCCTTTCCTTTGCCTCTTCGATATTTAAAGATTTTTCAGTATTATCAATGGCAAGTAAATAGTCTATTCTTTTCTTTTCCCCTTTTCCTTTTATTGTTTTATCCCAGGGATGATTCGGTAAATGGGACGCTTCTGTCATCTCTTTCGTCTTTGCGTCTTTAAATATATAAACTACTTCTTGTAATATTTTTAGTTCCTTCTTAGAGAAATGTTTGTCATCAAACTTTTTTTGAGGTATAAGCTTTTCAAAACTGCCTTCCGAATCCGCAGCCTTTCTGATATAATCTTTTAATTCTTGTGAAGGATTTTTCAATTCAAAATATAGTTCTTGTGGAACAGGACCAAAATCCCATGCAAAGTAATCTAACCCTGTAACAGAGCGCCCTGTTTCTCTAAAGTGCATGAAATCAAAATAATACAGGAGTTTGCATAATTTTGTTATGCCACAATATTTAGTATTCTTGGAGAAGTAAATTATAGCGTTTAATAATTTTTCTCTGTTATGGTTAATAAGCATATTTTATCTTTTTTCTATTGATATTTCTTATAAGTTTTAACTTTCTACATTATTATACTACTATATACTAGCTTGGCAATCTTTTAAATTTTCGTTCTCTTGTATAACCTTTTGGTCTATCTCAGAATAGTTTGTGAAGGAGAAAGTAGCGTTTACACCTTCATATTTCGATTACAGGATTCAGCGAGGCGATGTAGCCTTATTTTATCGCAGTCGTTCGGGCAAAAATGTATTTGGCATCATGCAGGTCTCAAAACCACCCTATCAAGACCCCACAACAAAGGATACAAACTGGCTCGCCATAGATTTTGAGCCTGTAAAGACCTTTGAACGACCAATCTCTTTAGAGCAAATCAAGGCAGAGCCGTACTTACAAAACATTGGACTCATCAAACAACCAAGACTATCTGTAATGCTATTAACAAGAGAGGAATTTGAGAATATTGTGAATTTAAAATCATAGAGTCTGTGTTTGTCATGCGTGGGGCAGAGGATGAGGCAATTGAGTGAATAAAAAACGACTAATATTGGATGCTTGTTGATAGAATACATAGTTTTATTATACAGTTATAACATGAAGTTATATATCAGTTCAGTTTTTTAAAAAATCTTGATATAAACTATACTTGTTTAAAGAAGGGAAGGGACAGTCATGGCAACATCGATTATTGAAGACATTGAAAAAAAATTTAAGCAATTATCCCGAGACGAGCAATTATGTTTATTCGAACGACTTGCGCATCAAGTTAAAGGCGAGATGTTAAATAGACAAAAAACTATGGAAGCACAACTTACTGCAATGGCATCCGATCCGGAGATACAGCGAGAGATAAGAAAGATTAATTCTGAATTTACTGGAACTGAATTGGATGGGTTGGTAAAGGTCTAATGGCTATCAAGAGGGGGATAGCGGTGGTTGTTATTTCCCTGGGTAAATCGACCCTGAAGCAGATTACCAATTTCACGCAACTGCATACGGATATTCTCAGGTATTTCTCCTTTGATGTTGAAATCTATCAACCGTTAAAAA
>JAANMX010001864.1_pt1 | contig 22625 bp, 19 predicted proteins | sample 7279681 | NCBI WGS metagenome assembly JAANMX01 (sample SAMN14094542, study PRJNA606508) | bioreactor metagenome | isolation source: A lab-scale SPAN reactor treating ammonium-rich wastewater day 351 | place: Ireland: Galway | collected 2018-01-01
CCTAGTGGCCCGTCGCCCCGAAGGCTCGTGGTCCGGGCCTCCGGTCAGGACCCCAGCAGGCCCAGGGCGATGCCGTCGAGGATGTCGGATTCGCTGATGGTCAGGTCGACGCTCACCCGGCGTCCGACCCGGTCGGCGATCAGGGCGCCGGCGCAGATCACGTCGGCGCGTTTGGGGTGCATGGACGGCAGCTCGCGCACCTGCGCGACCGTCGAGGTGAGCAGCCGCTCGGCGAGGGCGTGCAGGTCGGTGCGGGTCATGGTCGAGGCGTGCACCTTGGCCCGGTCGTAGACGGGCAGCTGCTGGTTGACCGCGGACAGCGACGTCGCCGTCCCGCCGACCCCGATCCAGGTGACGACCTCGGCGAACGGCACTCCGGACGCGTCCAGCAGCCCGTCGATGTAGTCGGACGCCGTGGCGATCTGGGCCGCGCCGGGCGGATCGCCGGCCAGGAACCGCTCGCGCACCCGGACGCTGCCGATGTCGAGCGACAACCCGTGGTCGATGCTCGGGGTGTCTCCCCCGCTGCCGAGGACCAGTTCGGTGGAGCCGCCGCCGATGTCCATCACCAGGGCCGGCGTCGCCACGTCCGGCAGGGCGGTGAGTGCGCCGCGGAACGACAGCGCGGCCTCCTCGTCCCCGCTGATGATCTCGGCGTCCACGCCGAGCAGGCGCCGGGCGCCGGCGAAGAACTCCTCCCGGTTGGAGGCGTCGCGCGCCGCCGAGGTGGCCACCAGCCGCACCCGTTCGACACCGAACCGCTCGATCACCTCCGCATACTCGGCGAAGGCGGCCAGGGTGCGTTCCAGGGCGTCCGGGTGGAAGCGTCCAGTGGCGTCCACGCCCTGGCCGAGCCGGGTGAGGATCAGCCGGCGGTCCAGGTCGGCGAGGCCGCCGTCCGCGTCCGCCCGGGCCACCAGCAGCCGCACCGAGTTGGTGCCGCAGTCGATCGCCGCAACCGTCATGTCGCCTCCAGACACTCGCCGAACGGGAACTCCCGCAGTAGTTCGATCGCCTCGTCGCCGAGCGGGTTCACCCCCGGGCCGGCGGCCAGCGCGTGGGCCACCAGGACGTGCAGGCACTTCACCCGGGTCGGCATGCCGCCGGCGCTGACCCGGTCGATCTCGGGAACCTCGCCCAGCGCCCGCCGGTCGGCCAGGTAGGCATCATGGGCGGCGGCGTAGCGGGCGGCCAACTCGGCGTCCTCGCCCAGCCGCGTGGTCATCTCGGCCATCACGCCGCGGGCCTCCAGCGTCGAACAGCCGGCCACCGCCAACGGGCAGGTCAGGTAGTAGGTGGTCGGGAACGGGGTGCCGTCCGGCAGCCGGGGCGCGGTGACCACCACCCCGGGCTTGCCGCAGGAACAGCGCCAGGCGACCCGGATCAGCCCGCGCGGGGTGCGGCCCAGCTGTTCCTCGATCGCCGCGACGTCGGCGGGATCGATCAGGGACGGGGTGGGCACACGGTCATTCTGCCCGCGCCGGGTCGGATGTGTCGAAGCCGGGGCGTGACCCGACCGCCCAGCCGTCCAGGTGACAGCAGGGCCGTGCCGGATCCTGGGCTCAGCGGCCGGCCTTGCGGGTCGGGTTGTCGGCGGTCTCGACCGAACCCCAGAGCCGGTCGAACCACATCTCGGCATGTTCGCCCGGCGGCAGTTCGTTCTGCGAATCCAGCACCACGCCGGTGCCGAGGGGTTTGCCGTCCGGGCCGATCACCCGGTAGCCGGTCTCACCGGGCAGCAGCCAGCCGAGCCGCTCGCGGGCCTGGGCCTTGACGAAGGCCGGGTCGTTCCAGCGCCGCAGCTCGTCCTCCAGTTGCCCGATCCGCTGGGTGCGTTCCTGGATCTGCTGCTGCGCCTGCGCCAGCGCGTTCTGCTGGTCGAGGTAGATCCGCAGCGAGTTGGCGTACGAGAGCGCCAGCACCACCAGCACGCTGAGCACCGCGAGGGCACGCCGGGTGAGGCCGAGACGCCGGGGCAGCTTCGGCAGCCGCAGCGGCGCCTTGGACGCCGCCACCGTCGTCGGCGCATCGGACGCCTCGACGTCGGGTGCCGCGCTCGACCGCGCTCCGGACGCGCGCGAGCCGGCCCGGGTGCGTGTGGAACGACCCGGGCCGGCTGGCGATGTACGCGGTGGCCGCCTGTCGCGAGCCATCAGACCTGACCTCTCATCAGGTCAAGCGTACGGTCAGTTGGTGCTGAACCTCGGGAAGGCGGAGGCGCCGGCGTAGCGTGCCGCGTCCTCCAGGTCCTCTTCGATGCGGAGCAGCTGGTTGTACTTGGCGACCCGCTCGGTGCGTGCCGGGGCACCCGACTTGATCTGGCCACAGCCCAGCGCGACGGCCAGGTCGGCGATGGTGGTGTCCTCGGTCTCGCCGGAACGGTGGCTCATCATGGTGGAGTAGCCGGCCCGGTGCGCCATGGTGACGGCGTCGATGGTCTCGGTCAGCGAGCCGATCTGGTTCACCTTCACCAGCAGCGCGTTGGCGGTGTCGGTGTCGATGCCCCGCTTCAGCCGCTCGACGTTGGTGACGAACAGGTCGTCGCCGACCAGCTGCACCTTGTCGCCCAGCTCATCGGTGATGGCCTTCCAGCCGTCCCAGTCCTCTTCGTTCAGCGGGTCCTCGATGGAGACCAGCGGGTAGTTGGCGACCAGGTCGGCGTAGTAGGCGACCATGTCGGCGGACGACTTGGCCTCGCCCTCGAAGGTGTAGGTGCCGTCCTCGTTCCAGAACTCGGTGGCGGCCACGTCGAGCGCAAGGGCGACGTCCTTGCCCGCCTCGAAGCCGGCGTTGCCGATCGCCTCGACGATCAGGTCGAGCGCGGCCCGGTTGCTCTCCAGGTTGGGGGCGAAGCCGCCCTCGTCACCCAGGCCGGTGGCCAGGCCACGGCCCTTCAGCACGGCCTTCAGCGCGTGGTAGACACCGGCGCCCATCTCGAGCGCCTCGGCGAAGGTGCCGGCACCGATCGGGGCGATCATGAACTCCTGGATGTCGACGTTGGAGTCGGCGTGCGAACCACCGTTGAGGATGTTCATCATCGGGACCGGCAGCAGGTTGGCGGTCGGGCCGCCGAGGTACTTGTAGAGCGGCAGGCCGGCCGACTCGGCGGCGGCGTGCGCCACGGCCAACGAGACGCCGAGGATGGCGTTGGCGCCGAGCTTGCTCTTGTTCGGGGTGCCGTCGAGCTCGATCATGGCCTGGTCGATGGCGCGCTGCGCGTCGGCCTCGAACACGTTGGTGATCTCGGCAGAGAGCTGCTGCTGCACGTTCTCGACGGCCTTCAGCACGCCCTTGCCGCCGTAACGGGCCTTGTCGCCGTCACGCAGCTCGGCGGCTTCGAAAGCGCCGGTGGAGGCGCCGGAGGGGACCGCCGCGCGCCCCTGGGAGCCGTCATCGAGGATGACCTCGACCTCGATGGTGGGGTTGCCGCGGGAATCCAGGATCTCGCGCGCGTCGACGAATTCGATGCTTGCCACGATGCAGTGCCTTTCGGGTGGTGGAAACGTCGCCCCTCACACTATCGGTCCTGGCCCCGCTGGGAATGGGGTAGACGGTGAACAATCCGATCGGTGATCGTTTGCCTGCGGTTGTGTGGGAGGGCACCGTCCCGGGTCGGATCCCGGCGTTCGCCGGGACGACCGGTGTGCGTCTGGCGTCCGGCACTTCGTCATCCCGGGCCCCGCCCCGGGATCTCGTCCGGGTTGAGCGCCCGCGGTCGGAGATCCGGGCGTTCGCCGGGATGGCCACGACGGCGGGCGACCCGACGGGCTCAGTCCGCTGTTGCGGCGGTCGCGTCGGCCCCGGCGGACGCGACCGGCTCGGCGTCCGCGGCGATCTCGGCGGCGACGATGCGGCGTTCGAGTTCGCGGACGGCGGCCCGGGTGGCCTGCTCGGCGTCCACCCCGCGGGCGTGCGCCTCGGCGACCAGGGCCAGCATCCGCGCCCCGAGGTCGTCGGCGTCCGGCAGCGGGACGGCGACGCCGTGGGCCTCGCTGCGGGCGACGACCTTGGCCGCGCGGGTCAGCGCGGACATCCGGCCCGGGATCCCGTCGAGCGCCGAGCTGCGTCCCTTCTCGGCGCGCTTGCGCTGCTCCCAGGTGGCCAGCAGGTCGTCGGGCACCGGCTCGGACGCGAACACGTGCGGATGCCGCGCGATCAGCTTGTCGGCGATCCCGCGGGCGACGTCGTCGATGTCGAAGCGCTGCTCCTGCGCGGCGATCTCGGCATGGAAGGCCACCTGCAGCAGCAGGTCGCCGAGTTCCTCGACGAGCACCGCGTCCGATCCGTCCTCGACGGCCTCGACGACCTCGAGAGTCTCCTCGACGAGGTAGGGGATGAGCGAGGCGTGGGTCTGTTCGGCGTCCCAGGGACAGCGCTGCCGCAGGACGTGCATCACCTCGATGAGGCGTTCCACCTCGGGATGCGGCACGGGAATCAGGCCGGCGGCGTCGGCGTCGCCCACGGCTTGGACAGCTGTCCACCGGCCTGGGCGACCGCGGCCGCCTCGATCGACCAGGAACCGTACCGCGGGTTCACCTGGACCGATGCCCGGGACACCTGCTCGACGAAGGCGGTCTCACCGATCCGGTTGATCACCAGGGTGGAGTCGACCACGTCGTCGACGAAGCCGGCGACCTGCGGATTCTCGGCGTACTGCGCCAGGTTCGGATTGGCGTTGAGCACGGTGGTCCGCGGCTCCCCGGTGAGCGGGATGTTCTGCTCGGCCGCGACGGAGCGGGCGATCTCGCCACGGATCGCGTAGGACAGCACGATCGCGTGGGGCTCGGCCAACTGGCCGTCGCTGTTGCCGATCGCCTTCACCGGTTCCTCGATCCGGGACACCGGAATCGAGACGCCGTTGACGCTCGCGGCAACGCCGGCACCCGGGTTCGAACACCCCGACAGCACCAGCAGTCCCGCCACGATCGCGGCCAGCACCCAACGCACGCTCTTCATCGACCCCTCCAGCTCCCCAGCGATCCTAACCGCTCCTCGCCGCCCGCGCGGACGCCACCGCGCGGATCCGGCGTCCGGGTCGAAGCCGCCGGGCCCGCCACGCCACGCCGCCGTCGCCGATCTCACCATCGGGAGCCGCTCGCAGGTTCCGTGACGGGTCTCGTGCCATTTCATGAGATTGACCACACCAGGTGACATCGACCACCGATGGCGAGATCGGTGAGTGCGGGTCAGAAGATGTCCTCCAGGACGGCGGTCGCCCAGGCGAGCAGTTCGGCGTCCACGATGGGCTGGCCGGCGATCGGCCGGGTCATCGGACGCGGGATCAGCACGTGCCCGGCGGCCTTGCGCACCTGCGAACCCGGGTAGAGCCGGTTCAGCCGCAGTTGCCGGGAGTCGGGCAGGTCGGCCGGCGAGAATCGGACGGCGGTGCCGGCCATGATGATCTCGGTGATCCCCTTGGAGCGGGCCAGCAGCCGGAACCGGGCCACCGCCAGCAGCGCCTCGGCGGACGGCGGCAGCGGACCGTACCGGTCGAGCAGTTCGTCGCGGACGGCGGCGATCCCGGCCTCGTCCTTGACCTGCGCCAGCCGCTTGTACATCTCCAGCCGGAGCCGTTCGGATTCGACGTAGTCGACCGGCAGGTGCGCCTCGACGGGTAGCTCGATCTTCATCTCGGGCTCGGGCTCGACCTGCTCGCCGCGGAAGTCCGCCACCGCCTCGCCGACCAGCCGGATGTACAGGTCGAAGCCGACCTCGGCGATGTGCCCGGACTGTTCGCCGCCGAGCAGATTGCCGGCGCCGCGGATCTCCAGATCCTTCATCGCGATCGCCATGCCGGCACCGAGGTCGGTGTGCGCCGCCATCGTGGCCAGCCGGTCGTGCGCGGTCTCGGTGAGCGGCTTCTCCGGCGGGTACAGGAAGTAGGCGTAGCCACGCTCGCGGCTGCGGCCCACGCGTCCGCGCAACTGATGCAGCTGGGACAGCCCGAGCAGGTCGGCGCGCTCGATCAGCAGGGTGTTGGCGGTCGAGATGTCCAGGCCGGCCTCGACGATCGTGGTGCAGACCAGGACGTCGGCGCGGCGCTCCCAGAAGTCGACCATCACCTGTTCCAGGGCGTGTTCGTTCATCTGCCCGTGCGCCACCGCGACGCGGGCCTCGGGGACGGCGTCCGCGATCCGCTTGGCGGTCTTCTCGATCGAGTTGACCCGGTTGTGGATGTAGAACACCTGGCCCTCGCGGGCCAGTTCGCGGCGGATCGCGGCCCGCACCTGGGCCTCGTCCCAGGGCCCCGCGAAGGTCAGCACCGGGTGCCGTTCCTCGGGCGGGGTGGCGATCACGCTCATCTCGCGGATGCCGGTGATCGCCATCTCCAGGGTCCGTGGGATCGGGGTGGCGCTCATCGACAGCACGTCGACGTTGAGCCGCAGCTTCTTCAGCGCCTCCTTGTGTTCGACGCCGAAGCGCTGCTCCTCGTCGACGATGACCAGGCCGAGGTCCTTGAACTTCACCTCGTCACCGAGCAGCCGGTGGGTGCCGACGACCACGTCGACGGTGCCGTCGGCGATGCCCTCGCGGGTCTTCTTCACCTCGGCCGGGCCCTGGAACCGGCTCAGCGGCGCCACCGTGACCGGGAAGCCGGCGTAGCGGTCGGCGAAGGTGGCGTGGTGCTGCTGGACCAGCAGGGTGGTGGGCACCAGCACGGCGACCTGCTTGCCGTCCATCACCGCCTTGAACGCGGCCCGGACGGCGATCTCGGTCTTGCCGTAGCCGACGTCGCCGCAGATCAGCCGGTCCATCGGCACGATCTGCTCCATGTCGGCCTTGACCTCGGTGATCGCGGCCAACTGGTCGGGGGTCTCGACGTAGCTGAAGGCGTCCTCGAGCTCGCGCTGCCAGACCGTGTCGGCGCCGAACGCGTAGCCCTTGGACGCCTGCCGCGCCGCGTACAGCTTGATCAGTTCGGCGGCGATCTCGCGGACGGCGCGGCGGGCCCGGGACTTGCGGCGGGACCAGTCGGCGCCGCCCATCTTGTCCAGGGTCGGGTTCTCGCCGCCGACGTAGCGGGTGACCAGGTGCAGCTGGTCCATCGGCACGAACAGCCGGTCGCCGGGCTGGCCGCGCTTGGACGGCGCGTACTCCAGCACCAGGTACTCGCGGGTCGCGCCGCCGACCGTGCGCTGCACCATCTCGATGCAGCGGCCCACCCCGTGGGTCTCGTGCACGACCGGGTCGCCGGCAGCGAGTTCCAGCGGGTCGATGGTGTTCTTGCGCCGGGCCGGCATCCGGCGGGCCGACTTGTCCACCTCGCGCTGGCCGGCCAGGTCGGCCGCGGTGAACACCGTCAGACCGACGCCGGGCAGCGCGAAGCCATGGCGTAGCTCGGCGACCACCACCGTCGCCAGCCCGGGTTCGGGCGGCACCGTCAGCTCGACCGCCCCGCGCGCCGGGACGCCGGCCTCGGTCAGCACCTCCCCCATCCGGGTGGCCAGGCCGGGACTGTCGGCCACCAGCAGCACCCGGTCGCCGGCGGCGACACGGGCCCGGACGGCGGCGAGCCCGGCCTCGGCGTCGCCGCGGAAGACCTCACCCTCACGGGCGTCGATGGTCCGCGACTCCACGCCGGCCAGGGCGGCGTCCCCGATGCCGAGATCGACCGGTTCGTCCCAGTCGTCCTCCGGCGGGACCGACACCACATCGGGTGCGGCCGCCCACGGCGACAGCGACCACCAGGCCTGGCCGCGGTCCAGCGCCCGCGCCCGGACGTCGGCGAGCTCGCGGTAGGCGCCGGCGGCCAGGTCGACCGGCGCCTTCCCGCCGGCGGCGGCCGCCGCCCAGGACGCCTGCAGGAACTCCTGGCTGGTGGTGACCAGCTCGGCCGACCGCGCCCGGACCCGGTCGGGATCGGAGACCAGCACCAGGGTGTCGGCCGGCAGCACGTCGATCAGCAGTTCCAGGCCGTCGACCAGCACCGACGACAGCGCCTCCATGCCGTCCACGGCATGGCCCTGGGCGATCCGGTCGAACATCTCGGACAGGTTGCCCTCGATGCTGCTGGTCCGGTCGGCCAGCTCCGCGGCCCGGGCCTTCACGGCGTCGGTGATCAGCAGCTCCCGGCAGGGCGAGGCGACCACCTCGGTGAGCGGGTCTCCGAAGGAGCGCTGGTCGGCGACCGCGAAGGTGCGGATCTCCTCCACCTCGTCGCCGAAGAAGTCGACCCGGACCGGGTGCTCCTCGGTGGGCGGGAAGACGTCCAGGATGCCGCCCCGGACGGCGAACTCGCCGCGGCGCTCGACCAGGTCGACGCGGATGTAGGCGGCGTTCACCAGGGCCTTCGCGACCTCGCCCAGGTCATGGAAGTCGCCGGTGCGCAGCGCGACCGGCAGCAGTTCGCCCAGCCCGCGCACCTGTGGTTGCAGCACGGAGCGGACGGGAGCGACGATCACCGACGGCGCCGGCAGCTCGTCGTTGCCGGCCAGCCGGCGGAGCACCTCGAGCCGGCGTCCGACGGTGTCGGAGCGGGGGCTGAGCCGCTCGTGCGGGAGGGTCTCCCAGGCCGGGTAGTAGGCGACCTCCTCGTCGCCGAGCAGCGACTGCAGCGAACCGGTGGCCGCCTCGGCCTCGCGGTAGGTGGAGGTGATCAGCAGCGTCGAGCGGCCCGAGCCTGCGGTCAGTGCGGCGACCAGCACCGCCCGCAGCGCCTCGGGGGCGGTCAGGTCCAGGGCGCGCAGGCGTCCGCGACGGGCGTCCGCGACGGCCGATGCGATGGTGGGGTCGGAGGCGACGAGTTCAACCAGTCCCGACAAAGTCACCGGGCAACCTTAGTACCCCGTTCCGACTCCCCCGGTCGCGCCGGCCTGATGCGGGTCGTCCGCCGCAGGACCGCGGTCGGTGCCGCGCACCACGGAGCCAGCCCGCCGGGACCACGGCGGGTTCCGGCGGGCTCGATCGGGCGGGTGGGGTCAGGTGCGCAGGGCGGCGACGCCGAGATCGGGCTGGTCGGTGAAGAAGGCGTCCATGCCGGCCCGGACGAATGCCCGGATCTCGCCGGCCAGATCACCGTACGTGGCCGGATCGCTGCCGCGGCGGAAGTTCGTCGGTAGGAACTCGTTCTCGGCGCGGAAGGTCCAGCCGGTGACGGTGAGACCGGCCGCGTGCGCGTTCGCGATCACCGGCGTCGGGCGGCCGAGGCTGCCGTCGGCCAGCCGCGGGATCATGACGTTCTTGCAGGCGCCGAGCTGATCGGCGTACCGCGCGATCGCGCGCAGTCCGGCGGGGGTCACCATGTCGGCGTAGGTGATCGGGTCGCCGGCGGCCACCCGGTCGGCGGGCGCACCGGCACAGTCGACGAGTTGGACCAGCGGCACGGCGAGCTTGCGGTTCAGCTCCTTCAGGTTGCCGATCTCGAAGCTCTGGATGATGATCGGCGACCGACGTCCGTCGAGCCCGCGGCGGCGCAACTCGCGGACCACCTTCTCCTCCATCGACAATCCGATGGAGTCGAAGTATGTGCCGTGCTTGATCTCCGGCACGACGAGCACCTTCTTGCCCTTGCAGGTGCGCTGCCCGCGGGCGAAGTCGAGCACCTCGCTGAACGTCGGCACCCGGTACCGGCCGTCGTAGGCGGCCGACCCCGGGCGAAGCTGCGGCAGCCGCTCGACCGCCCGCAGCCGGCGCAGCTCGGCGAGGGTGAAGTCCTCGGTGAACCAGCCGGTCACCTGCAGCCCGTCGATGGTCTTGGTGCGCCGGCGATCGGCGAACTCGGGACGCTCGGAGACATCGGTGGTTCCGCTGATCTCGTTCTCGTGCCGGTCGACGAGGACGCCGTCCCGGGTCGAGACCAGGTCGGGTTCGATGGCGTCCGCGCATTGCTCGATCGCCAGCCGGTAGGCGGCGATGGTGTGCTCGGGGCGGTAGCCGGACGCGCCGCGGTGCGCGATCACGGTGACCTTGGACGCCGGGCGGTGTCGCCCGGATGCCGGTGCGGCGGTCGTCGCCGGGGACTGTGCCGGACGGAGGGACATGGCGGGGGACTCGGGGTGGGCATGGGCGGGGGCCACGGCGGACCCCGCGAATGACAGGGTCGCGACAACGCTGACAGCGACCCCGAGGGTGATGGTTCGCATACGTCACACTAAGAAATCCATATGGAACTCTCAAGGTTTCATGAGAGTTCGCATGCGGCCCGCGACGACCCGCACACCACCGACCTGGAGCCGAGCACGACCCGGCCGGGACCGGCCTCAGCCGTTGAACTCGTTCTGCGCCGCCTCGAGTCCGCGGGTGATCAGCACCTCGACGGCATCCGCGGCCCGGCCCACCTCGAGCGCCACCTCCTCGCGCAGCGAGGACGGGAAGGACGTCAGCACGAAATCCGCGGGCGCCTGGCGCCCGGGGGGCCGTCCGATACCCATCCGAACCCGCAGGAAGTCGCCGGTGCCCAGGGCCGAACGCAGCGACTTCAGCCCGTTGTGCCCGTTGTCGCCGCCGCCCCGCTTGAGCCGGAGGCGTCCGAAGTCGAGGTCGAGCTCGTCATGGACGGCCACCACGCGTCCGGGCTCCACGCCGTAGTAGGCGGACGCCTTGGCGACGGCGGCGCCGGAGGCGTTCATGTAGGTGCGCGGTTTCAGCAGCACCACCTGCTGGGCGTCCGCGCCCACCCCGCCCATGCCGAGCGCGGTCACCCTGGTCTGGCACACGTCCGCCCGCATCCCGCGGGGGGCGGTGAAGCCCGCAGCGGCCCGCCGAGCCAGTTCGTCGGCGACCATGAACCCGAGATTGTGCCGGTGAAACGCGTAGGCCGGGCCCGGATTCCCGAGCCCGACCAGCAGCCATGCAGCCATCCGCGAATTACTCGGCGTCGGCCGCAGCCTCCACCGGTGCGGCCTCCTCGTCGGAGGTGCCGGCCACGGCGGCGTCCAGTTCGGCGTCCAGCTGCTCCTGGGTCTTGGCGGCCGCGATGCTCAGGATCAGGTCGTCCGGCTCGCCGGGGAACACGGCACCCTCGGGCAGGTTCAGGTCCTTGGCGGCGATCGAGGAGCCCACCTCGAGGCTGGTCACGTCGATCTCGATGGAGGCCGGGATGTTGGTGGCCTCGGCCTCCAGGGTGATCGTCTGCTGGTCCATCACGATCACGCGGTCGGCGCGCTCGTCGGCGCCGATGACCACCAGCGGCACCTCGACGGACACCTTCTCGCCGCGCTTCACGATCACCAGGTCGACGTGCTCGATGGTGCCCTTGACCGGGTTGCGCTGCACCTGCTTCGGCAGCGCCAACTGCGCGGTGGCGCCGTCGATGCTGATCGACAGCAGCGCGTTCGCGGCGCGCAGCGCCAGCAGGGTCTCGTGGCCCGGCAGCGACACGTGCACCGGATCGGCGCCGTGCCCGTAGAGCACGGCAGGAACCAGGCCGGCGCGGCGGGTGCGGCGGGCGGCGCCCTTGCCGAACTCGGTCCGGGCGACCGCGGGAATCTTCACTTCAGCCATGGATGGCTACTCCTCATACCTCGTCTGCAACTCGAATTCTCGGACGAGGGAGGCGCGCGGGTCGGCACACACCTTGTCGATCACGGGCCCTGGGCCCCTCGCCGAGGCAACCTGGACAGCTTATCGCGCCGCGCGAGAGCGGGCGAATCGATGGACGCCGCCGGACCGGTCCGCGTCGGCGGACACCAGCCCCCCACGCCCGGCGGCCACTCATGGAAGACTGGCCGCCGGAGAAGGGAGCCCGAGAAGGGAGGCTGCACCATCGTGAAGTCGAAGCGTGCGACCCTGGCCGACGTGGCCGCGCTGGCCGGCGTGTCCCCGACCGCGGCCAGCCTGGTGCTGAACAACCGCCCGGGCAACCGGCTGTCGGCCCAGGCCGCCGAGCGTATCCGGGCCGCCGCCGACCGGCTGGACTACCGGCCCCACCCGGCGGCGCGCAGCCTGCGGATGGGCAAGACCCAGACGGTGGCGTTCCTCTCCGATGACGTGACCATCACGCGCTACGCCTCGGCGATGATCCGGGGCCTGTTGGACGTCGCCGAACAGCACCGGCACACGGTGCTGATCGCCGAGACCGGCAGCAACCCGCGGCGGGTCAAGGAGACCCTGCGCGCGATGCTCGACCGGCAGCCGGACGCCGTCCTGTTCGGCATGATGGGCGCCAAGCAGATCGACGTCCCCAAGGTGCCGGCCGGGCTTCCGGTGGTGCTGATCAACTCGACCAGCCCGTTGGGGTACCCCAGCGTGTTGCCGGCGGAATTCGAGGCCGGCCGGGCCGTCGCCCACACCCTGGTGGACGCCGGCCATCGCGACATCGCGATCATCGGCCTGGACGTCGAGGCGGCCCGCGATCCGCGGGTGTCGGTCACCCTGACGGAGCGGTACGCCGGGATCTTCGACGCCCTCGGCTCGGTCGGGGTGGAACCGTGCTGGACCTACTCCACCCTGCTCTGGGAGCCCGAGGTCGGCTACCAGGCCGCGCGCGAGCTGCTGGCCAGCGGCGCCCGGCCGACCGGGCTGATCTGCCTGAACGACCGCCTCGCCTTCGGCGTCTACCAGGCCCTCAGCGAGGCCGGCCTGCGGGTTCCCGACGACCTCTCCATCGCCTCGTTCGACGACGACATCATCGCCTGCTACGTGCGTCCGGGCCTGACCACGGCGGCCATCCCGTATGAGGAGATGGGACGCCGGGCGATGGCGATGCTGCTGTCGGACGCCGAACCCGAACACATGCTCGTCCACATGCCGCTGCGGGTGCGCGAGTCGGTGCGCCGGCTGGACTGACCGGTCGGGTCCACCCCGCCGGTCAGGCCACCGAGACCGCCGGTTGGTCGTCCAGCAACACCAGCCGTCCCTCACGCAGGCCGACCGGACGCGGGTCGATGATCTCGCCGACGAACCGGCCGTGGGCGTCGAGGTTGCGGAAGGCGAGCAGGACGTGCCGGTCGGTGCCGCGGACGGCGACCACCTTGCCGACGTACAGCTCGCGATCGGCCAACGGCTGCGCCCGGTCGAAGTCGTACGGTCCGAGCGGACCGTCCGCCGGCACCGCCCAGATCGCGCCGCCCTCGGGATGCAGCGCCCGTCGCCACTCGGCGAGCTCGGGCCGGCCGCAGTTCACGATCAGGACGCCCTGGCCGTCCACCTCGACGTATTGGGGAACCTCGAACTGGGCGAATCCGTGCCGCGGTTCGGTGAGCGGCGGCCGGACCGTCCAGCTGCGCAGATCCTTGGACGTCGCATGACCGATCACGCCCCGCTCGCGGAGTTCGCCGTGGTTGGCGCGGGCCGTGATCAGCATGTGCCAACCGTTGCCGTCCGGGTCCCGGAACACCCAGGGGTCGCGGAACGCCTCATCCGTCCAGGTGCCGTCGAGCAACTCGTACCAGCGCGGGTCCGGCGCGGCGAGCGGACCGGGCCGCTTCGTCCAGGTGATCAGGTCGGGCGAGGTGGCCAGGCCGATCCGCTGCACGTTGCCGGCCGGGGTGAGCGCGGCACCGGTGTAGAACATGCACCAGGTGCCGTCGTCGTCACGGACGACGCTGCCCGTCCAGGTGGCCAGGTCGTCCCAGGCCGGGCCGTCCGAGCGGACCAGCGCGTCCGCCACCCGCGTCCAGTTGACCAGGTCGTCGGAGACGGCGTGACCGATGGAGGCCCGGTCGTGCCGGGCCTCCGGGTCGTGCAGCGCGCGTGAGGCGAACAGGAAGAAGGCGTGGTACTGGGCACCGTCGTCGACGATCCAGAAGTCCCAGACCCACGAGTCGGGAAGCCGCAGCATCTCAGCCCTTCACACCCGACGAGGCGATCGAGCTGATGAACGCTCGCTGGAAGGCGATGAACAGGGCCAGCACGGGCACCGTGACCATGCTCGCGAAGGCCATGATCTGCCCCCACGCGACGTTCAGCTGCTTGAAGTAGTCGATACCGACCATCGCGGGCCGCAACTCCTCGGCCTGGATCGCCATCAACGGCCACAGGTAGGAGTTCCAGGCCGGCAGGAAGGTCAGGATCGCCACCGTCGCGATGGCGGGACCCGACAGCGGCATGATCACCGAGCGGTAGATCCGGAACCAGCCGGCACCGTCGACCGTCGCCGCCTCGTCCAGCGCCTTCGGAATCGTGTCGAAGTACTGGTAGAAGAGGAACAACGAGAAGGCGTTGGCGATGAACGGGATGATCTGCACCTCGTAGGTGTCCAGCCAGCCGATCGTGAGGCCTTCCGCACTCAGGTACGGAAGCTGGTTGACCCACCACAGCAGCGGCAGCGCGAGCGTCTCGAAGGGGACGATCAACGTCGCCAGGATGACGCCGAGGATGATCTTCTGCCCCGGGAACACCATCCGCGACAGCGCGAACGCGGCCATCGAGTTGACGACGATGCCCAGCGCCACGGTCACCACCGAGATCAGGATCGAGTTGAACAGGAAGCGCCCGAACGGCACCCGGTCGAACACGCCGAGGTAGTTGTCCAGCGACAGGTCGCCGACCGGCAGGAACGCGTTGATCGACCCCAGGTCGCCGAAGATCTGGATGTCGGGCTTGAAGCTGGCCACGATCATGAAGACCAGCGGCAGCCCGAAGATCAGGGCGAGGAAGATGCGCAGCCCGGTGACCGTCCAGGTCGTCCTGCGCCGTTGCGACTCCATGGTCGCCGTGGAGTTGCTGCTCATCGCTGCGGCTCCTTGTCACGAGTGAGATGGCGCTGAACCAGCGAGACCGCGAGCACCAGCGCGAAGAAGACCAGCGAGATCGCCGATGCGTAACCGGTCTGCTGCTGATCGAAGCCTGCGCGCACCGCCAGGAAGACCACGGTCGAGGTGGCGTCCAGCGGCCCACCCTGGGTCATCACATTGACCTGGGTGAAGACCGCGAAGGCGGCGATGGTGATGGTGATCAGGATGAAGGTCCGGGTCTGCTCCAGGCACGGCCAGGTGACGTTGACGAACTGCTGCCAGCGCGTCGTCCCGTCGATCTGCGCCGCCTCGTACAGCTCCTCGGGAATCGTCTGCAGGCCGGACAGCCAGATCACCATGTGCAGGCCCATGCCCTGCCAGGCGGACATCACGATCAGCGCGATCAGGGCCGTGTTCGGGTCGCCCAGCCAGTCGGGGCCGGTGATCCCGACCTTCGCCAGCAGCGCGTTGATCAGGCCGTCCTGCTGGTACATGAACATGAACAGCATGGACACCACGACCATCGAGGTGACCACCGGCAGGAAGTAGACGGTGCGGAAGAAGTTGGTGCCGCGCACCTTCGCGTTCACCAGCAGGGCCAGGATCAGCGCCAGTCCCGACTGGAGCGGGACGATCACCACCGCGAAGATGAGCGTGTTCAGCAGGGAGTACCAGAAGGTCGACGACTCGAAGAGCCGGGTGAAGTTGTCCAGCCCGATGAACCGGGCCGGGACGGGCGAGATCAGCCGGGCGTTGGTGAACGCCAGGCTCAGGGTCAAGATGATGGGGATGATCAGGAAGACGATCATCAGGATGCCTGCGGGTGCCAGCATGGAAAGCGCCACGGGGGCGGTCTTCCGGGTCGTCGGGTTCCCCTTACGAACGATCGTCTGCTGCTGTTCCGCCGGCCTGGTTGCTGTCGAGACTGTCACGACAACGCTCCTTCGCTAGTCGGGTTGGCAAGTGAGGCGGGGTCGATCCGGACGCCGGCGCACGCGGGCGCGGCCGGCGTCCGGACGTGGATCACGACTGGAAGAAGTCGTTCTGGGACTGGTTCGCGTCGATGTTGCGAACCGCCTGGTCGAGCGCCTTCTGCGGATCGGCGCCGTTCAGGATGTCCTGCGCGGTCTTGCCGAACTCGGTGGAGATGAAGGTGTAGCCGGGGGTCTCCGGGCGCATCACCAGGAACTTCTTCAGGAAGTCGAGGAAGATCCGGTTCTCGCCATCGGGGCCGTAGCCCTCGACCTGCGCCGCGGCGCCCTCGGTGGTCGGGATGTTCCCGGTGTCGCCGGCCAGCTTGGCGACCCACTTGTCGTCGGCCGCGAACTTCAGGTACTCCATCGCGCCCGCGGGGTCGGAGCAGTTCGTGGAGTGGCCCCACACCCACGACCCGCCGCTGACCTTGGGGCCGGTGCCGAAGTCGACCGGCGGGGCGAAGACCACGTCGTCGCCGAACTTCTTGCGGGCGTTCGGGGCGGCCCAGGAGCCGTTCCAGAGCAGCGCGGTCTTGCCGTTGAGGAAGTCCTGCACCGGATCGGCACCCGACTTCTTGGCGATGTAGCCCTCGCTCGCCATGCCGGCGAACCACTTCGCCCAGGTGACCGCCTGGGGACCGTTCAGGACGCCGGCGGCCGACTTGTAGTCGGTGCGGTTGATCTGGTCGCCGCCGAAGCTCTGCAGCTGCGGGGCGAAGCCGTACGACCACCACTCGCCCGTCCAGCCGGTGGCCATGTCGGCCGGGAACTTGTAGTCGCCGGACGCCTTCATCTTCTTCAGGCCGGCCATGAACTCGTCCTGCGTCCACGGCTGATCGACGGTCGGAACCCGCATGTCGTACTTCTTCAGCACCGACTTGCGGCTCACCCAGGTCAGCGAGACGTCGAAGAAGCCGTAGGCGTAGGCCTTGTCGTTCCACTTGGCCACCGCGTTGGGCATGAACTGCGCCAGCCGGTCGTCCATCCCCTCGAGCGGGGCCAGGTAGCCCGCCCAGGCCCAGTTGGCGACGTTCGGCTGATCGACGTCGAGCAGGCAGGGCAGCTTCTTCGCCGCGGCGGCCGCCACCACCGTCTTGTTGTAGGAGTCGCCGGGGAACTCCTTCAACTCGACCTTGTACTTGGACTGGCTGCCGTTGAAGGCGTCGATGATGGCCTTGTAGCCGGCCAGTTCCTCCTTGTTCCCGGCGGCGTGGGTCCAGGCCTCCAGGGTGACGGCCTCACCCTCGGCCGCCGGGGCGGAACTGCCGCCCTTCGAGCAGGCGGCCGCACCGAGCAGGACCGCGGTGGACACGGCGAGCGCCGCAACCTTCTTCACAGATGACATCGGTTCTCCTTGTCGCTGATCGCTGGGAAGGCGGCCTCCGTCGGCCGCGCTAAATCTATTCAGCATAGGCAACGTATCAGCCTCATAGTGCTTGCTACAAGGTTTCAGCACTGGGAATCCCGACCGGCCCGGACGGGCCTGGATGCTATCGTCGGGCCACCGCAGGCCCCGGGCGAGGACGGAGTGAGCACGATGCCCAAGCGCGCCACTCTGGCCGATGTGGCGAACCTGGCAGGGATGTCGACCGCCGCCGCGAGCATGGTGCTGAACAACCGGCCGGGATCCCGGCTGTCGGCCGAGTCGGCCCGCCGCATCCGCGAGGCCGCCGAGGTGCTCGGCTACCGCCCCAACCAGGCCGCGCGCAGCCTGCGCCTGGGCAGCACCCGGACGGTGGCCTTCCTGTCCGACCAGGTGGTCACCTCGCGCTACGCGATGGCCATGGTGTCGGGCCTGCTGGAGGCGGCCGACGAACGCGACCACACGGTGCTGATCGCCGAGGCCGGCGCCGATCCGGCTCGACTGGAGCGGTCGATGCGGGCGATGCTCGAGCGGGCGCCGGACGCCGTGATCTTCGGCGTCATGGGCGGCCATCGGCTGGAGGTGCCGAGGCTCCCCACGGGCATCCCGGTCGTCCTGGTGAACGCCGCCAGCGACCGCGGCTACCCCACGGTGCTCCCCGCCGAACGGACGGCCGGCCGCCAGATCACCGCCGTGCTGGCCGACGCGGGCCACACCGACATCGCGATCCTCGGCTACGTCCCGGGCGTCGCCGACGAGAACATCCCCGCGACGGTCACCGTGGGCGCGCGCTTCGCCGGCATCGCGGAGGTGATCGCCGAACGCGGCCTGCGGGTGGTGGCCCGGCACGACCAGGCGATCTGGGAGCCGCACCTCGGCTTCCAGGGGATGAACGAACTGCTCGACTCCGGCGCCCGGTTCACCGGGGTGATCTGCCTCAACGACCGGCTCGCCTTCGGCGCCTACCAGGCGATGCAGGCGCGCGGGCTGCGGGTGCCCGACGACATCTCGCTGGTCTCGTTCGACGACGACATCATCGCCTCCTACCTGCGGCCGGGGCTGACCACCGCCGCGCTGCCGTACGCCGAGATGGGCCGGCGGGCCGTCGAGATGGCGCTGTCCAGCACCCTCGATCCCGAGCACGCGCTGGTCCCGATGCCGCTGCGGCTGCGGGAGTCCGTCCGGTCTGTGTGAGCGACGCCGACTACTCGACGCCGTCGAAGAGCGAGGTGACCGACCCGTCCACGAAGACCTCCTGGATGGCCTTGGCCAGCAGCGGGGCGATGGACAGCACGGTGAGCTTCGGAATGTGCAGGTCGTCGCGGATCGGCAGGGTGTTGGTGACGATGACCTCCTCGAACGCGGACGCGTTGAGCCGCTGCGCGGCCGGCCCGGACAGGATCGGGTGGGTCGCGGCGGCGATCACCTTGGACGCGCCGTGTTCGCGCAGTGCCGCGGCAGCCTGGCAGATCGTGCCGGCGGTGTCGATCATGTCGTCGACCAGCAGGCAGACCCGGCCGCGGACGTCGCCGACCACCTCGCCGACGGCCACCTCGTTGGCCTTGTTTGGGTCCCGGCGCTTGTGGATGATCGCCAGCGGCAGGCCGAGCCGGTCCGACCAGTGGTCGGCCAGCTTGACCCGTCCGGCATCCGGGGAGACCACGGTCATGTTCTCCAGCTGGTAGTTCTGGGCGACGTAGTCGGCCAGTACCGGAATGCTGAACAGGTGATCGACCGGGCCGTCGAAGAAGCCCTGGATCTGCGACGCGTGCAGGTCGACGCTCATCAGCCGGTCGGCGCCGGCCGTCTTGTACAGGTCGGCGATCAGCCGGGCCGAGATCGGCTCACGGCCGGCGTGCTTCTTGTCCTGGCGTCCGTAGGGGTAGAACGGCGAGACCACGGTGATCCGCTTGGCCGACGCGCGCTTCAGCGCGTCGCACATGATCAGCTGCTCCATCAGCCACTCGTTGACCGGCGCCGGGTGACTCTGGATGACGAAGGCGTCCGCACCGCGCACCGACTCCTCGAAGCGGACGTAGATCTCGGAGTTGGCGTAGGTGACCTGCCGGGTCGGCACCAGGTCGACGCCGAGCAGTTCGGCGACCTCCTCGGCGAGTTCGGGGAACGCCCGGCCCGTGCACAGCATCAGGTGCTTCTCGGTGGGCCGCTTGATCCCGCTCACCGGCCGTCCTCCTGAGCCGCGGTCGTCTCGTCCGCGGTCTCGCGCAGCGCGGCCTCGGCGGCCGCCGCCGTCCGGGTTCCGGCTCGTTTCCGGGCCACCCAGCCCCTGATGTTGCGCTGCGTGCCGCGGGCCACCGCCAACTCGCCGGGGCCGACGGCGGAGGTGATGGTCGAACCGGCGGCGACGTAGGCGCCGTCGGCGATGTCGACCGGGGCCACCAGCACCGAGTCGCTGCCGACGAAGGACCCCTTGCCGACGGTGGTGTGCGACTTGGTCACCCCGTCGTAGTTCGCGAAGATCGTGCCGGCGCCGATGTTGGCGCCCTCGCCGACGGTGGCGTCCCCGCAGTAGGTGAGGTGCGGCACCTTGGCGCCGTCGCCGATCTCGGCGTTCTTGGTCTCCACGAAGGCGCCGATCTTGCCCTTCGCTCCCAGTTGGGTGCCCGGCCGCAGGTAGGAGAACGGCCCGACCTCGGCACCGGCACCGATCACCGCGAGCGTCGCGTGGGTCCGGACGACCTGCGCACCCTCCCCGACCTCGACGTCGACCAGCGTGGTGTCCGGGCCGATCACGGCGCCGGTGGCGATCGAGGTGGCGCCCTCCAGCGACGTCCCGGGCAGCAGGGTGACGTCGGGCGCCAGGTCGACGGAGTCGTGGATCCACGTGCTCGCGGGGTCGAGCACCGTCACCCCCGCGGCCATCCAGCGGCGCAGGATGCGGCGGTTGAGTTCGGCACTGAGCGCGGCGAGCTGGATGCGATCGTTGACGCCCTCGGCCTGAACCGCGTCGCTCAGCACGCTGGCCCCGACCCGGCGTCCGAGGTCGCGGGCGAAACCGATCACGTCGGTCAGGTAGAGCTCGCCCTGGGCGTTGTCGGTCTGCAGGCCGGCCAGCCCGGCGCGCAACACCTGGGCGTCGAAGACGTAGATGCCGGCGTTGATCTCGGTGATCCGCCGTTCGTCCTCGGAGGCGTCGCGCTGTTCGACGATCCGGGTCACCGCGCCGCCCTCGCGGACGACCCGTCCATAGCCGGTCGGGTCGGCGGCGATCGTCGTCAGCACGGTGACCGCGTTGCCCTCGGCGCGATGGGCGTCGACCAGCTCGTGCAGCGTCTCACCGCTGAGCAGCGGCACGTCCCCGCTGGTCACCACCAGGTCGCCGACCAGGTCACCGAGCGCCGCCAGCGCCGAGCGGACGGCGTCACCGGTCCCCCGCTGCTGTTCCTGCACCGCAGCCAGCGCCTGCGGTGCGATCTCGGCCAGATGGGCCTCGACCTGATCGCGCTGGTGGCCGACGACCACGACCAGCTGATCGGGCTCGAGCGCACTGGCCGCGTCGACCGCGTAGCTGAGCATCGATCGTCCGGCCAGTTGGTGCAGCACCTTCGCGGTGGCCGACTTCATCCGGGTGCCCGCGCCCGCCGCCATGATGACGACGGCGGCGACGCGCCCTTGGTCGGTAGTGGACACGAATTCTCCAAGAGGTCGATGGGCCACGCGGGACTCCCGGCCGAGGGTCGCTCGACCTGAAGCGCTGGCGTCAGCCTAATGGACCCAGGGCGGGTGCTCGCACCGGCGCAGCTTCGGGTTCTGCCCATGCTGCCCGCGGCTGCCTCGTGACGACCGGGATCGAGCGACGAGTAGATCGCCATGACCACGCACCGCACGCCGCACCCCAGCCGGCCGGGGAGGCATCGTCCCCGGCCGGTTGCGCGCCCGGGGACTGCCGCTTTGCCGCACACCGGAGGGTCGGATCAAACGACCATTGTTGGCAATAAGCCCTCGTCACACCCCAGATCCGCATCGCGTCATTCTCGAACCGCTTTTGAGGTGGAGGCGTCGCGTCCGTCGCACCTGGTCGAGCCCAACGGCAAACCGTCTTGACGATTCCATCACCGGATTGCTACCGTTCAGTGCTAAATCGGTTTACCACCGTAGGTAACGCGGTTTACCCCCCATGCGCACAGCCGATCGACCGCGCCAACCCGAGGATCAAAGGAGTTCCTCGTAATGCCTAGACCTGGCAACCTGTTCAAGAACGGCGCCTATTTGCAGAGTTCGGCCACGCTGTTCATCTTCTTCGCCTCGTGGGGCATCTGGTGGTCGTTCTTCTCGACCTGGCTCGACAAGAGCCTCGGGCTGAGCGGCGGTGAGATCGGCACCGTCTACTCGGTGAACTCGCTCACCACCATCGCGGTGATGTTCTTCTACGGCATGGTTCAGGACCGACTCGGCCTGAAGCGGCACCTGGTGATCCTGTCGTCGGCGGTGATGGCGAGCCTCGCGCCCTTCGTAATCTTCGTCTATCAGCCGTTGTTGCAGAACGCGTTCGGCTGGGGGGTGCTGGCCGGTGCCATCTACCTGCCGTTCGGCTACACGGCCGCGGTGGGCCTGCTCGAGGCGTTCTCCGAGCGGATGAGCCGGACCTACGGCTTCGAGTACGGCCAGGCCCGCGGCTGGGGATCGCTCGGGTACGGCGTCGCCGCTCTCGGCACCGGCTTCATCTTCACCATCAACCCGCAGATCAACTTCTTCCTCGGATCCGCCTTCGGCATCGCCTGTCTGCTGATCCAGATCCTCTGGAAGACCGACAAGGTCCCCCTCGCCCCGGGGCACACGGATCACCCGCACACCCCGGGCCTGCGCGAGATGGTGGCCGTGCTGAAGCTGAAGAGCCTCTGGGTCGTGATCGGCTTCGTGGTCTTCAGTTGGACGTTCTACAACCTCTACGACAACCAGATGTTCCCGAACTTCTACCGCAGCCTGTTCGAGAACGAGGACGTCGGCCTGCACACCTACGGCATCCTCAACTCGGTCCAGGTGTTCGTCGAGGCGGGCTGCATGATGCTGGTCCCGATCATCATGCGGAAGGTCGGAGTCCGGACCGTCCTGCTGCTGGGTGTCTCGGTGATGTGCCTGCGCATCCTGGGTTCGGCAGTATTCACCGACCCGGTGATCGTCTCGATCGTGAAGATGTTCCACGCCATCGAGGTGCCGCTGTTCATCCTGGGCATCTTCCGCTACCTCACGCTGCACTTCAACGCAGCGCTGTCGGCCACGCTGTACCTGGTCGGCTTCGAGGTCTCGGCCCAGGTCGGCAACACCATCTTCGCCATCCCCTTCGGCTACATCCGCGACGCGATCGGCTACCAGCCGACGTTCTTCGTGATCGCCGCCGTCGTGGCCTGCGCTGGCGTCTGGGCGTACTTCGCACTCAAGAAGGACGACGAGGACGTCCAGGGCGATCCGTTCATCCGCGACTCGCAGCGCGAGGCGATGGAGGGTGCTGCCGCCTAGCAGCGCGGTCGATGTCCGCTGAGGAGCCCCGTACTGGTGCGCGGGGCTCCTTGTGGTCTTCCTCCGGAGTCCGTCGCCTTGGGGCCCGGCCAATTGCCACGCTCAGCTCCCCGGGAAGGAGTCGAACCTTCTTCGCTAATCCTGATTCAAAGTTAGGTAACGACGTGATCCGAGGTGCTGGTTGATCCTGCCGAG
>JAANMX010001865.1_pt1 | contig 22623 bp, 24 predicted proteins | sample 7279681 | NCBI WGS metagenome assembly JAANMX01 (sample SAMN14094542, study PRJNA606508) | bioreactor metagenome | isolation source: A lab-scale SPAN reactor treating ammonium-rich wastewater day 351 | place: Ireland: Galway | collected 2018-01-01
AAAGAGAACACGGATTAATAAAAATCTGTGTTCCTTCCGATCCGTGTATACAAAATTTCATCCCCCGTGGCGCAACGAAGTCGCATGGGGAACTGCTCTGAAAATGGGCTTGTATACACGGATGAAAAGGGAACACGGATAAGCAAAATCTGTGTTCCCTTATAACTGCTTACCCCCACCCAACCTCCCCACTGTGGGGAGGAGTCGATCCACTTCCCTCCCTGGAATGGGGAGGGGTAGGGTAGGGTGGCTCAATCTCGCATGAAACCCTGCCATTACTATACCCGCTTTTCGGTCCAAAGAGAAAGTGAGATAGGCAAAAACGAGGTGGGGGTACACGAAAAAAGCGTCCAGGAGATCGCTTCCTGGACGCTTGCATTGCCGTGCAGCGTGGCCTGCAACCCTAGCCCTAAATTGCTTCTGCCTCTGTCACTTTCTGTAACAGTGCCTGTTGAGCCGCAACGGACTCGGCCACCGCCTCGCGGATTGCCCTCTCGGCCTCGTGGACATCTTCGTTGTTGGACATAGCCACCTCTGCGGCTAACATCTGCCGACCTTTGGACAATTGATCGGCGTCGGCTTTGGTCAGATGCTTTTCAAACTTGCGCCAGGTCAAATCCCGCACAGCCGCAGCGATCTGTCCGGGGCGACCAGAGTGGAGAAGTTCATTGACCCGATAACGACGGCTCTTGAAGTCGCTCTGAAGCTGTTCCGGCAGGGCGCGCAGGGTAGACAATACCCGCTGATAGCGTGCCTGGGACATCACTTTACGCACGCCGATCTCGCTCACGCGCTCGACAGGTAGACGCACGGTCAACCGATTGCGTACAAATTCGATGACATAAAAACGGTGATAGCCCGCCACCAATTCGCTTTCTTCAATGTCAACAATCGTGCCTGGCCCGTGGGCGGGATGAACCACATCTTGTCCGATGGCAAAATCCAAGCGAAGCCTCCTTTGGTTATGGCAGGCCCTTCCGTCAGCAAAGCGCTACACGAGCGCTTCGTCCAGAGGATCAAAAACCGGAAGAGCTGGGGTCAAGGGCAATTTTATGATAACTTTTGCAACTTTGATCTATACGAAGTATATCACAGAAAAGGAGGGGTGTCAAACACGAGAAAGAAAACGGTAAGCACTGTGTGCGATTGTGGGGTCAACTGCTGAGATAGTGATGCCACAGAATGCGCGCCGCCACCGAACGCCAGGGCCGCCACTGTTCAGCCAAGTCGTGCAACTCCGTCTGGGACGGGCGGGCGGGCAGCTTTTTCACCTGTTGGACCGCGGTCGCCAGGGCCACATCGCCCCGAGGCCAGACATCCGGACGCAGAATAACCATCAGCAGATAGACTTCGGCAGTCCACGGACCGATGCCGGTGATCTTCTGGAGTTCTGTGCGCGCGCTTTCATCGTCCAGTTGGGGCAGGCCGTCCAAATCGAGCGATCCGCTCTGCACGGCTTCGGCCAACAGACGGCTATAGCGGCTCTTCTGGCGGCTGAACCCGACGCCGCGCAGAGTTTCGTCGTCCAGCGCCAGCAGACTGCCGGGCGTCAATTCCCCCACTACCCCCAGCAGCCGGTCGTAGGTGGCCTGGGCGGAGGCCAGAGAGACCTGCTGCTCCAGAATCAATTTGAGGAGCGTAGGAAAGCCCCCTTCCCGGGACCAGAGGGGTGGGTAGCCACAGCGCGTAATCACCCCGGCCAGGTCCGGGTCCTGGGCGGCGAGGGTGTCGGATGCGGTGATGAGGAGGGCAGGGGTGAGGGTCATTGGATTTCCGATGGAACAATTTTTGGTAAGGAAACGTGAGGTGAGAAACGAGAAACGTGAGATCGCACGGCCTTTCTCACGTTTCTCGTTTCACGCTTCTCCTGACAAACCGCCCATCCCCCGGCGAACCGACAAATTCTTCGTTCTCCACAATCACCCGCCCGCGCAGCAGGACCGTGCGCGGCCAGCCGGTAACGGTCATCCCCGCGAAGGGTGTCCAGCCCGCGCTTTCGTGGAGGGTGTCGGTGGAGATCGTCTTTTCCCGGTGGGGGTCAAAGAGGACGATATCGGCGTCGAAGCCGGGCAGGAGGCTGCCTTTGCGGGTCAGCCCCATCCGCCGGGCCGGGGCCGTGGCGCAAAGCTCTACCCACTGGGCCAGGGAGAGATGGCCGCCATTGACGCCGAAGTGATGGATCAGCGACAGGCGGGCTTCGATGCCGGGCACGCCGCCGGGCACCTGGGCAAAGGAGCGCTGGCACTTTTCGCTCTGGGTCCAGGGGCAGTGGTCCGTGCTGATCAAATCCAGCCCGCCCTGGGCCAGGGCTTGCCAGAGCGCCGACTGATCCGCGGCGGAGCGCAGGGGCGGCGCGCAGATGTAGAGGTTGCCGTCTGGCCCGCCCAGATGCTCCTCGGCGGTGAGGAGCAGATAGTGGGGGCAGCTTTCGCCGCTGATGGCGACGCCCCGGGAGCGGGCCGCCACAACCTCCGCCACCCCTTCGGCGCAGCCGATGTGAAAGATATGCACGGGACAGCCGGTCAGGTGGGCAATCTCCCCGGCCCGGTGGATAGCGGTGGCTTCCAGCCGGGCGGGACGGGTGCGTTCGTGCCAGATGGCGGCGGTGTGGCCGGCGGCCACGGCTTCGGCCCGCAGGTAATCCAGCAGGGGGCCGGTCTCGCTGTGCAGAACAACCGCGCCCCCGGCTTGTCCGACCGCGGCCATCGACCTGTGCAATGCGATGTCGTCCAGTTCCATCCGGGCGTAGGCCTGGTAGAGTTTGAAGGTGGCACAGCCCGCGGCCACCAGCGCCGGGACTTCGAGCAGCCGCTCGGCAGATTGGGCGTGCCAGGTGGGGATGGTCATATGCAGGCCGTAGTCCACGGCCACCTGCCCGTCGGCCTCGGCCCGGCGTGCGGCCAGGGCATCCGCCATGGACTGGCCGGGCTGGGGATCGGCAAAGTCCACAATCATCGTCGTGCCCCCGCAGGCCGCGGCGATTGTGCCACTGGCAAAGCTGTCGCTGCTGACCAGTCCGCCCAGGGCCAGTTGCAGATGGACGTGGGGGTCCACGCCGCCGGGGAGAAGGTAACAGCCGGTGGCGTCGATCGCCCGTTTGCCGGTCAGCCCGTGGCCGATGGCCGCGATCGAATCGCCAGTCAGTGCCAGGTCCGCCATAACCGGGCCATTTGGGGTGATAACCTGTCCACCGCTTATCAGACAATCGTACAAAAGAGCCTCCATCTCAGAGCCTGTTTAATCATTCAGGCTTTTGGCGCGCAGCTTTGTGACCACGGAAAACACAGAACAGACGGAAAATTCTCTTTCAGCTTTTCTTCGTATCCACTCAGGCCCAGGGTGCGACGCACTCGCCACACCCATTTTGCAGTAGAATCTACTCTTGGCGAGTGCGTCGCACCCTGAGTAGTTACTTTTCTTCTGTGTATTCCGTGTTTTCTGTGGTTAGTTCAATAGCCTGTTTAATCATTCAGGCTCTCAGAAAGCAGGACACGGATTGGCACGGATGGGATGGATTTACACGGATTGAATATGCAAAATCTGCGTCTGCTGGTGCGTTCTATAGGCGCGCCGCTTCGCCCCATTTCCCGTCAAAAACCGTCTCCTGCAATGGGCGTCGGCTGCGGGGATTGGCTTCCCGCGTCTGCAAATCGTCGGGCAGATCGTTCATATCGCCCAGATAGCCCACGGCAATCGTCACGGCTGGCTCAAAATTATTGGAGATTTCCAGGACGATGCGGGCCTTTTCTCTGTCAAAGCCGCCCATCTGGTGAACGTGCAGACCGGCCGCGCTGGCCTGGACCGAAAGATGGGCGACCGACTGGCCCAGATCGTACCAGGCGTGGGCGTTGGGTGTGCCGTTGCGGCTGCGCAGCTTCGCGGCCACACCCACAATCAGCAGAGGCGCGCGGTGTGCCCACAGACGGTTGCTGCCGGACAGCGTTTCTACCATCCGGCTGTGGGCGTCCTCGTCTTCCCGGCGGATGAGGACGAAACGCCAGGGCTGCTCGTTGCTGCTGGACGGCGACCAGCGGGCCGCTTCCAACAGACTGCCCAGCACATGGGCGGGGATGGGTTGCCCGGAAAAGGCCCGGGGCGACCAGCGCTCGGCCAGCAGGGGATGGATGGGGTATTGGGTGATTGCGGTTTTGTTCAGTTCAGTTGTCATTGTTTTTCCTGTTGTGTAACAGCGGGCTGTTCATTCCAACTCGCAGGTGCGGTTTGTAACCGCACATTGGCGCTCATCCCCCAATTGTGCGGTTACAAACCGCACCTACAAAAACCCGGCTGTTCGTTGATTGAGCATTGAATCCGTGTCAATCTGTGTCCGTATTTTTGTCGCTTTCATCGGCGGGGGTGACGACGCGCAGGAGCATACTCTGTTTGCTTGCGGTCAAGCGGTATGCGCCCAGGGAGGCGGGCAGGAGTACCCACGCAACTCCGGCCAAATCGATCCCCCCCCCAGCCCATTCCAGCCGGGCAGAACCGGAGAGGATGCCCCAGATTTCAAAACTTTCCCCCCCACATTCCCCGGCGTAGACCCGGCCCGGATTCACCAAAATCCGCTCGGTGTGAAAATAGGCGCAGTGGGCGATCTCCTCCACCCCCACGCCTTTTTGCCCACCGGGCGCAATCCGGCGAACGGCCAAAGATGGCTGCGCCTGTTCCCAATCGATGACTTTCAGGGCGCTGCCGATGTGGAGGGGACGGGGTTTGCCGTCCGCGCCCAGCCGCCCCCAGTCGTAGATGCGATAGGTGGTGTCGCTGTTCTGCTGGATTTCGGCCACCAGCAACCCTGGCCCCAGGGCGTGGACTGTGCCCGCGGGCACAAAGACCACATCCCCTTTGGAGACAGAAATCCGGTGCAGCGCCTCTTCCACCCGCTCTTGCGCCACGGCCTGGGCAAAACTTTCCGGATCGACGCCTGCTTTCAAGCCGTAGATCAGTTGAGCGCCCGGCTCGGCGTGAAGAACCACCCACATTTCCGTTTTGCCGTAGTCGTTTTCGTTTGCCAGCCCGTATTCGTCGTCCGGGTGGACCTGGACGGAGAGCCAGCGGTTGGCGTCCAGCAGTTTGATGAGCAGAGGAAATTTGCCCGCTTCGATTGCCTGCCGATTGCGGCTGCCCAGCAACGCTTCGCCCCACAACTTCTGGGCTGCCGAAAGGGTTTGCCCGGCCAGGGGACCGTTGGCAATCGCCGTCTCGCCGTGGGGATGGGCGGCCATCTCCCAGCTTTCCGCCACTCTGCCGGGGGGAATGGCGCGGCCCAGAACCGTTTCCAGTGCCCGCCCCCCCCAAATATAGTCTTTGAAAACAGGGGTGAACTGAAGGGGATAGGGGATGGGAGGGGAGGAAGGGAGGAAAGGTGGAAGGGAGGAAGATACCTTCGCACCCGGCCAGAGGGCGCGCACCCGATCCAGCAGGGAGAGAGAGGGGGGCGTTTCATCGGTCGGGACTGTTTTCTCCGGGAAGGGGGGCAGATCGAGCATTTTGCGCCAGGCGTAGTTGCCCAGAATTTTCAGCGAAGCCACCACCGGCGCGGCCAGCACAGCCCCCAGCAGACCGGCCAGGGATGCGCCCATTACGACGCTGACCATCACCAGCAGGGGGTGCAGGTCCAGGGCGTCGCCCACAATCCGGGGTACGAGCAGGTTGTTCTCCACCTGCTGGACCAGAATCATCGCAATCAGCACCACCAGCCCGAACTCGAAAGCCGAAAGGCCGAAGCTGGCCGTGTCCTGGGTCAAGGCCACCACTACGGCCGCGCCGGCGCCGACGAGGGGGCCAATCACAGGCAGAAACTCCATTGCGCCGGAGAGCAATCCCAGCCCCAGCGCGTTGTCCACGCCCAGAATTGCCAGAACGATACTCACCACAAAAAAGATGACCAACCCCAGCAACACCTGTCCGCGCAGATAGGCCCCCCACACCCGGCTCACATCCACCATCAGCCGGTCGGCATCGGCCCGATAATCGGCGTCGTGGGCAAAATCGCTGATGCCCCGCCCGATGCGGGGGATGTCGTTGGCGATGTAAATGGAGACGACAAAGACGAGGAAGACCAGCCCCAGCAGATTGACGGTGGCGCTGACAAAACCGGCGGCGATGCTCCCGCCCTGGCTGAAGATCGGCTGCACCAGACCAAAAAGCTGTCGTGCCACCTCATCCCAGCCGGGCAGTTGGGGGAGGATGGCGTCCCGTTCCAGCACCAGCGGGCCGAGGGCGAAGCTCTCCGGCAGCCGTTCGGGCAGGGTGCTCACCAAATCCACGGCCTGATCGAACCAGCCGGGCAGATTCTTGCCAATCGTCACGGCCTGCTGAAAAGTGGTGACGCCCACAAAAGAGAGGGTGACAACGACGGCCACAGCCAGCACCCCGTAGACGGCCAGCACAGTCGTGCCCCGGGGCAGCCCCAGCCGGTGGCTGATCAGGCTGATGAGCGGGTGCAGAATGTAGGCCAGCAGCAGGGCGATCAGCAATGGCTGCACCAAATCCTGAAAGCGCCAGATGACCAGCACGGCCAGAGAGAGCGCGCTGACAGCGACGATTGCTTTGGTGGCGGTTGTCCAGGGGGGAGATTGATTCATTGCTCTTGACATTCTTTGATTAGGGATTTATACTGACATTTGTAAGAGCGGCTGAATACTGCCCTCACGGTGGGTTCCCTTTCAGGGATAGGCCGTGCCCCCTAACCACGGGGGCATTCTTTTTTGCGCCACATTACGTCACTTCGAGCAACCACCCGCTCGACAGCGCTCTTTCCAGCAGCACAGCCATTACCCCATTCCCCTCTTTCCCGTTGCGCACAAAGCCACACAGGGCGTCGGCCAACCGGATCAGCGGTTCACTCTCGTCGTCTATGCCCCTCACCTTTTGCACAGACAAGCCAGAACGACGCAATTGCCGTCCGACTTCGCGTTCTACAGAGCGGGACAACCCATCAATCAAAACCGTAGCTTTGTATTCGCCAACCGCAGATGCGTCGAGGGCGTGGGCAATCGTTTGGACTGTAGCTGCCAAATAGTCTTGAGTCATTTGATGGAAATGAAAGTATAACTTGCCCTAAAATTCGCTCCGATTGAGGGGATCATTTATATAAGCCTGTCGGCGGATAGAATTACTGCGTGCCCACTTGCGCGTTCCCTTTCGAGAAAGGGCTTCAATTTCCAGGCAGGTCTGCTGCAACAGTTTACGTTCTTCACCGACAATGACAACCGCAACGATAAACAACTGGCCCTGGGTGTCTTGACCGCTTTCGTCTACATAGCAGTAACGCTTCTGTATCATCGCGACGCTTCCAGCCTATTTGAAATTCCCCATCGATGCCAGAAACTTCTTAATCCCAATCCCCGGAAAATTGCTCTGGTTGCGGTTGTCCAGGGGGGAGGAGGATCGGTTCATTGTGGTTTCATCCCCGATTGATTGGCGCAGGCGGATGTTCATTGGCCCGATACAAAATCTGACGCAATTGGCGTAGACCAGGACGATTGAGAGCGAGCAGGGCTATCGTCGCCCGTCCTGTGGCCGAGACGCCAATCAGTTCTGTGCAGTCGCTGTTCCAACGAAAGTGATCATCCCAGCGCTGTTGCCGGGGATGATAGAGGGGCACAATCGCCTCGGTGAGAGGATCGACGGCTGTTGTCTCAATCCCTTTGGCGTTGTTGCAGCCAAAACAGGCCAGCGCCAAATTGGCTGGTGATGTAGGGCCACCCTGGATGCGAGGATGGATGTGCTCGACGTTGAATGGATCGGGGCTGTAGCCCAACTGGGAATAACAATACTCGCAGCAGTTGCGCGCCCGTTCGTGTACCAGACAGCGTAACTCGGATGAAATGTATCTATTCGCCATAGCCGCGCCACAGACCCAGTTGGTGCATGACAGCGGGAAGGGGTTTGCCCCACAGGGCCGCCAGTTCTGTGACTTTCTTCATACGCTCGGCATTAAGTTGCTCGGCCTGTTCGCTCAGGGCTTGCAGTTCTTGCTGTTCGTTCGCGGAGAGAGCGTCCTCCACTTCGAGTTTCTGGCCAAGACTGCGCAGACGGGCTTGCTGCTCTGGCGGGAGTTGGGCAGCATAGAGGGCGCGAAGTGTCTTATCTTCGGTGGCGGCCAGCGCGGCGACTGTGCGTCTGGCCTGCACAGCCAGCACCCGCGCAGTGAAATCGGCCAGTTCGTCCGCGGGCATCTGATCCACAATCTGCACCAACTCTTCCGGCGATAGGGTCACTTGTATAGTCGGCATCGGGCTTTCTTCCTCTTTCCATTAGATACTCCGGCCCTATTATACCCCACGGAACTTCTGAACAAATGATACGGCGGGAGACCGCACCAGCATCCCAATCCCCGGAAAGGCCACAGCCACCCCGCATCCCGCCCAACAATTGCCCTAGACTGACTTTTAGGACTTGTATTTTAGGACGTTTCCCATTATACTATGGACAAGAAGCGGTATCGTAAGTCCTGGCGACCCTGGCCACCTGTAAGGTGGACCTAGCTTCCGGTGTAATTCCGGAGGGACAGAGTGAAATCGGGGCCTAGGGAGAGCCGCTTTTTGTTTTTTACCAGAATTGGCGGGTCACTACATCTTCCGCCACAACCTTCCCTTCGAAAATATCATAAAGGCTGTTATCCCTCCGCTCGTATCGCTGGTAGAAACTCCAGGCGATATGATCGACGGCTTGAAGTCCTCGCTCTCGACGGGAATCTTCCTGATAGAGCAACACCACCTGCTCTGGGATGTCGGCAATCCTCTCACGAATGGTCTTCTCTAACGCGTGCCGTAAGGTCGGCTTGGTGTAGCGTTTATCAAGCCACAATTCAATGTGGGAATGGCGCTCCACACAATAGCGGATCCCCCGCGCCACTGCTTCTCGATACATATCCTCTGGATCGACAGGCGGTCGTAGAATTGACTGCTTGTCAATCACTACCGCCACGATTTCGATATCTTCGTCTAGCATTGACTCAAGCAGACGTTCTGTCACCCCTCTTTCAACCTGAGTCGCCTTCATCTCATCAGGTTTGGCCCTTCGTCCCAAAGTTTTGCGCGCTCGTTTGATATGCAGATCAATCGGTCTGGGGTTTGTGGTAAGAAGAAGTGCGACAACCAGATACCGACCGCCGCTGAAGATCGCCACATCCCCTGACTCGTCCAGATAGCCATACCACAATTGGATAGGAGTTGATAGTGCCGTGCCTGTGGTCATTGATAGCAGAAGCTCGCGCCGATTTTGTTGACACTTCTTTACAACTTCGTCAGATTCGCCATCGACGCCAAAAACTTCTTAATCCCAACGCCCGGAAAAGCCACGGTTACTTCCTCATCCCGCCCGACAACAATCGAGTCGATGACTGTGCCCACGCCGTGGGTGGGGTGCTGCACACTCTGGCGGCTTCTGTATTGGGTCACGGGTTTGGCTTTGCCGCCGCCCCTGGGAAGACGAATGCTCTGCTCGCTGGACGCACTCTTGCCGCTGCTCTCTCCGGGCGTCCAGTAGCTCTGGCGGGCGGTGGAACGTTCCCGCTGGGTGGAGCCGCCCCAGCTTGACCCGCTGTCGTCCCAACTGGTGGCCCGGCTGTAGCTGGCCTCCCGGCGGGACTGCTTGTCCACCATTCCCCGCAGCAGATGGGTGGGGATGTCGGCCAGAAAGCGGCTGGATTCCTGGGTCTGGCTGCTGCCCCAGAGGGTGCGGCGGAAGGCGTGGAGCAGATAGAGACGGCGCTTGGCACGGGTAATCCCCACATAGGCCAGGCGGCGCTCCTCGGCCATCTCCTCGGCGTCGTCGCTTTCGATGCTGCGGGCGTGGGGCAGAATCCCCTCCTCCATCCCCACCATAAAAACCACCGGGTATTCCAGCCCTTTGGCCGTGTGCAGGGTCAACAGCGTCACAGCGTCGCCGCCGTCGTCCAGCTGGTCGGCGTCGCTGACCAGACTCACCTCCTGCAAAAAGAGGGAGAGCGCATCCATCCCCGCATCCAGACCGGCCATCCCCGGCGTGTATTGGGCGGCCACCCCCCGCAACTCCTGCAGGTTGGCGAAGCGATCCTCGCCTTCGTCGCTGCCGTCCCGCAGCCGGTCGATGTAGCCCGCATCCTGCAAAATGTGGTCGAGCAGTTCAGCCACGCTTTCGTAATTCTCGTCCGCGGTCATTGCCACCCAATTTTCGAACATCTCGGCAAAGTTGAGCAGTGCATTGACCGCCCGGCTGCCCAGCCCCGGACCGTTGAGGAGGGCGCTGTTGCCCGCGGCTTCGGCCACGGCTTTGTAGCCGTGATGGAGCACCCGCAGACAGAGAAATTCGCTGACTTCGGCCTCGGCGGCCCAGTCCTTCACCGCCAGCCAGGTCTTGGCCCCGATGCCTCTGGGCGGGGTGTTGACGATGCGGTCCAGGGCCACGGAGTCGGCGGTGTTGTGGACGACCCGCAGATAGGCCAGGGCGTCTTTGACCTCCATCCGCTCGTAAAAGCGGGTGGCCCCCACCAGCCGGTGGCGCACCTGGCGCATGACAAAGGCTTCTTCCAGGGCACGGCTCTGGGCGTTGGTGCGATACATCACCGCGCAGTCGCCCAGGCGGAAACCGGCCTCGGCCTGGAGTCGGGCGATCTCATCGCAGACCCAGGACGCCTCTTCGATTTCGTTGTAGGCTTCGTAGACCGTCACCTTCAGCCCTTCGCCGTTGTCGGTAAAGAGTTTTTTGGGCGTGCGGTTGACATTCTTCGTAATCACCGCATTGGCTACATCCAAAATCGACTGGCTGCTGCGGTAGTTCTGCTCCAGCAGAATCGTGCGGGCGTCGGGATAGTCTCGGCGAAATTGGAGGACATTGCGGTAATCTGCGCCGCGAAATCTGTAAACTGACTGGTCTTCGTCGCCAACAACGAATAGATTACGAGTCCCCGCTGGTTTCCCCGCCAGCAGTGTGACCAGGCGATACTGGGCAGTATTCGTGTCCTGAAATTCGTCCACCATCAGGTATTTCCACTTGCGCTGATACTTCTCCCGCAGTTCCAGATTGTCCTGGAGGAGTAGCGTCGTGCGCATCAGGAGATCGTCGAAATCCATCGCATTGTTGAGCAGCAACACCTGCTGGTAGCGCCCGTAGATGCGCCCGCTGACCTCCTCGAAATAGGTGGCAGACTGCACTTTCACCGGCTGGATCAGTTCGTTCTTCCAACTGCCAATCTGGGCGCGCACAGCCTGGGGGCTGAAACGCTTCTCGTCCAGATTCATCTCTTTTAGAATCGTGCGGATGAGTGACAACTGGTCGGCGCTGTCGTAGATGACCCAATTGCGCTGAAAACCCGCGGCCTCCACATCCATACGCAGGATGCGGGCACAGATGTTGTGGAAGGTGCCAATCGTCAGCCCGCCCAGCCGTTGACGCTGGCCCGGCGGCGGCGGCGGGAAGTTGTCGCCGATCAGATCGACCACCCGCTCCTCCATCTCCCGGGCCGCTTTGTTGGTAAAGGTGACGGCCAGGATATTCCAGGGCGCGACGCCTTTCTCCTGGATCAGATAGGCGATGCGCCGGGTGAGGACCCGGGTCTTGCCCGATCCGGGACCGGCCAGCACCAGCACCGGCCCTTCGGTGGTCTCCACGGCCTGGCGCTGGGGGGGGTTGAGGTTGTGCAAAATCTGAGACATCGGCTACTTTTCTATAAGGAATAAGAATTCCCGGTTGGGCTGCTCCACATCCCGCAGCCATTCGTTGGTCCACTTCATACCGGACATTACATTTTTTTTGTAATCAATTTCCACCACTTCGAGTATTTTTCCAGAATTTCTGATTACAGAATCGAGTTCTTCAGCAGTGGCTCTGCCGCCTGAACTATACGATAAAATGATCCAGCGGGCATTTACACACTGAAGAAGTTGCTCGATTGACTTTACGGCAAAGTGTCTGCCATCGGTGTCCTTGCGGAATTCCTCAAAAACGGATGCGGCAATCGTATCAGACGTATCTTTCCTCCGCCTAACCTTTCCAAACAGCTTTGGTTTGTCAAAGAGGCAGACAGTCGTCCACAGATGATAATACGAAGCGTAACGCACCCGCGAGGGGGGCATTTTGTCATTATTTGACCCATACGGAGGGTCCAGATAGGCCAGATCGGCTGTTATGGCAGGTGACAGAGACAAAGCGTTTTGCCGAAAAACTTGATGATTCTGGCGCGCAATGGAAACATCTGGCAGCGTGAGCGTCAGGTCGTTGTAGGAGCGCGGCGACCACTCCCGCAGATAAGAAACGAAGTGGCCCATCGTATTGTCCACCTGATCAAGCGCCAAAATCAGACTGGTCAAGGCAATGGCTTTGTCCACACCCTCCAACCCCAGATTTTCGATTTCCTGGCGGATGCCGTCCAGCTTGCGGGTATTGTGAATCTGCCAGGGTTTTTTCAGCCCGTCGTCCTGGACAGCGCTGCCACCGTTGGGCTGACCGCCATAATAGCAGGTGAACCATCCATCGACAGGTGGCACTGCATTGAGATGGTCGATCAGTGGCTGATATTCGATGGGTCTTTTTGTGTTGAGTAAGTAGCACGCGCCAAACACCTCGGACCAGACCGCAATGTCATTACAGATTACCTGATAACCGGATTTGGCAAAGGCTTGGGAAACCCGGGTTGTGCCAGCAAAGGCATCCAAAACTGTTTTAGCATCCACGCGTCTGGCAAGTTGCAGAATGTGGGGCAGGAGTTTCAGCTTCGATCCAGCATACTTAATGCCTTCGGTTGAAGGGGCATCCAGAACCAGATCGTCGAACAGGGCGATTTGTTGCATTATCCGGATACCCCGGACGTCTTTTTCAAACGCGTAATGTCTTCGGTAATCTTCTCAAGCGCGGCTGAATGGCCGGTTTCTGATGAAACCAACGCGTGTGAGAACAATTTGACCAGAACCAGATTGTGCGAGTAGCCGATCCAGCCATTGGTAAGGCTGTCAAAATAGTTCAAGCCGTTCCGTGTGTGGGTCCATAGTCCACGCTGTAGGGCGTTGGCAGTTGCATCCCCATAGCGCACTTCACAGATATACCCATCCGCCACATCGTAAAAACGATAGACGGGATGCTTGCGTCCGTTGCCGGCGTCTACCCGCACAATGCGCTCAGTCTCCCGGATCGCGCGTTCGTAATCGAAGACGAGTATATTGCACTGTTGTTTCGCTTCGTCATATATCAACGGCAATACGTTGATATTGCGAAATTCTGCAAACGCTGCATCTTGCAGAACTTTTTGGATTGCATTTTGGCCTTCAACTGTTGAACCTTCCTGCTCCAATCGAGGAAACATCCGCGAATTTTTGTCCGTAGAAAGCTGAAGCGAACCATCCCCGTATGCCTTCAGACTCACTGGGAACTCGGCTTTAGTGATTTCGTTGATGATCGTAATGTCTTGCTCTTGAGACTTGGCCCGGTAGAGATCTTTGCCCACATGCACCGAGCGAAAGTCGTACATATACTGGTTGATGAACTCGGCGATTGCGATCTCCGCCAAATCTCCGTGGGTTTTGTTCCCAATCAAGCGCATTGTAAAGATGTTGCTGAGTGTGGTAATGATTAAGTCTGGATGCTTGCCAATCAATAATTTGAGGCGATTGGTAAAATCTTTGTACGGATCGTAGCTGCTCATAGCGTATTCCTTTACCACTCGTCCAACTGCAAATCTTCGCCGTCCAGCACCCGCAGATAGCTCTCGTAGCGTTCCGCCGCGATCTCGCCCCGCGCCACCGCGGCCCGTACTGCGCACTCTGGCTCGTGGGTATGGGTGCAGTTGGGGAAGCGGCAGTCGTGGATAAAGGGTTTCATTTCGACAAAGTAGAAGGCCAGTGAGCCGGGATCGATCTCGTACAGCCCCAGCTCCCGGATGCCGGGGGTGTCGGCAATAAATGTCTCTTTGCCAAAGGGCAGGCGGATGAGATGGGCGCCCCGGGTGGTGTGTTGGCCTTTGCCCTCAAAATCCCGCACTTCGCCCACCCGCAGATTCAGGCCGGGATGGAGCGCGTTGATCAGCGCGCTTTTGCCCACACCACTGGGGCCGGAGACGACAGTCAGCCGGTCTTCCAGCAGCGCGTGAAGCTCATCCAGCCCCCGCCCTTCGGTCACGCTGGCATAGAGCATCGGATAGCCCAGCTTCTCATACTCGCCGAAAATGGACTTGGCCCCGTCCAACCCGGTCAGGTCGATTTTGTTGACACAGATAATCGCGGGCAGTTCGTTGGACTCGGCGATGACGAGGAAACGGTCCAGCATCCGGGTGTGGGGTTCTGGCTCGGCCGCGGCAAAGACGATCAGCACCTGGTCCGGGTTGGCCAGAATCACATCTTCGGCAGGACGATTGGAGCCGGGGCGCTGGCGGCTGAGGACCGAATCCCGCTCGTCTACAGAGTCGATCTGCCCCTTTTTCTTGCCTTCGGGCACAATCTCCACCCGATCCCCTACGGCCACCAGTGTGCTCTCCCGGCTGCGTTCCTGCAATAGGCGTCCCCGCACCCGGCAAAGGCGTATGCCATCATCGGTCTCCACTTCGTAGTGGTGGCCCAGTGCCCGCACCACTACACCGGGCAAAGTTGTCTCCACACGCTTTTTCGGCTTGGGTTTGCTGCTTACGGGGCCTTCAAAATTGTCGTCTTCATAGGCTTCGTCGTAGGCGTCGTAATCGATTGGGGTGTAGCGGGGCAAGCGTTGACTCCTTGGCTAACAGGCAATTGTTGAAGTCAGTGTATCAACCCCCCGCGGGACTGTCAATCTGGCAACAGGCAAGACCGGTCAAGCGCTGGCAGACCCCGGCCAGGGGGCAATCGACCGCCACGCCAAAATGGGAGAGAAGCCCCCGCAGATCGGCAGCGGGCAGACCCATCACCCCGGAAGGGCAGCCGTCCAGCCGGGCCACGGGATCGAAGCCCCGATGCTGAATGGCGTAGGCACCGGCCTTGTCCAGGGGATCGCCGGTGGCAATATAGGCAGCAATTTCGGTGTCGGTATAGGCGCGCATTGTGACGTGGGTAGTGTTGACGACCACTCGCTGCTCCTGCACTTTACCATCTACCCGGACGACAGCCAGGGCGCTGTGGACCTGATGCACCCGGCCACGCAGGGCCACCAGCATCCGGGTAGCGTCGGCGGCGTCAGCGGGTTTGCCCAACAGTTCGCCCGCCAACGCCACGACCGTATCCGCGCCGATGATCAGGGCGGGGTGTTGGTGGACGGGCAAGAGATCGGCGACGCCCCGCGCTTTGCTCCGGGCCAGCCGGGCCGCCAGCGCCTCGGCTTTCTCGCCGGGTAAGGGCGTTTCGTCGATGTCTGCCTGGGTTGCGCAATGCCCAATCCCCAACGCTGCAAGAAACTGGCGACGACGGGGGCTGGCTGAAGCCAGTATGACTTTTAGCGGATTCATAGCTTTTCTGTAGTATGATAAAGTGGAAAATAGGTAACTACTCCGGGTGCGACGCACTCGCCATACTCATTTTGCAGTGGAATCTACCCCTGGCGAGTGCGTCGCACCCGGAGCCTGAGTAGTTACGAAAATAGAAGGCAATCGTGTCTGTAGATCAGAGCCTATTATATTCGATTGTAAGAGGAAGTGCATGGCCTACAAAATTCTGCTTGCTGAGGATGAGCCGACTATGCGTCGGTTGATGGGAATGCTGTTGGGGCGTCAGGGACACCAGGTGATCGAAGCCGAGAATGGCGCACCTGTGGTCGATTTGGCCCAGCAGCATCAGCCTGATCTGATTCTGCTGGATATTATGATGCCTGTAGTGGACGGCTTCGAGACGTTGCGCCGCATCCGCGCCACCCCGGGTATCGATGACATTCCAGTTATCTTTCTTTCGGCCAAGAGCCAAATCGAGGATCGGGTCGAGGGGCTGCGTATGGGCGCAGACGATTATCTGATCAAACCCGCGGACCCCAATGAACTGATGGCCCGTATCGATTCGGTGATGCTACGTTCCCGGCGAGAGGCGCGTCGGGTCAAGGGTAAAGTTTTTGGTTTTATGGGGGCAAAGGGCGGGGTCGGCGTCACGACGGTTGTGGTCAATATGGCCCTCTATCTTCATCAGTTGGGGCGGGCTGTGCTGGCAGGTGATATGCACCTGGCCTTTGGCGGTCTGGCTGATCGTCTGGGAATGGACCCACCCCAGACTACCGCCAATTTGGCTCTGCTCTCTGCCGACGCTATTGAAGGAGGCATATTACAGAAAGTGTTGACGCGTCACAGCAGCGGACTCTCTGTTTTGGCCAGCCCGGCCAATGTGCCCAGCGGGGTCACCTACTCGGCGGACCATCTCATTGCTATCGCTGAGCAGGCGGCCTATGCAGCCCAATTTGTGATGCTCGATCTGCCCAATGACCCGGATATTATCGAAGTGCTGGCTGATCAACTGAGCGGTATTGTGCTTGTATCGGGCAGCGAACCCACATCCCTGCGGGCGGCTCAACGCTGGGCACGACACTTGGGCCATCTGGGTCTGCACGACCGGTTGAGTTCCCTGTTGGTCCACCGACAAGGCCAGAACCAGCAATACGCTACAGCCGCCACCGTCACCGAGAAATTGGGCTGCCTCTTTCTGGGGGATATTCCCTGCAAGCCCGATCTCTATTTCAACGCTGAATATACCCAAACACCTGTCCTGCTGAATCAGAAGGAGTCACCGGAGCGGGCGGTCTACCAATCCATCGCCCAGAAGTTGACCGATTATGCCGATATTCTGGAACAGTTTCACAAGACAGAGATTTTGAAGAGTGATCGTCTGCTCTAGTATCAGCCCTGGGAATCCAGACGCTTGGCTTAATAGCCCGATCTTTGCCATAGACCCAAAGCGGACAGATGCAATGTGAGATTTACCCGCTGGCTCACATTTCACCTTTCCGCTTTTTTTTGTACAATCATCCCAGGAGGCTACACACAGAATGTTCGACGAACTCTTTTCCCTGGCAACTTTGATCGGAATCCTGCACAGCGGCGTGCGCCTGGCGACACCCTATCTTTTCGCTGCGCTGGGCGAAACCTTTGCCCAGCGCTCCGGTGTGCTCAATCTGGGCGTGGATGGGATGATGCTGATGGGGGCGTTCACCGCATTTTATGTGGTCTTCAACGGGGGCAACCTCTGGGTGGGCCTGCTGGCGGCTATCGCTGTGGGCTGTCTGATGGGGCTGCTGATGGCGGTGGTCAGCGTGACGATGCAAGCCGAACAGGGCATCAGCGGCATCGGACTCTATCTTTTTGGCCTGGGGCTGAGCAGCCTGCTCTTCAAAACCCTCATCGGTTCTGTGGAAGGGGTCAGCGGCTTTTCCCGGCTGGCGCTGCCCTTCCTCAGCGATCTGCCCATCATCGGCCATATCTTCTTCAGCCACAACCTTCTGGTCTACCTGGCCTATGTGATGGTGCCCGTCACTGCCTTTGTGTTGAACAAGACTACCTTTGGCCTGAGCATTCGCGCCGTAGGCCATAACCCGGAAGCAGCCGATTCCTTGGGCGTCAATGTGAACCGCATCCGCTACGCCACCCTTGCCATCGGCGGCGGGCTGGCCGGTGTGGCGGGTGCCTCTCTGAGTATTGGGCTGCTCAATGTGTTTCAGGAGAATATGACCAACGGTCTGGGCTTTATCGCCGTGGCCCTGGTCTATTTTGGCAGTTGGCGGCCCGTGGGTGTCCTGGGCGGCGCGCTGCTCTTCAGTCTGGTCAATGCCCTGCAACTCTGGGTGCAGGTGCTGGGCATTCCCATCCCCTCGGATATTGCGGTAATGCTCCCCTATGTACTTACGATTGTCGTCCTCACCCTCACAGTGCGCCAGATTCGCCAGCCCGCAGCCCTGGCCAAACCCTACGCACGGGGAGAATAGCGGCCGCAGGCTGGCCTGCTGCGAAAATCAGGACGCTGATAGCGCTGGAAAAGTGGATTGACGCGGATAAAAATCTGCGCAGATCATCTGTTTCTGCGTAAACCAGCGTCCGCTTTTCCTGTAGGCTGACCAGCCCATCACACCGGATTGTCAATGTCATCTACCTTTCCCATCTTTCCCGTCGATCTGCAAGCCCACAGCACCTTTTCGGACGGCACAGAGACACCCACCGAATTGGTGGAACAGGCGGCCAGGCTGGGCATTGGGGTGCTGGCCGTCACCGATCACGACAGCGTATTGGGTGTGGACGAAGCCCTGGCCGCGGGCCAGAGGCTGGGCGTGCGGGTTCTGCCTGCCATCGAATTCAGTATTGCCAGCGAACGCAAGCGGGATTTCCTGGACATCAATATCCTGGGCTATGGCATCCGCCACAAGGATTTGGAACTCCAGGCCATTCTACAGCGGGTGATGGAGAGCCGGGTGGAGCAGAAGATACGCCAGGTGGAGCGCTTGCAGAGCTACGGCGTCATTGCACCCCTGGACGAAGTGCTGGCCCTGGCGGGTGGTGTGCCGGGGCGTCCCCACATCGCACAGGTTGCGCTGAAACACAACCCGGAACGTTTCCAGAGCATCGACGACGTTTTTCGTCAATTTCTGGCCGGGGATGCCCTGAATTCGGTCTATGTGGGGCGCACTTTCAGCCTGAATCTGGAGGATGCCATCGACTTGACCCACCAGGCCGGCGGCGTGGCTGTCCTGGCCCATCCCGGCCTGTACCACCGGGTGCAGGATATGGAAAACGCGCTCTCCCGGATGGTGGACGCGGGTCTGGATGGGCTGGAGGTACGCTACCCCTACGCCAGAGAGAAGCGGCGCAGCGTGCCCATCCCCGCCGCGGACGAGCTGACCGCCTATTTTGCCGCAATGGCTCAGCAGCACAATCTGCTCATCACCGCCGGCAGCGACTATCACGGCGCAAACAAAGCCAACCGTCTGGGCGAGGCCGGGCTGAGGTGGGACGAATGGCAAGCCCTCTGTGCCCGCTGTGGCTGGTAACGCCCTATGCTGCCAACGGATAACTTACAACCGCCCACGCCCTACCCCCGCCCCACCTGGCTGGAAATCGATCTGGCCGCTCTGACCGGGAATGTCCAGGCCTTGCGCCAAATGATTGGCCCCGAACGCCAGCTTTTTGCAGTGGTCAAAGCCAATGGCTATGGGCACGGCGCTACGCTCATCGGACCGGCTGCCCTGGCCGCGGGCGCGGACCGGCTGGCTGTGGCTACCCTGGGCGAAGCGGTGGCCTTGCGCCGGGTCGGGGTCACAGCCCCGATTCTGCTGTTGGGATACACCCCCGACTATCTGGGCCCAGAGTTGCTGGCCTGGAATCTGGACGCCACCCTCTTTGACAGCCAGACGGCTGCGGCCTGGTCTGCCACAGGGCAGGCCGCGGGGCGGCAGATACGCGTTCACGTGAAGGTGGATACGGGAATGCACCGGCTTGGCCTGGCCCCGGAAGATGGGGGCGCCTTTCTCTCCCTCCTGGCCGGGTTGCCCGGTCTGGAAGTGGAGGGTATTTATACCCATTTCAGCACAGCCGACGAGACAGACCCGCGCTATGCACTGCTGCAATTGAGCCGTTTTCAGGGCCTTCTTTGCGCGCTTGGGGCTGCGGGTCTGCGTCCACCCCTGGCCCACGCGGCCAACTCGGCAGCCATTCTCAGCCTGCCCGCCAGCCATCTGGACGGGGCCCGGGCGGGCATTGCTCTCTACGGGCTGCACCCCAGCCCGCAGGTGGAACTGCCCCCCGGCTTTCGCCCCGTCCTCAGTTGGAAGGCGCGCATTGCCCAGGTGAAGCGGCTGGCTGTGGGCGAGCCGGTCTCCTATGGCAATCGCTGGCAAGCATCCCGACCCAGCCAGGTGGCGATTGTGCCCGTCGGCTATGCCGACGGCTTTCCCCGGGCGCCCCACACCTGGCAGACGCTGCTGATCCACGGACAGTCGCTTCCGATTGTCGGGCGGGTCTGTATGGATATGACAGTTGTGGATGTCACCGCTTTGGCAGAGGCGGGGATCGACGTGCAGGCCGGGGATGAGGTTGTCCTGATCGGCAGCCAGGGCCCGGCCACCCTATCGGCGGAGGAGGCGGCCCGGCGGTTGGAGACGATTAATTACGAAGTGATCAGCCGGTTGATGGCCCGTTTGCCCCGACTCCCCGTAGGGCGGACTGGTAGTCCGTTAGGAAGTCAGGCGGACTGCCAGTCCGCCCTACGGGAGGGAGAATCAGAATGAACGAGCGCGCAGAGAAAGCGGCCGGCGTCTATACCCGGCTGGCTGGGGTCTATGGAATACCCGACTGGCGACCGGTCAACGAACCGGTGGACGAGCTGATCCTGACGATTCTCAGCGCCAACACCAATGACCGCAACAGCCAGGCCGCCTTTGAAACCCTTGTGGCGCGCTTCGGCCACGACTGGGACGCGGTACGCCGAGCACCCCTGGCCGAGGTAAAGGCCGCCATTCGGGTGGCGGGGATGTACAACCAGAAAGCGCCTGCGCTTGTGGCAAGTCTGGAAAAACTGCATCAGGAGGTGGGGGCCTACACCCTGGACCATTTAGCCCCGATGCCCGTGGAGCAGGCCCTGGCCTATTTGCAGAGCTTCCCCGGTGTGGGCCACAAGACGGCCAGTATCGTCCTGCTCTTCTGCTTTCGCAAGCAGACCTTTCCCGTAGACACCCACATCCAGCGCCAGAGCCAGCGTCTGGGGATCAGCCACGCCAAAGCATCGCCCCTGGCCGTCAAGCGGGACTGGGAGACGCTGCTGCCCCAGGCCGACTATTACAGCCTGCACTTGAATCTGATCCGTCACGGGCGGGAGGTCTGCGACGCCCGCGCGCCCCGTTGCGCGCACTGTGTGCTGGCCTCCCTGTGCGACTATACGGTTCAGGCGGAGAGGGAGACGGTGGTGGAAAGGTTTTGAACTTAGCCGTGCGAGTGGGGAGGCAATTCTTGTTGACCGAGAAGCTCAGGAGGAATTGCACGCATATGATCATCACGATGAACCAGTATGGCTGTCCTGGTCTGGGCAACAGCAGCGATCAGAGCATCTATCAGTGGTAAACGTTGTGGCGTACGACAGCCGATCACAAAAGCAGTTTTGGCTACGAGAGTATCTATCGAAACGACGTCAGAGAACAACAATTGGTATGCGACGAAAACTTCTTCGATTTCTATTTCCGTAGCACCCAATTCGCGCAGGCGACGACCAAATTCTGTCAAAGAAACGCTGGCGATAATCAGTTCAGCGTCATCAATTTCAAACAAAGCCTGGACTATATCCCAACCGGCTTCCTGACGAAAGTGAGCCAACAGTGCGGAAGTGTCCAGCAGATAGCGCATACATCAATCTTCCATTGCGCGTTCAGCGATCAACTCGGCAACCCCGTCCCGATCAGGCGAGAAACGTCGTCCTGCGCCCAGCAAACGTCGCGCCAATTCGGCGCGGTCGGGAATGATCCGCACAAGTATCTCGTCTTTGCCTGCCACCACTTGCCAGTCGAGTCGATAGCCGGGCCTAATGCCGTAGTAACGCCCAACTTCGGCTGGTATGGTGACCATATTTTTCCGGGTAACTGTTGTAATCATGGAACTGATGATAATCCATGCATAAGGATTCGTCAAGACCCAATCTCAACCCCCACCCGGGCCCGGATGGACGCATAGACTCCCGGAATGAACTGCGCTTTCTCCACCCGCACCTGGGGATTGGGCGCGTTGTAGACCCAATCCAGAAAGACCAGCCCCACGGCTACGATAAACGGATCCAATTCGGCGTCGTCGGCGAAGGGCAGGGGCGTGACTTCGACGTAGCCCGCTTTGAAAGCCTGCCAGTGCGCGGCCTGGGTGGGCGGATCGTCGTAGAGTTCCACCCGCAGCGTGGCGATGTCGTAGCAGTAGTGACCCCGACCCAACTGGTCGAAATCGATGAGACTCACCCGCCCGTTGTGGACGAGAAAATTGCCAAAGTGCAGGTCGGCGTGGATGACGCCGTAGCTCTGCCGCGTCTGCCCCACCCGGTCCATCCCGGCCACCGCGTATTCGATGGCCTGTTCCAGCAGTGCTTCGTTTTCCGGGCCAATCTCCGCCCGGTGTTGGGGAATCCACTCCCGGTGGGAGCGGGCCAGGGCCTGATCGTAGCGATAACCGGGGCGAAAGCCGTTCGCCTCATCCGGGAAAGGAAAGGCCCGCCCGATTTCGTGGAGGTGGGCGGTGATGCGCCCGCACTGGCGTAGAATGTCTGGTGTGAGATGACGGGATGCTGGCTCGCCCTCTATCCAGTCAAAGAGACAGGCCAGCCGCTCGCCTTCTGGGGTAGAAATGGCAGTGATCAGTTCGCCGTCCCGGTTGCGCACAGGCCGGGGCGCGGCGACCGTCCCCACCCCCGCCGCGAAGTCCAAAAAGGCCAGTTCATCCTCCATCCAGCGCCGCTCTTTGAATTCCGGCGCGGTGATACGCAGACTGTAGACGCACCCGTCCGCGGCCTCCACCCGGTAGATATGATTCCAACGGTCTTGGAGAAGCTGGGTATAGACCCCGGCCAGCCCGTATTGGGCCAAGATGGATTCCAGCAGACCTTCGGTTTTCATTGCCCTCTCCTCCCCGGTGCGATAATCCCAACATCACCATAGGACTCGTCAAGAAATAAGTTCCATCCGGTGCGTCGCACTGTCCACGAAATGACTCTAGTCCGCAACCTCATCTGGACAGTGCGACGCACCAAAACG